>Ga0180007_10006578_pt1 | contig 11311 bp, 13 predicted proteins | sample MM_PC_MetaG_FD_121122 | JGI IMG/M metagenome (GOLD analysis project Ga0180007, IMG submission 121122) | Groundwater microbial communities from the Aspo Hard Rock Laboratory (HRL) deep subsurface site, Sweden - MM_PC_MetaG | ecosystem: Environmental > Aquatic > Deep subsurface > Groundwater...
CTTGCGGACCGACAACGATCGTTGCCGAACCGCAAGCGCGGCAACGTACGCTGACTGTCACCGGCTCCGGAATGGTCACATTGACACCCGATATCGCCTATATCCATATCGGCGTCCGCAGCGAAGACCCGCGCGCCTCGACGGCAGTGTCGGCCAATAATGCCCTCGCCAGCCGGGTCATGGATGCGATCAAGCGCTTTGGCGTGGAGGACCGCGATATCACGACCACCAATTTCAGCATTTACCCACAGCAACAGTATGAAAACGGGCGCGTGATCGGCATCAGCTATGTTGTTGACAACACCGTCTACGTCACCGTCCGGGACCTGGACCAGCTCGGGGACCTGCTCGACGCGGTCGTCCAGGCGGGCGCGAACAGCATCAACGGGATCAGCTTTGATGTCGCAGACAGGTCCGATGCTGTTTCCCAGGCCCGGCGAGCGGCTGTGATCGATGCCCGGAGCCAGGCGGATGAACTCGCCGAGGCTGCCGGTGTCAGCATCGGCGATGTCCAGGTCATCTCTTACTACGACAGCGTACCCTACGCGGTGGAATATGACCGCATGGCCATGGAGGCACCGTCTGCCAGTGTGCCGGTATCGGCCGGGAGCCTGCAGATCACGACCACGGTAACGATTGTGTATGAAATCCACTAAGAACCCTCCCGCAACGAAGCCGGCCTCAGATTTGAGGCCGGTTTTTTTGTCCCCGTGGTAAGGGTATAATTTCCCCTGCAAACAATCAGACATTACAAGGAGGCGCGCATGCTCAAAGTCGGATACATCGGCCTGGGGCTGATGGGCAAGTCGATCGCAGGCAATATCCTGAAAGCCGGATTCCCGCTGGTGGTCCACAACCGGTCGCGCCAGGCGGTGGACGAGCTGGCTGCCGAAGGCGCCGCGACGGCCTTATCCCCTGCCGAGGTCGCCGCCCAGGTGGACGTGGTCTTCACCAACCTGCCGGATACACCTGATGTAGAACAGGTTGCTCTTGGAGAAGAGGGCATCTATGCCGGCGCTCACCCCGGTTTGATCTGGGTGGATAACTCGACCATCAAACCGGCCGCTGCCCGGTCCATCGGAGCAAAACTGGCTGAAAAGGATGTCCTCAGCCTGGACGCGCCTGTCTCCGGCGGGGATATCGGTGCCCGCGACGGCACACTGACCATTATGGTCGGTGGACCGGAGGCTGCGCTTGAAAAGGTCCTGCCTATCTTCAAGGTCATGGGCAAGACCATCACCCATGTGGGAGAGTTGGGCACTGGCCAGGTGGCCAAAGCCGCCAACCAGATCATGGTCGCCGCGCAGATGATCGCGATGGGCGAACTGCTCATCTTCGCTCAAAAAGCAGGCGCAGACCCGCAAAAGGTGGTCAATGCCATCAAGGCTGGCGCAGCCCAGTGCTGGACGCTGGACGTCAAGCCACCCCGCCTTTTCAGCGGCAACCGCAACCCGGGCTTTAAGGCCCACATGCAGGCCAAAGACCTGAATATTGTCCTCGACACCGCCCATGAGTATGGCATCCCGCTCCCCACCACCGCCGGAAACGCCCAGTTGTTCGACGCCATGGTCGAAATGGGCATGGGAGACCTGGACAACTCCGCCGTGGTTGCCGTCATCGAAACTTTGGCCGGAGTCAGGCTGCAGGAGTACTGATCCGCAGCCTTGACCACCTGAACGGGTATCCTGGAGATGGATATGAAACTGAAGAGACTCTGGCCTTCCTTGTTGGACTACCTGCTTGTGGCCATCGGCGCGCTGATCCAGGCGGTCGGGTTGCGCATGTTCCTCGTCCCGGCAGACCTGGCCTCGGGCGGCATCAGCGGCGTTTCCCAACTCGTCAACCATCTCACCGGATGGCCGATCGGCCTGATGATCCTCGTCGGCAACCTGCCGCTCTTCATCCTCGGCTGGCGTCTGCTCGGTGGGCGGCGCTTCGCCATGCGGACGGCGCTGGCCGTCATCGTCTACTCGCTCATCACCGACCTGTGGACCTGGTTCGCCTTCCTACCCCAGAATGGCCTGACGGATGACATCCTGCTCAACGCCCTTTACGGTGCGGTGGTCAGCGGGATCGGCTACGGCCTGGTTTACCGCGGCCAGGGGACAAGCGGCGGGTCCGACATCCTGGCCCGCATCCTCAACCGCTGGCGCGGGGTGTCCATGTCGCAAAGCTATCTTGCCGTGGACGGGCTGGTGGTCCTCTCGGCGGGTTTCGTCTTTGGCTGGAAACACGCCCTGTACGCACTGGTTGCTATCTACGTCAGCGGGTTGGTGGCCGAGACGACCATGGAAGGCGGCCGCTCGGTACGCACAGCCTTGATCATAACCGCCCAGGTCAAGGGGGTCTCGCGTCAGATCATGGACAACATGGAACGCGGTGTGACCCTGTTGCAAGGGACTGGCGGTTACACCGGCCAGGATCGCGCCGTCCTCTACTGCGTGGTCACACGGTCGGAAGTGGCGCAGTTGAAGGCGATTGTCCACGAAGCAGACCCACTGGCCTTCATGGTCATCGGCGCCGCCCATGAAGCCTTGGGGGAGGGTTTCCAGCCGCTAGAGCGGCCTTGAAAGACGTGCCCGGAAACGAAAGAGCCAGAAGGAATGCCTTCTGGCTCGATGCAATTAATAGGATAGCTACTGGCCGAACTGGATAACGACACCGGTGATGATGGCTAACTGGGCGAGGTGGTATGCTGCCATGTTCATCACCCGTCCTTTGTTGATCGGTTGGACGAATTTGTTGAACGCCAGGAGGATATCCGAGATATAGAACAGGAAGGCGCCCAGGCCTACCAGCGCCGCGCTGAGCGTATTCCAGTCTACGCGGAAGGCGGTCAGCATTGCCGAGAGCAGCATCAGGGTGATCACGATCCCGTAGATGGCAACCGGCAGGGCCAGACGGCGTTTGCCCTGCTGGATCAGGCCGTCAATGATCCGTTTTAAAACCCGCCTTGCTCCAAGGGCCAGGATGAACGCCAGCCCAAGCGTCCAGAACAGCGGCGCGTCGGGGGGTGGGTATATAAATCCGAAGATATAGAAACCGTGTCCCACAAGGAAAGCCAGCAAACCGGCGATGAACAGGCGGTCCATCCACAGCATGAAGATATCGCCGAGGATGCAGAACAGCAGTCCCAGGCCGAACCAGAGCGCTGGCCTGTTCAGGTCGACCCGCAGCAGGTACCAGGCGAAGAGCAGGATGGTCGCCAGTGGCTTGGCAATGAACTCCAGCTTGCGCCTGGGCGGGACGGGATAGACGGCGATCCAGTCAAGGACCGCGAAGACCAGTGCAAGCACGAGCAGAATATCTGTCATCCTCAGCATTACTTTTTCCGTTTTGTTTTGGCTTCCTTGATCCCATATCCAAAGCGCTGCAGGAAGGCGTCGTCATTCCGCCAACCCTTGGCTACTTTGGCGCGTAATTCAAGGTACACCTTGCGCCCGCTCATCGCCTCGATCTCCTGGCGGGCCATCGAGCCGATCTTCTTCATCATCCCCCCGCGCTCACCGATGACGATCCCCTTATGCGACTCGCGTTCGACGAAGATCGTGGCGTGGATGTATGCCCCCTCATCGCCTCGCTCCATGAACTGGTCGATACGGATGTTTACCCCGTGGGGCACCTCTTCACGCAGGAAGTATAATGCCGCCTCGCGGATCAATTCCGCCGCGATCTCGCGCTCGTATAAATCTGTGACCTGGTCTTCCGGGAAATCCGGTTCCCTTTGCGGCAGAAGGTCGATGATTGCATTGATCAGTTCAACGCGGCCAGTGCTGTAGAGCGCCGAAAGGGACACGACCGAGGCGCCCTCGACGAGGGGCTGGTACGCCTCCTGACGGGCCTGCGCCTCCCCGGCGGGAACCAGGTCGATCTTGTTCATCCCGAGGATGACCGCTGGACGCCTGCGCAATGCGGCAAGGCGGGTGGCGATCAGTTCGTCTTCCTCATCCGGACCTGTGCTGGCATCCAGCAGGAAGACGACGATGTCCACTTCTTCCAGCGCCTCAACGGCTTCCTGGTTGAGGAACTCACCCAGCTTGTGCCGGGGGGAATGCATCCCGGGTGTATCCACGAAGATCAACTGGGCATTCGGGGTGGTCAGGATCCCGAGCTGGCGCCGGCGGGTGGTCTGCGGACGCGAGGATACCGCCGCGATCTTCTGGCCCAACAGGGCATTGATCAGGGTGGACTTGCCTACGTTGGGCTTGCCAATCAGGGCAATGTAGCCTGTGCGGAAATCTGTCGTCATTTGACTTACCCTCCAATGCTCTCGCGAACGGTTTTCCAGTTTACCACAACCAGGCTGGCAAAGATGATCATCGCCCCTGCCGCCAGTTGCCAGGAAAGCTGCTCGTTGAGGAAAATGATACCCAGGATCATCCCGCCCAGGGGGAAGAGATACGTCACCATCGCCGCGCGGGTTGGCCCAATCTCATGGAGCAGGTAATAGAACGCGACCTGGGCCAGGCCGGACCCGAGCACTCCCAGCCAGAGCAGGGCCAACCAGGTTATGGGCAGGGCAGGCAGGCGGAGCGGAGATTCTACTACCGGAGTGACCAGCCCCATGATCGCAACCGACAGGATCAACGGTAGTGACCCCCGCACCAACCCGGGTTGTTCGCGGGTCGTCCGCCGGGCGTAGACCGAGCTGGCGGCGTAGAAAAGCGAAGCGACCAGGATCGCCGCCTGCCCGAGAACTGAGTTATGCGATGTTGCAAACAGGTCCCTGCTGAGCAAGACGAGCACTCCGCCGAAGCCGATCAGCAGGCTCAGGGAGCGTCTGGGGGTCAGACGATCATCGCTCAGGAAGAGGTGCGCGATGACGATCGTAAAGAGCGGGACGGTTGAGTTCAGGACGGCGGCCAGCGCAGAATCAATCGATTGCTCGCCCCACGAAATCAGCACAAAGGGGACCGCGATGCTGGTCAAGCTGATGATGAAATAAGTCCGCCAGGTGTTGAAATCGCGCGGCAGTTTTGTCCGGGTGCTGAGCAGGATGCCAACGACCACCATCGCCCCGAAGAAAACGCGGATCGTTGCCAAGGTGAATGGGCCAATCTCTTGGACCGCGATTTTGATCCACAGGAACGATGCGCTCCAGACGATGCCAAGGAAAATAAAAACAAACCAGTGTTTGGGTTGCAAGGATGTTGTCTCACAGTACGTATGGTAGGTTTATCAGTTCGATATGACGGGTCGTGAGAAGGTGACCGCGCAAAGACTGTCAGGCCAGGATGGCCCCTTCCATTCGGAGCAGCCATTCCTTGGTTGCCAGGCCCTCTCCGCCGCCGTAGCCGTGCAGTTTCCCATCACTGCCGATGACGCGGTGACAGGGGATCACCAAGGGCATCGGGTTGGTCGCTTGTGCCCGGCCGACGGCACGGGCAGCTTTCGGGTTGCCCAGCGTCGCGGCCAGTTCACCGTATGTCCGCGTCTCACCAAAAGGTATGCTGAAGGTTAGCTGCAAGACCTTTTGCTGGAAAGGCCGCAACACTGACCAGTCGATTGGAATGGTGAAGACCCGCCGTTCTCCTTCCAGGTACTCGTGAAGTTCATTGATCACCTGGGAGGTTGTTTCGGGGTTGGAATAGCCCGGATGGGCGTAGCGTTTTGCAAATCGGGCGAGGAAATCGTCGCCAGGCTTGGCCCAATCTACTGCGACCAGGCCAAAATCCGAGATGGCTACCCACAGGGCACCCAGGGGGGTACGGGGTAGTTGTCCGATGTCGATAGAGGGTGCGCAGGTCTGGCGGGGCATACTTCATCCAAAGCAGGTCAGTGATCGTTCAAAAAGAAACAATTAATAGTGGGATGTCATGTCAATCGTACCACGTTCGCGCGCTTGATGGTCACACCAACGGAAAACGAAGACGGAAATACATCCAAAAATGAGCGTGAGCCCGATAAGGATCGCAAGCAACTCGAGGTTGCTGAACCCAACCAGGGTGGGGAAGGCCTGGGCAATGTCTCCAACCAATGACCGGCGCAGGAGCTCCAGCCAGTAGGTGATGGGCATCAGAAATCCAACCGGGCGCAACCAGGCAGGCAGCACATCGAGCGGGAAGATCGCCCCACTGAACAGATAAAGCGCCCCCGCCAGCCCTTCGGCAATCCCCCATGAATGGTGGACGAGAAGAAGGGTGACACTGCCGAGCAGCAGACCCATCATCGCCAGCATGACAACGCCAATCAGCAGTGATAGCAAGAAGAGCGGCCAGTTCGCCTGCAAGGGATTAATCGGGATCTTCAGAAATAGCACTCCCGCGAGGACGGTGATCAAAACCGAGAGGGAACCGGTCAGGAAGCGGGCGACACCGCGCCCCAGCAGGTAGGCCGGGATGCGGATCGGAGCCACGTATAGATACTTGAGCGTCTTGTAATGTTCGCGGTCATCGATGACCGCCCAGGAGACTCCTCCCATGACGGCCCCGACATACATGTAAAAAGCATTGCCGAGATAAATATACGGGAAAAGCGGGTCGGAAAAGTTGCTGTTGGTGATGATCCCATACATGACCACCAGGATGGCAGTGCTGGCCAGTGGTTTGACGACCGAGTAAATGAAGAAGAGCAACGGGTCAGCCCAGTTCGATTCAATCTGCCACCCCAACCAGGCCGCCATTTTGAACGAGCGCCACCCTTCTACCCAGCGGCGGTTTGTGGAAATGTGTTGTAAGGCGGTCATTGGTTTGATTCCTCTATCGTCTACTCTCGGTCAAACGCCCCTCGCGGATGGCCAACTTCTCCATGTGGGCCAACAACACCCTTGCGCCAGTGAGGAAAACCACGCACAGCACCAACAGGATCCCGATTTCAATGCCGACGGACAGGAAGCCAAGTGTCGCACCGGTTGGGAAGACCAACTGGCGCATGGCGTCCAGGCCGAGGGTCAGCGGGATGATCGAAGCGGTAGCTGCTACCCAGTAGGGGAAAGATTTGATCGGAAAGTAGAAACCTGAGGCGAGGTAGATGGGCTCCTGGGCAAGGGACGAGATATGCCAGGCTTCACGGCTGAGCAGCAGGAACAGCGATGAGGTCATCATCCCCATGCCATACAGGGCGACCATCGCCAGCAGGAAGACGGCCAGCAGTTGGAAAAAGCTGATCACGACGAATTGGACATTGAACAGCAAGGTGCCCAGCAAGATGATAACCACCGCCCGCAGCGCAGTTGCCACCATACCGCCGAGGGCCATGCCCAGCAGGATGGCCATGAGCTGGTTCGGAGCGATGATATACAGTGCCAGGTTGCCATTCTCTTTCTCCCAGTACAGTTGGCTGGACATGCCCCAGAGAACATTCAGCCAGAAGGCGGTCATCGCACCACCCATGACGACAAAACCGACATAATCCTCGGGGGCGCCAATGGCGCGATAGACGAACACATAGGCGGAGACAGCCATCATCGGCAGGAAGATGTCGAAGAACATCCAGGATTTCTCACGCTGCTGGCCGATGATCCGTGGGTAAGCGCGGGCAATCACTGTCTTGACGAACAACCGCCAACCAGTGGCCTTGTTCGATACCGGCTCTGCTAGTACGTTGATCTGGCCTCTGGGAACCGGGCTATTCACTTTGTTCCATCTCTGCCATGCTGCGCCCGACCAGGTCCACGAAGACATCCTCCAGCGTCGGTTCACGCTTGGTCAGATGCATTACCTTGATGTCCTTCTGGGTCAGGATATTGATCACCGCTGCCAGGGCAGATTCCTCAACCAGGATAAGGTTCAACAGCGCGCCGCCCTCCTTTTCAGTGACAGTGGCCTTGCGGACCTCGTGCAGGGCCTCCAGTTTGGGCGCCGACAACCCATTCAACGGGCTGGTCTCTATGACGAAAATGGCATCTCTTTGCAGCCGGCGCTTAAGGACCTCGGGTGAATCACAGGCCAGGACGCGGCCCTGGTTGATGATCGCAACCCGGTCGCACAACTCCTCGGCCTCGACCATGTAATGGGTGGTCAGCAGGAGGGTGCGCGATTTGTCCGCATCCAGCCAGCCGCGGATAAATTTGCGTACATCGCGAGATGCACTCACGTCCAAACCCAGCGTCGGCTCGTCGAGGAAAAGCACCCGCGGGTCCGTCAGGAAGCCGCGCACGATATTCATCTTCTGGCGGAGGCCGGTTGAAAGGTCTGATGATTTCGTGTGAATCCGGTCAGCAAGCCCGACCTGGTGGAGCAATTCTACGATCCGCTGGTTGGCTTCTTTGGATGGCAGCCCATAGAACTGGGAGAACATCCAGAGATTTTCGCGGACAGTCAACAGGCCGTACCCGGACGACTCTCCGCCGGAGACCATATTGATTAGTGGGCGGACAAGCTGAGGCGCTTCGGCGACATCGTAGCCGGAGACGAGCGCCCGTCCCGAGGTTGGAGCAAGCAGCGTGGTCAGGATCTTGATCAGCGTGGTCTTCCCAGCCCCGTTCGGGCCGAGCAGTCCAAACAGTTCGCCCTGCTGGATTTGCAGGTCCACATCAGCCAGGGCTACGAGCTCTTTCCGGATTTTTCTCTCTTTCTTGTTTCCGCGAATCTTGTAAATCCGCCCCAGCTTCTCGGTTTCTATGGCAAACGGCGCCATTTTTCTCCATTCTTCCAAAAAATACTTTACAGAAGTGTAATACTAGCGTAGGGTAAACGTAGGGTAGCAGTCATGTATATTTCGGGTGAAAGTGGTAGGATAAGGGCGTAAGGCGATTTCTCTTCTCCTCCTTTTCAAATGAGAGCCGGGGTCGGCGTCCCCGGCTCTCACGATTCTATCACATGTTATAATCCTCCCGATTTGGGGCCTGCCGTGATTAAATCAGATCAACTGACCTACCGTGCTGTTCAATTCATTCGTGCCTTGCGGGCAAGACCTGACTTGGTGGAAACCGAGCAGTTGCGCCCGTATCTCTCTGCGGCGCAGATTACCCTTTTCAGGCAAATGCAGGCATCCGAGCAAGCTCATGCCTGTGCAGTATTGCACCAGCTCCTGGAAAACGGCCAGGACCACCCCGATCTCATGGCTGCCGCGTTGCTCCACGACGTGGGCAAAAGTATCTACCCCTTGCGTCTGTGGGAGCGGGTTCTCATCGTCGTTGTCACCAAAATCTGGCCCGATCTCGCCAAACATCTTGGAAGAAGCGCGCCACGCCTTTGCACTCGCCCGTTCATCGTTGCTGAACAACATGCAGGCTGGGGAGCTGCCCTGGCAAGCCGGGTGGGTGTTTCCCCGCTGGGCAGCGCCATTATCCGACGTCACCAGGAGCCGATTGACACATCCCCCGAATCGCTGGAAGACAGCCTGCTGCTTAGCCTGCAGACAGCTGATAACAACAATTGAGAGGAAAAACCGAGAATGAATATCGCCATCCTTGGCCTGGGACAGATCGGCGCATCGATTGGTCTGGCGCTAGCACCGCATAAAGAACGGATTACCCGGATTGGCATCGACCGCGAATCGAGAGTAGCCCAACAGGCAAAAAAAATCGATGCCGTGGATAAAATAGCTCTTCAGCGCAAAACCGCAGTCCAAGACGCGGACTTGGTACTCCTTGCCTTACCCAGCGACGAGTTGCAGGAAACAATCGCCCACATTGCTCCATACCTGAAAGAAGGTGCGGTTGTAGTGGATACGTCTCCAGCTAAGTCCGCGGTCGCTGGATGGATGAAAGAGTCCTTGCCCCAGGGACGGCATTATGTCGCCCTATTCCCGGCCATCAACCCGGCATACCTTCTCGATCCGCGTGGCGGCATCGAGGCTGCCCATGCTGACCTGTTTAAGAATGGGATTGTGGCCATCTCCACGCCTGGCGAGACATCGGCACAGGCCCTGCAACTTGCCACCGAACTGGTCCGCTTATTGGAAGCCGAGGTGCTGTATACAGATATGCTCGAAGTCGATGGGATCATGTCTACGGTCCACATTCTGCCCCAGTTGATCGCTTCCAGCCTGCTGGGCATGACAGTTGGACAGCCGGGTTGGCGCGATTCACGCAAGCTTACCGGCCGGCCGTATGCCCGTCTGGTCTCTGCGCTTCACGACCAGGACGGTCCGGGGGCACTGGGCGCCTCCGCTTTGCATAACCGTGAGAATATCACCCGTCTCCTTGATACGCTGATCAATGGATTGCAAAAGCTGCGCAATGATATTGCCAACCAGGATGCGAAATCCCTTGAGAAGCGGCTCAGACAAGCTTACGAAGGGGACCAGTCCTGGTGGCAGGAACGCCAGGTCGGCCAATGGGCGAGGCAGGAGTTGGGAGTGCAAGAAATCCCTACCATCGGCGAGACGTGGAGAGACATGTTATTGGGCGGGCTGGGGAAGAAAAAGCGCCAAGGGTGAAAAACGCTGCGGCGAGTTTCTATATTTATATCCTCGAATGCGCAGACGGATCGTTCTACACCGGCTGGACGACCGACCCGCAGCGGCGCGAACGTCAACATAATGCCGGGCACGGCGCCCGTTATACCCGCACCCGCACCCCGGTCCGGGTGGTATACATCGAAGAATACACCGACCGGAGCAGTGCAATGCGCCGGGAACATAGGATCAAATCCATGTCGCGGGCGGAGAAAGAAAAGCTGATTAAACAAGCTCAGGAGCGCAGCAATGCGCTCCTGCCTGCAATCGAAAAATCAGGCTAATCTTGAAAGACGGGTAAATGCCCAAGGGCGATGATATGTTCCCATTGGGACTGGTCGCCTTCGGTGAAAATAGCCGCCTCGGCCACAATGGTCGCCCCGGCTCGTTCCATGATCATCTCAATCCCTTGCAGGGTCGATCCAGTACTGATGACATCGTCCAGAACGACAATCGACTTTCCATGGACAAGATCGTGGTCTTTCTCATCCAGGATAAGAGTTTGCGACTTTCCTGTGGTTGTTGACATTGATTCGGCGATCAACGCCGCTCCCATGTACGGTTTGTATGCCTTGCGAAGGATCACATAGGGCTTTCCGGTTTCCATAGAGAGAGCATGGGCCAGAGGAATGGATTTCGTTTCAGCAGTGACGAGGATGTCATAGTCCACGATCTGGAGTTTCTCCGCGATGGCTTTAGCACAGGCCTGAACGATCTCAGTATCGCCCAGGATGTTCAGAATGGGGATCCGGAACCCTGGCCTGACCTCAAAGATGGGCAGCCTGCGGGCAAGACCGGCAACTTTTACATCGAAGGTATCTCTTGGAGACATTGTTGCACTCCTGTAATACGAAAAGCCGACATACAGGGTGAGTCTATCATAATTTACCCCTTGCCTTGCACCGTCTTGAGTTCGGTTCTCCGGCTTGTGTTTGCAGTGATATTCACGTTAAAATGATGTTATGCTCCC
>Ga0180007_10006579_pt1 | contig 11310 bp, 10 predicted proteins | sample MM_PC_MetaG_FD_121122 | JGI IMG/M metagenome (GOLD analysis project Ga0180007, IMG submission 121122) | Groundwater microbial communities from the Aspo Hard Rock Laboratory (HRL) deep subsurface site, Sweden - MM_PC_MetaG | ecosystem: Environmental > Aquatic > Deep subsurface > Groundwater...
AAGGGTGTTTTGTCACATATGCGGATGCTGCAGAAAATGCCTAAGCGAGTGAAGAATTACTTTAAACATCCAAAGATTGTATACGCAAGATGAATTACACAATTAATACCCGCCGGTTTAATACTCCGAGTTCTCCGATGGATCGACTTACTATTAGCTCGACAGCTGTCTGACGGGGTGGTAGCTGCCGATAATGATGGCTGTGGGCCTTTACCTTTTTATAATGTTGTCAAATCCGACCGCTTTGGACGATCTGTGTAAATCGTTCAAATGACCTGTCGTAGGTTTTTTCCACATCGTTTGGAAAGCAGCAGGCTGGTAATTCTCGCATCCTTAAATGGTATTGCAGGCATTCACAACAGACGCCTTTTCGAGAGCAGGGTGAGTAACTGCAGTTGCAGATGCCTCGGTTTTTTTGTTGATTGCATTCCATGTATGATTCTCCTTTTCTAATTAGTTAACGTGAGTTCAATGTAAGCATAATTTTGAAAAATGATACCGGTAAACCGTTGAAACGGTTACTATAATTGGATTTAATTCTTTTATTCCCCATGTTATCTCACGGGAGATCCCTTTGGGAAAACATGGGGCTATTCTAATTATAATCATTGGGTTAACACCATCTCGATTTATTGGGATGGTGAAGTCAGCGACCGATCTAATACAAATAATACAATCCATTGCGTTTTAAAATTGCATCGAGCTTACGTTAATTATAGTATAAATGTCTGGGTGTCCAGAATTATATCCAGAAATGCGCGATTGTGAACAAGAATTTTCCTTAAAATAGAAAAGGTGGGAGCGATCATTGCCATCCGGCCGGTATTCGGAACATATGCCCGGATTGGTTTTCCTTCAAGAGTCAATTCAATCACGCAACGATTGAGCCGGCGGATGAATTTGGCTTCAACGAATGTTGGATAAATTTGCACGGAATTATGGCAGTTTATTTCTTCACGAGTAACAGGAAATTCCATTTATCAAGTGTAAATGTTTCTTTTACCGAAAGGGATATCTCACTGCCAGTCAGTGGATTAACATACCTTCCTTCAAGTTTATTATGTTTGATATTAACGATCTGTGCCTGATTAGAAAAGTTGAAAATCGCTACAATTTTAGCGTCATCTTTTTCGCGGGTAAACGCGAAAATATTCCCATCATCCAATGTTTTCAGGCGTGTCAAATCTCCGCCCGAAGTACCGTTCCAAAGCGCTTTATTGCTCAGCTTTAGATTGAACAAACGTGTATAGAGTTCTCGATTTGGATGATCTTGCCAGGGAATCAAATCCTTTTCAAAAAAGGAGAGTGCTTTATTCATTCCGGCTTCGAGGCCATTATATAGCAGGGGTATTCCGCGAAAAACACAGGTAAAAGCAATAAATGCCTCTGTAGCATCACCGAGACGTTCATATGCTGTACCATTCCAGGAATTTTCATCGTGATTTGTCACAAACAACATCCGATAATCGTCAGGATGATATTCTTTGAATTCTTTTAAAACCAGTTTGTCCAGATCACGGACATTTTTTTTACCTTTGGCCATATCATTCAATAAATCCTTGAATGTCCAGGCGTAAGTCATATCGAATGCCTGGGTATGCAGTTCAGGTTCATGGGCTTCGGCTAACATGAACACGGGTTTGATTTTTTCCAGCTCGGCCCGGGCATCATTCCAGAAATCTGTTGGAACCATTGCAGCAACATCACAGCGATAACCATCAATATCGAATTCTTCAACCCAGAATTTAAGTGCCTTGATCATTGCCTGGCGAAGATCGGGATTATCATAATTCAAGTCGATGACATCGGTCCAGTCCTTTACCTCGGTAATGTGATTTCCAGCGGAATCACGATCAAAGTATTCGATATTTGTTTTCGTCCAGACATTATCCCAAGCAGTGTGATTCGCCACCCAATCGATAATGATATACATCCCCAATTCATGGGTTTTCTCTACCAAACGCTTGAAATCATCCTTCGTACCAAATTCCGGATTCACGTCGGTATAGTCCTTGACGGAATAGTAACTGCCAAGCGATCCTTTGCGGTTTAGTTCGCCGATAGGATGAATCGGCATCAGCCAGACAATTTTGACACCCATTTTCTGCAGTTCGGGCAGATATTTTTCGAATTCGCTAAATGTACCCTCTTTTGAAAACTGCCGGATATTGGCTTCATAAATGGTCACATTCCGGCTCCATTCCGGATGTTTAATCCTTCTTTCAATTGCATTAAGTGTTGTCATTAATGTCAATCCTAATATCATATAAATTAAATGTTTCATTCAAAATCTCCGCTTAATCCCGGCACATGTTGGCCGCCTTTTTCCGGATCGCCGGAATTGCCTCCTCCATAATGTCTTTCATGTCGCTGTAGTTGTATGTTCGCTGGTCAAAATCCCGGCTTTCGATAGCATTCAGAAAGCGATTTTTAAATTCTTCAAAATAGGAACCATAGATATGATAGCTGTCTGCCTGATGGACATAACGGCCGAGTTTAACTTTTTTCCCCGAGAGTTCTGTAATCCGATCGGCGATTTTCTGCTGCAATTGAATCAGGGCGAACATATTCATGAATGCAGCTTTGTATGCATCGTTGGAGCGAAAACGGACATTTGTGTTCAGATACCAGGTGTCGTTTTCGCCTTTTAGTAATCGACACCAGATGCTTTGAAGACAGGCGGGATCGTAACATGTATTATCTTCCCAGACTTTCCAGGTAATGGCCTGGGCCCGTCGGGTGTAAGGGACCTTTGCAAGTTTTTGAGCAATTAATTCGATTTGATCAAAGGGCTTTTCGATTCCCGGTACAGCATAGTCAAAAAGCCGCTGGTGATAGGTATATTCCCATTTTGTGTCATTGGGATCATCGGCATTCCGCACGCAGTGGTCTTTGATACCTTCAACAACCTCAAGTACATATTCCTGTAAATCTTCCAGACCGCCCGGCATATCGCGATGAATCATCGGTTCCGCCAGGGGATCATGAATAACGACGGTCATTGAACAATCTTTACTTGGCGGGTCTTCGGGTTTATCGTATTCTGTTTTAATGTCACAACCTTTTTGATAGGCTTCCAGAACTGATTTTTCCCAGGCTTCGGCTAATGAATTTCCCTCAACGAATAAAACAGGGATATGTCCGTTCATAACTGCTCCTTTGGTTTATTAAAAAATCCTAGGGAATATAAGGGATTAAGTTTGAAAATGGAAAGGATAGAGGATTAGTTTTTAGCTAGCCATTCCACGGCCTCGTCTTGATTATAAAATATCCGAAAATGACTGCCGCGGTTTGACTCGGCAGCGAATTCTTTAAACCGGCCCTTGACAAATTCCGGTGATAAAACGAGAGCAACTTTCAGGTACTAGGTAACAAACTTCTGAATAATGGTTCCCAGCAGCCTGGACTTCAGATCGAAAAAATCTTCAGGCAGGTTTTTTGGGTCTAGTAAAATTCCAACGGCTTTATGTTCGCCGCAGAAACCGATAACATCAACGGCATCACGTTCGTTCTTGATTAGTGATTCATTGTCAGTAGCTTCGATGAATGTCATTCCATTGGTTTTGTTTACCTGCATTTGATTAACTCCATGAAAAATTAAATGATATTTTAAGACGAAAGTCAGAGGATATCAACCGGAATAAAATAACAATATGCGAATTATTATACCAGTAGAATAACCATAAGAGGTGGAATTGTACTAATTTGAAATTTTAAAACCGAAATTCGATTTTCATTGAATTAACACTACATTACTTCAATATCCCCTCACTCTAATCTGAAAACACCTTGCCAAATTCACCGTATTATCGTAAACTTTTCCGATATTAGACTATGAATAAGAAGAAGACACTATATTTAATCGACGGTTCTGCAATTGCATATCGTTCCTATTTTGGGATGATTCGCAACCGTTTGACGAATGCTGCCGGCCAGCCGACGGGAGCAGTGTTTGCCTATGTTAATTCATTACTGAAATTATTGGATGAAGAGAAACCGGATTATATCGGGATGGTATTCGATGCTCCTGAAAAAACCTTCCGGCATAAGATCTACAAAGAGTATAAAGCTACCCGCGAAGCCATGCCCGATGAACTGGTATCGCAACTGCCATATATTCGAAACGTAACGGAGGCGATGAATATTCCAGTGATTATCCGTCCCGGATTTGAAGCCGATGATATTATCGGAACCCTGGCAAAAGATGGAAGAAGACAGGGGCTGAAAGTATTCATGGTTACCGGCGACAAGGATTTTATGCAGCTGCTCGAAGAGGACATTCTCGTCTATAAACCGGGCAGCGGGCAGAAACCGGTTGAGATTATTGATGTTAATGGTGTGATGGAAAAGTGGGGGGTTCGTCCCGATCAAATCGCAGACTATTTAGGAATGATTGGTGATACTTCGGATAATATTCCGGGCATTAAAGGTATTGGACCGGCCAAAGCCAGGCCATTGCTGAAAGAATTCGGCAGTCTTGAAAACGTTATTGAAAATGTGGATAAAATCGGCAATCCCCGTATTCGTGACCTGATTCGGGATAGCGCCGAAGAAGCGAAATTTTCCAAGATGCTCGCGACTATTAAAATCGATGTACCTCTGGATATAAAAATTGATGAGCTGCAGACGCAATCAGTTAATCGGGAAGAGCTGACGAAATTGTTTGATGAGTTGGAATTTTACAGCCTGATAAAGACTCTGGGAGTTGCGAAAAAGACAGAGACAGTCAACAAGCAGTATCAGGCGCTCAAAGAGCGATCGGATATCGTAATGTTGGTCAAGACCTTACAAGACGTAAAAATGCTCTCAGTGGACCTGGAAACCACCTCCACGAGCCCGATGATCGCCGAGATCGTTGGCATTTCTCTCAGTTGGGAAGCAGATAAAGGCGTATATATTCCGATTCAATACCCGAGCGCTCAGAAATCTCTCTTCGGCAATGATGATAAAATTGAGTTTCTGGAACTGCTGAAACCGATTCTGGAAAACATTTCAATTCCCAAATGCGGTCAGAACCTGAAATACGATATGCTGATTCTGCGCCGGTACGGTATTGAATTAAAGGGCGTCGAATTTGATACCATGATTGCGGCGTTTCTGATTCAGCCGGATTCACGGTCCTATAAACTGGATAAATTGTCGCAGCAGTATTTGAACTATACCATGCAGCCGATCCAGGATCTGATCGGTAAAGGTAAAAACCAGATTACTATGGATGAAGTGTCGGTGGAAAAAGTGACATTTTATGCCGCAGAGGATGCGGATGTGGTATTGCAACTGGTACCGATTTTCAAGGAAAAATTGATCGAGGATCAGACCGAAGAGATTTTCAGGACGATTGAAATGCCGTTGATTCCGGTACTGATGCAGATGGAACAGAATGGCGTGTACCTGGATACCGATTTTCTCAAGCGGATGTCCATAGATCTGTCAAAGCAGATTGAAAAGCTGACCGACCAGATTTATTTCGAAGCCGATGTAAAATTTAATATCAATTCGCCCAAGCAGCTCGGGGAAGTACTTTTTGACCAGCTGCAATTAAGCACGGGGCGGAAACGTTCCACCGCAGTGAATATTCTTGAGAAACTACGCGATGAACATCCCTTGCCGGGTCTGGTTTTGGATTACCGAACACTAGCCAAATTGCAGAATACCTACGTGGATGCGATTCCGCAATTGGTAAATCCCGAAACTAAACGGGTACATGGTTCATTTAATCAAACCGTTGCATCGACGGGGCGATTGAGCAGCAGTGATCCGAATTTCCAGAATATACCGATACGGACGGATATCGGGCGTGAGATTCGAAAGGCCTTTATTCCCCAAAAACCGGGCTGGAAACTTCTGTCGGCTGATTACTCTCAGATCGAATTGCGAATCATGGCGCACCTTTCAAAAGATCCGGAGTTGATCCGGGCATTTATTGACGGAGTGGATATTCATACCAGGACAGCCGCTCTTGTATACGGAGTTCCTGAAGAACATGTTCTGCCCGAAATGCGGCGGGTTGCCAAAGTCGTGAACTTTGGGATTATGTACGGCGCCGGTCCCTTTCGAATGTCTGAAGAACTTAAAATATCTCTAAACGAAGCACGCAAGATCATTGATAATTATTTTAATACATATCCCGGTATAAATAACTATATTATCAATACCTTGAATGAAGCCAGAGAAAACAGTTTTGTCAAGACGTTGTCAGGAAGATTACGTTATGCTCATGACATAAACAGCAGCAATCGCAATATCCGGGAAGCTACGGAACGGGCAGCGATCAATATGCCGATCCAGGGCACGGCGGCGGACATGATCAAAATCGCAATGATTCGTATCCATAATCGACTGATTCAGGAAAATTTTCAATCGATGATGATTCTACAAATTCATGATGAACTGCTTTTTGAGGTTGCAGAAAAGGAATTAGAAGTGTTAAAATCCATAGTGATTTCGGAAATGGAGCAGGCCTTGCCGCTCGGAATTCCGGTGAAAGTGGATGTTGGAGTTGGAAATTCATGGTATGAGGCGCATTAGTGGAAGCATCAATTACATTAAAAAATGTCAGTAAGCATTTTAAGAAAAAATATGTACTTAGCGGATTAAGTATCGGTATCGAAAAGGGCTCAACGTTCGCAATTATCGGGCGGAACGGTGCCGGGAAATCGACCCTGTTGCGGATATTGTCAACAATTATGAAACCCGATAACGGAATCGTTTATATCGATGGAAAAGACATTTCGCAAAATCTGAAAGACGTTAAAAAAATCGTTGCCTATCTGCCGGATCACGATATTCATGACCCGTGGCTGTCCGGTATGGAAAACCTGCAAAAACGGGCTGCTTATTTGGGAATCGGTAAGGATGAGTTCGAAAAGTCCGTTATGCCTCTTGTTAAAATGTTCAATCTGGAAAAAGAATTAACGGAATTTCCGGTCACTTATTCGAGAGGCGTGAAACGTCGGCTGGACATTGTACAGACATTGATGGGGAATCCGGAAGTAATTATTCTGGATGAACCCACGATGGGTCTGGACTATTTATCCCGCTCGATTTTAATTCAATATATTCTTAATCATAAAGGGAAAAAGACGTTCGTGCTGTCGTCCAACGAATTTTCTGAAATTCAGACGATTGCCGACCGCTGGATTGTGCTCGATCACGGCAAGATTCGCTTTGATGGTACCCTGGAAAATATGGTAGCGCAAATTGAGTTACCGTTTTTTGGAAATATTGAATTCCGTCAGGGAGGATATCAATTAATCAAGACTTTGCAGCATGTCAAGGAAATCAAAGAAGTCCGTGATCTCGGAAAGACGATTCAGATAGTTACCGGCAATGTCCTGGATTTTGTCGCTGTTTTAAAGAAGCTAAATCTGGACGATGTCATTTCCATCTCCGGCAGCTCGATTCATATTGAGGAATTCCTCGATCAACTCAATGCCGATGAAGGATATTAATATGAGAAATTTCATAAATATTTTATTATCAGAAATAAAGCCAAATCCAAAACGGGCCAGTATTGCCGTGGTAATAAATATATTATCCACGTTGCTATTATATTTGGTATTCATGGTCGGGTTTGGACATCTTTTACCGCGAATTCTTTTTATCGATATAAATGCCTGGATGTTTCCGGGGATTGTTGGATTTGTCAGCACGATCATTGCCTTTAATCTTTCACTTCAGGATTCGTTTCATTCCAGCCGCGAAGTCGGTTTAATCGACCAGATTCACTCTTCACCATTATTGACTTATCAAATTTATCTGGTAAAAAGTCTGGTTTATTTATTGAAATCCTCCGGGCATTTAATCCTCAGCAGCATTGTTTTGTTAATTGCCAGTGGCGTCCACGTCGGTTTTGTCAATCTATTAGCATTTTGCTTGTACTTTTTCGTCGGGCTTATATTTGTTAACCAGTTTGGGTTGATTGCCGGAATCATCGCAACGAACTTAAAAGTACGTAGCGAATTTACAATTATTTTTGTAGCTGTAATTTTTCTGGCCTGTGGTGTTATTGTGCCTTCAACCCAATATCCTGGAATTCTTGGGCAAATTATTCATTATTTCCCGGTTACCATATTAATTGAAGGCGGCAGAGATATTCTGGTTTTTAATACCTTAAGTAATATTAATATGATATATGTATTATCGTTTTCAATTTTGGCTTATTTTGCAGCATTTCTAACTTTCAAACGATGGATATCACGATGAAAGCGTACCTTGCAGGGGCTATTGAACATGCACCGGATAAGGGGAAAGCATGGCGTGCCGATTTAGCGGAATTTCTGCAAATTGAATTTGGCCATGAATCTTATAATCCGCATATCGAAGAACCAAAAATTCTGACACCTGAAGAACGTAAGCAGTTTCACGTGTTAAAAACCGAAAATTTACTGGAATTCCAAAAAATTGTGCGCAAGCTGATACGGAATGATATTAAGTCAATTCTAACCGAAATTGATTACGTCATCTGTCTTTGGAATGAACATGCTGAAAAAGGTGGGGGAACATACGGAGAACTGACATTTGCGTTTTATCATGGAATTCCAGTGTACATGGTTACTCCGATGGAACTTGCGAATATCAGTGGCTGGATTTTGGGATGTACGACGGAATTTTTTAAGAATTTTGATGAATTGAAGGAATTTCTGCGGAAGAAATATTAGAAGTACCTAAGTCCCCCTTCAAAGGGGGATTTGGGGGGATGTAAATTATTTCAATGCTAACTATGCGGAATGCAATTATTCCATATAATCCGAAATTACGCAAATATGCAAGAGAACTTCGGAAAAAGGGTACACTTGCAGAAGTAATTCTCTGGAAATATATAAAACATAAGGCCATTAAGGGATATGAATTTCATAGACAGGTACCGATAGATAATTACATTGTTGATTTTTATTGCCATGAATTAAAATTAGCAATAGAAATTGACGGAATTTCTCACGATAATAAACTTAGATATGATCGAAGAAGACAAAAACGATTAGAAGAACTGGGAGTAAATGTAATCCGTTTCTCAGATGAAGACGTTCGAAATCAGACAGAATCTGTATTAGAAGTTTTGAAAAATGAAATAGACAAAATTTCAGGAAAATAGGAGGGACATCCCCCTGTTTCCCCCTTCAAAGGGGGATTGATTAGGAAAAAAATAAATGAAACATCCAACATCCAGCACCCAGTATCCAGTATCCAGTAAGCCATATACAGTCGCAGAAATCCATCTTGACCATCTTGTTCATAACCTGAATGAAATCCGGAAAAAGGTCGCTCCGGCTGAAGTGATGTGTGTCGTTAAGGCGGATGCTTACGGGCATGGTGCCATTGAAGTAACTAAACGTCTCGTCAAAGAAGGCGTCACATATTTTGCCGTGGCCCGGTTAGCCGAAGCCCTTGAATTGAGAAATGCCGGGATTGATGAGAATATCCTGATATTCGGAAGCCTGTTCCCCGATGAAATTAATGCGGCTGTGAAGAATGATATTCAGGTTTCGATTACGGATTCAGCAGATATCGATACTATCAGGGATATTTCAATTCGAAATTCAATTTTTGTGAAAGTCCATCTGAATATTGACACCGGTATGGGACGGGTTGGTATTCCCTTTGATCAAGCCCGTGCCGCAATCATTAAAATAATCAATATCGATCAGATTAAACTTGAGGGAATTTATACCCATTTTGCGACTTCCGATGAACGTAATAAAGGTTATGCAGAGTTGCAATTGCAACGATTTTACGAAATCACTGATGGACTTGTTGAGCATCTTCCGTACAAACCTAAAATTCACGCGGCAAATAGTGGCGCCATTCTTGATTTATCGGAAGCCAGGTTTGACATGGTTAGAGCGGGGATTTCTCTTTATGGGCATTATCCAACGACAGTCACTTCCGAATCAATTCCACTTAAACAGGTAATGACACTTAAAACTCATGTGGGGCTTATTCGTCGATTGACGGCGGGAAATTCAGTGAGTTATGGTCGCAAATTTATCACGGATAAGGAAACATCTGTCGCCGTATTGCCGATCGGTTATGCTGATGGTATTCACCGGACTATGACCAATAATGCTGATGTGCTCATTAACGGAAAATTGTACCCGTTGGTCGGAACAGTCACCATGGACCAGATTATGGTAAATGTTGGGGACGATCCGGTAAAAGTTGGTGATGAAGTCATTTTCTGGGGCGATACTATGCAGGGAAGTCTGCAAGCCACAAAAGTTGCTCACAGGATTGGCACGATTTCCTATGAACTGTGCTGCGCAATAACAAAGCGTGTACCTCGAATCTATATCGACTAATAACAGCAATTACAATCATTTCTATTGTCGAATATAGAGTATGTCATTATTATTGCCATTTACTGAATTCGTTACATTTATAAAACTCATTATTCCGTTTTTGGAATCTCAGCCAACATAAGTGTTGCAATTGATAGAAATAATTTTGTTCGTTCGACTGGAGTTAATTTCTATTTTGTCGCATACCCCAGCGTTCAAACAAAACCGGGATCACAATCATATTCAAAAAAGTTGCCGTCATTAAACCACCCAGAATCACAATCGACATTGGCGCCTGAATTTCACTATCTGGTTTATCAATGGATAGTGCCAGTGGCAGAAGCGCCAAACCAGTCGTCAAAGCGGTCATCAGAATCGGATTCAGCCGTTCCAGTGATCCCTGAATGATGGCCTCCTGGAGTGATTTATTTTCATCTTCAATTAAGTGATTGTAATGGGAAACCATGATAATGCCATTACGGACCGCAATGCCGAACAATGTGATAAATCCAACCATTGATGCAATCGTGATGACACCATCGGTGATGAACAGAGCAACCACACCACCAATCAATGCCAATGGCAGGTTTACCATAACCAGCAGCGACTGTCTAAAATTGCCGAATTCCAGATATAAGGTTACAAAAATTGCTATGATCGACAATAAACTCAACAAAGTGATTCGCCGGGTCGCCTCGGATGCGCTTTCAAATTGATCGCCGAATTCCACATAATATTCCTGTGGTAAATCCACATCCTTGGCGATTTTACTTTTAATTTCATCGATAACACTCAGCAAGTCCCGGTCGGCAACATTGGCCTGGACGACAATTTTCCGCTGCACATTTTCCCGGCTGATGTAATTCGGCCCTTTATCTACGTGAATGTCTGTGACCATTGATAACGGAATTTTACCGCAATCCGGTGTGTCGATCAATGCATTGCGGATTGCCTCAACATCACTCCGGGAATCGTCTACATTTCTGTTTTTACCTCTTCGGCAATACTGCGTAGTTTGTACAAATCCGGGCCG
>Ga0180007_10006580_pt1 | contig 11309 bp, 8 predicted proteins | sample MM_PC_MetaG_FD_121122 | JGI IMG/M metagenome (GOLD analysis project Ga0180007, IMG submission 121122) | Groundwater microbial communities from the Aspo Hard Rock Laboratory (HRL) deep subsurface site, Sweden - MM_PC_MetaG | ecosystem: Environmental > Aquatic > Deep subsurface > Groundwater...
GGGTCGTATTCTATAGAACTTCCATTTGCTAATCTTATAGTTATTAATGGATCGTATTGACTATATTGAATTGTAGTTGCTGTTGGATACTCTGCAAATGCGTAATATCCACTATTTACATTAGTATTTCCTGAGTTATAGTTTGTATCTTTAGCATGTTCGGCCCATAAGCTATCAAATCTTCCAAGTCCATATCCTGTAGCACCAATAGTTCCATTTATCATTAATTGGATCTCCAAACCAGTTATAGAATCAGGATTACTATTAGTTGCAGCACAGACATACGTTTTTGCTGTCCAAGTGGATTGTGTAGCAGAAGCAATAAGAGATTGTCCTATTTGTACCGCAGACAATGCTGGTCCTTCATAAATCTTTAGATATGATCCACAATCTCCAAAAAGTTTTGTAAATACATAATGTAATCCAATTCTAATATAAGTACTTACTGGAGGAACATAATTTGGTACAAGTTGGCTAAAAAATGGTGCTGTGTTACTACCACACTGTATTCCCATTGCATAGTATAAATCATCATGTCCCCAAGTTGGATCTATAAAATCAACATGTAATGATTTAAGATCATGTCCCTCTGAACTCTTTGTCCATCCCGCTGGAGTAATAGATCCTAATAATGTAATTGGATCTCCAACTTCATAATCATAGGTTAACTCACTTCTAAAAGTCAAATAGGCTCCGTTTTGATATGTTCCACTTCCTGTATAATAATCACCAAGCATCCCAGTCTCAATTGCGCCAACATTATTGGTATGGGTACTTGGACCTACAGTAATAACCGTTGGACAATATTGAGGTCGTGTGGTGTATGTGTAGGGAACTCCGGTAGTATATAAATAGATTCCAGAAGTATATGCTACATCAACTGTATCAGATATATATGATCTTTCCCTAAATGATGGATTTGCTATTGGAACAGCAACTCCCATCTGCCAAGCGTCTCCTTGAGCCAACTATATCTCACCTCCAAATTACGCAGGAACTGATATTTCTCCTTCTTCAACAGCCTTACTAACTCCACCAATAACAAGATCTGTCAATATTGCAGAAGTCTCTTCTATAGACATCCCTGCTCCAACAAGTATAGTTTCTCCAGTGAATCCCATAGAAACATTAATAATCATATTCTGAACACGTGGCATCGTAGCCGATCCGAATGTTCTACCAGGAGACTTAGCCTCTTTAGATAAGTCAGACGTTGCCTGTGCTGATTCCTTTAGATAATCTGTTTCCATTTCTTTAGCAGCACTCTCTTGGAATATAGCAGCTCCAGTTCTTAACGCTGCTGCTCCTGCTACATATGCCGCCGCTTTCCAGTATTGCCCGAAGGTTGCTGCAACAAGAGCTTTTTTCTCAAGAACCTTAGCCTCTACTTCAAGAATCCCGGCTGCGGTTTCTTTTGCTATTGCTCCCAATATCTTGCTTGTAGCCTTTGATAAAGAAACCTCCTCAAGACTTACCATCTGTCTAAATTGGAATGCCTTTAGAGCAAGAGACTTTGATAAGTTCGTCCACGTTTCCTGATCCTTTAACTGTAACATTAAATTACGAAAAGTATCTTTATGTGATGCATTTCCAAGTCTAGACTTATTATCATATACTTCCTGTTCTAACTCTATTCGTCTTTGTGCAGCCCAAGCATTAAGAGCATCTTCACTTAATATAAGTCCGGTTGCATGTGTATATGCTGCTTCTTTTGCTTCTCTTTCCTTTGCAATTACATCCTCTATTCCAAGATTTATTCCACCTTCTGCACCCATACTAAATCTTCTTGACGCCTTTCTAGCAGCATCCTCAAGATATTTTACATAGTTTTCCATGTTTTCCATTTCTACATCTTGAAATGGACCCATCATTTCCCCTTCTTTTTTTCCAAGAATGGATTCAATCAATTTATTCCTAGCCTTATTGATTTCTTCTACTGCCCTATCAATTTTTTCTATATTTGCATCTATGGTTTCTTTAGATAACCCCATCATATTCATAACCCCCCAGTCAGGAGATTCCATTCCTGGACCAGATGGAGCAAACTCATTTATAAATTTTTCTTTTAGAATACTTATCTGAAAATCGAACTTTTTATTTACGGCAGCTATAGCCTCATCTGTCAATCCAAACATCTGCATTACATTTATTTCTTCTTCCATTATTTTTGAATTTTCTTTAAAGGCTTCTGCCATCTGTTGCCACCACGTTTTGGCAGCTCCACCGGGAGCATTAAAATCTGTACCCATAATGGCTTTCTTTAGCAAGTCCTCAAGCTTCATTGCTGCTTCCCTCATAGCCGCTTCCATTTCAGAACTGGTTCCTATTGCACCAAAAGCTTTACTTGTTATCTCGCTAAGTAAATCAGGAAGTGCTGTCATAGCATTCTCTACTACTTTTTCCCCAAATGGTTCAAAATCAGGAGTCCACATCTTAAAACCAGCACCAGGAATATATCCAAGTTTGAACTCATTAAGTTTATCCTTATATTCAATAAAGGTTCTAATAGCTCCTATAGCTAACATTATTCCTGCCACCACAAGAGTTATTGGACCTAATTGAGCTAGCCAAGCTGCTGAAGCCGCAGCCGCATTTTTTATCTGTGCAGCAGTATTTAGGGTCACGACTGAGGTTAAAGACGAAATAATAATAATTCCCCTCTCAAGCATGGGAATGAGGTTTTTAGCAAATGCTATAGTAGCGAGAGCCATAACAATTACTTTCCATGCAATTAATCCTCCAATTAAAACTTTAATATGTTTTTGATGTTCTTTAATAAAGGTCGTAACTGCTACTATTGTCCCTATTAATTTTTGTATTATTGCATTCACTTTTAATAATACAGTGATACTGGTATCTAAAATTCTCTTTCTTCCATCTTCACTTTTTGCCCATGCTGTTGATTTTTCAATCAAGGATGTTAGATGTTTTGTAAATACAATAACCGCTGGAGTCATTGCATCTCCAATTGCACCCTTCAATAAAATATACTGATTAGAGAGTTTTTGTTGGATAGCATACAAAGTCTGTTCTGCTATTGCCAAGTTACCAGTATATTTAGCTGCTTCCTTCTTAATTCCATAATAATAAGCCATTACTTTATCTGCTTCTGTTAGTTTCCCAATAGTTTTATCTATTGTTACTGCATATTCTTTTTCCATATCCGAAAGGTTTTTTTGTATACCGGCACTATCAGACAATTGAGATCTATGCATTCTTAATCCTTGACTCATTCTAATTAAGGCTTCTCCCATTGTATAAAATCCTTCAGCATTGAATGCAGCGGATTCGGCTGCTCCGATAAGGATTTCTTTAGCCATATCTAAAGTCATGCCTTCCATCGCCATAAGGTTCTTTAATGCTTCTTGAACCTGTTCAGTTCTGGCTAATCCACCAAGTTTCTCTGTCAACTCATCTGCTATTATTACTGATCTTGTCATCTCTGTATTACTATGAGTCATAGCCTTAACTACAGCCATCATGCCTATTTTAGATCTGTCCATTTGAGCAGATACTTTAGTAAAAGATGTTACTAATTTAGTAGTAGCAGTTAAAACTAATGCAATAGCGAAGTTGTACAACAGTATCATGTTACGGAGTTTTCCAATTCCGTGTTGTAGTGACCCAAAGTTATTTCTCATATTATATGCAGATTTACTAGCATTATTTTGCTTTTTTTCTGTTTGTACAAGTGCTCCATTCATCCTCTGCATTGCTGTATTTATAGCACCTAATTGGGTAACAGCACCGCTACTACCCTGTACAACAACCTTTATATTTAGTGTCCTTGTAGCCAAAAATCTTCACCTCGCTTACTTCTTTTTGTTTCCAGCTCTTTTAAGAACATCCTCATTTCTAGTCTGCCTCATGTAATCTGCTGTATAAGCATTTCTAGCTGATCGCACACACCGAAACATTTCCATTATCCTTCTGTTCTGATCCAATAATGCTCCAGGATCAGGAAGTTTACTATATTCTTTACAATCGGATTCTAGTTCAACAACCATCATTGATAAAGAGTCTATCAAGGATCTAGGACAAACACTTTGAAATTCGTTTCCCAATAAACCACCGCCTTTATGGTCAATTAAAACGGGTCGAGGGCGCATAGAATTTTGAAGTTCCCAAAGCTCCTCCAAGAATTCCTGACCATCGACCCGTTTTGGAATCGTCTCGTTGATCATTTTACCGCTACGATCTTGGATTTTGCTTTGTTCCCCCTTTTCATTTATTACTGGAAAATCTATTAGAAACGATTGATTATCCAAAAAACAAACAATATCGTTCTTTACTATAAAATCCAAGTGCTCACAGAGATTACAATCAATTATCTCCGTTCCCGCTTCCCCTATCCACATCCCGAACTGCGTGGCGAGCTCTATATTTTTTTTCCTCGCTCGGCGTTACTGTTGACACCGTGCTAGCCTGCTCTATGATTTCATTCAATGCCCACCCCGGAATATCATGGGCAATATTCCCAATCATCTCCCTGTCCGTAATCTCCTTCCAGTAGTAGTCATCCTCACCACGATATTCTTCTCCAAGATGATTCTTATGCCCAATCCACCTTGTTGAATAGCAGTAGTTTTCAGCCTTGATTACAATAGAAGAAAACTCTTCTCTATCAGCAACATTAAGCTTTTTCTCATTGTATTCATCATATCCACTACGGACAGTACGCTTTGCTGCGGCATATAGACGAGCACTTCTATTGGCTTCTCTGCCGGTCTTTGGCAGAATCCACCAAGTAGTTCTAGTTTCTTCCGGCATGTCTCTTTCACATTCAAGAATGTAGGAAAAAGGTTCTAATTCTAGACCTCTCATGACACTTTGCTCCTTTCATCAATAAAGTTGGTTAATACGTTTAACGCATCCTTTGCACGGTGAGTATAAGTATGCTCAGACATCACTCTCCTCTTAGCATTCATTGCAATTTTCTTTGCCTCATCAGGATTTTCTAAGTAATAATCAATCTTCCTTTTTAAGTCTTCTACAGAATCAAATGTTACCATCTCATCCTCAGTGAACTTTTCTCTCAACTCCTTTCTACTGCTATCAACAAGTTGGAAAACACCACTTGCAGCAACCTCGTATGTTCTTGGATTTAAAGACTCTGCAATGATTTTATCCTTTCCTTGATTAAAAATCCATGCACTATCCCTATGTAAGTTTAATACTATCTTTGACTTACAGTATATCTTTGATGTTTCGGAGATTGGGACATCTCTTATATTTCCTGCTTCTATCATTTTCTTTATTATCCAACTATCTTTATCTGTTACAAAGTCTTTAAATTTTCCCATTTCTGAAGATCCAGGAAAAAGTCCAGCAAAAAAAGTTTTCTTTGTTTCCAAAAAATCTTGCATACTATTAAACATATCTGCTCTCTCTTTAGTAAATGTACCAACAAAGGATAAATCATATTTCTTTTGTGCAGGAAATCCTGCTCTAATTCTTGAATCAAATCCAACTGGTAAATAATGTACACTCTTATTCTTATCAAACATATTCAAGGTAGATCTATCATTAAGAAATACAACATCATATACAGGAGCATATATGTTTCTTGATCTATCATTATCATATGGTTCGTCTGTAAGATAGAGTGCTGTAACAACTTGTGTTTGTTCACTTATGACTTTAATTCTACTAACATCTATGTCTCTTCCATCTACTACAAATACTACATCTGCTGGCTTTTTTCTTTTGGGATTATCTCGACAAGAGAATGACATCATAATATGGTCTATTAATCCAGATGTTATGACAGACCATGTTAAACATTCCATAGCAAGCTCTTCTTTTGATTTGTTTCTGTATTCCTTCCCAATTCTTAATACTTCGTCACTTATGGCTTTATTCTTATCCATTTGGACAGTTATGCTTGATTTGATATCTTTTGGGAAGTTATTGAATACGCTCTTAAAGAATTGGTGTGTTTTAGCAACATCAAACACCTTCACTCTACTACCACAGGATTCAAATCCATTATTAAATCCTATTGCTACATCTCTAACAGAATGAAAATGAACAGGAAATACTACAAGAATGTCAAGATCTTCGTTTTTCATTATGGCCTCTTCTTTATAAAATCTGACCCAAAGGAGGATTTCAATAACTCCAGCATTGTTTTTGCCCTATTTGTATATGTGTGTTCTTTCCAAACCCTCTTATAAGCCCTCCTAGATATTTGTTTAGCTTCCTCTTGATTCTTCAGGTAGTATTCTATTTTATCTGATAAGTCTTTTGGATTTCCGTATTCATATTCTACCATCTCATTCTCATTAAACATTCTTCTTATTTCGGGTCTTTGGTCATCAACTAGCTGAAATGCTCCACAAGCAGCAGCCTCAAATGTTCTTGGATTTGGAGAGAGTGCAGATATTATAGGAAACTTACTTCCATCATTACCTCCCCACTCCGGTTCTCTATGAATATTGAGAACTATCTTGCTATAATTAAACATCTCAGTTACCTCTCTTATTGAGAGTGCTTTTGATCCACATTCTATAAGTCTCTTTTCTGTCCAACTTTCAGAGTTTGCTCTATGCTTTTCTGGCAACAATTCAGAAGATATTCCCTGGATAAAAAACTTGTGTTTTTCTAGTGTATCAGATATAGCATCTAAAGTATCTGTCCTTGTTTTCATTAAAGCTCCAACAAACGATATATCATACTTTTTCTTTTTTGCTCCATAGAACTCCCGATGTACTTCATCAAAAGCAGTTGGAAGATAGTGTATATTTGGATTTCCATGCTTTTTGTGTAAGTCTATTGTAGCCAGATCATTTGAAAATACAATATCATATTGTTTGGAAAGCTCAACTGTATGATGAAAGTCATATGGTTCATCTGTTAAAAACAATCCAACCTTTATTCCATATCTTTGACAGATCTTTATTTTATCCCAAGGAACCTCTCGTCCATCAATAACTAGGATAAAATCTGCTGCTTCTCCACCAAATCCAGAAAGAGCAAAGTCATAGAATCCGGCAAGGGCAAGTCTGCAATAGACTTCTCTGCTTGTTCCACCAAACTCTTTCTCAAACATCTTTCCTGCACCTGGATCATTAGTTTCAAAAAAACGGTAAATTTTATCGCTTTCATAACAAATTGTTTGATAGTCGAGGTTATAAAAGGCGTTATAAAATCCAAGTGCAACGTCCCGGACTCCAATGGATCTTGGTGGAATTAAAACAAAAATCTTCACTTTGAGTCCTTTTATTTAGTTTAAACAATGGGCCAATCTTTTGCGTCATCACCTGCTAGAAGAATTTCAAAAGCATTTGTCCCATCACTAGCATTTGTAAATGGAGTTTCCCATCCCATTTCTACGTTATTAGTCCAAGTGGGTTCCTGGTTTATAATATTAAGTTTGATTTGTAATTCTCCTAATCCTGGAACAGCTGTTGGAGATGTTCCCCAATAGAACCACAATTTATTATCTGTTGGAAATCCAGTGGCAGCTTTAAGATCATCCAAAATTGTATTTGTTCCACCTTCAGCAGCAGACCAAGGAATAAACACAGATCCAGTAACATCCAAATCATTAAGAACATAACCAGAACACGTACCGGAATTATAGAATGTTCTTTCTGCATTATTGGATATTGTTAGACTAAATCCATTTGTTGAGGTTGCAGCAGGGGAATCACCACCTAAAACATCATATTTAACAGTTAAATCCTTACACAATAATGGAACAGAATCATCTAATGAAGTTGATGCAGTTGCACCAGTAAAAGTACTATCATCAAAAACTGCCCCAAGAACTTCAACTGTTGCTCTAAGTGGTTGATCCTTAGAGACAGTCAAATTAATGCTCTGAGCAATTCCACCATATAGGGCAGGATTATCTGTATCCTCCTTGTACTGTCCCACACAAACCCATGCTTCACAAGTACTAGATGTGTAATTACCAAATGTTTTTACAAATGATGGGGATGCACCTTCTGATGTTCCATCCTGACAAAGTGTCCACAAAGCCCAAATTAAGTTTGTTGCAGTAACATCAAAATCCAAAGATGTTGATGGATTATAAACCCCATGTAAAAATTCATGTCCATACGCATGTGTTGTCCTATAAGATCTCCCTGTAAGTTTTCTCTGGTTTATCTGCTCTAAACCCATTTTAATATCAACATTGTTATTCACAGGAAGCATAAAAATAGCGTCTCTTACACCAAATCCAGCAGGATTATAAAATAAACTTGCTGGTGCAGAGCTCCAGCTTGCCGACGCTGATTGAACATGTACAAATACTTTTTCCTGCCAACTTGCTCTAACTGATCCCAAGTTCATCACCTCCAGGTTCTACTTCAACAATAGGCGTATCCTCCTCGTTTTCATCAACGAAAGAACCTCTCCTACCCCTCTTCTTACTTACAGGAGCTCCCACATTTTTAACTTCCATCATATCCTTAACTTCAATATCACTAACTACTTCCGGACAATACCCTGACATTTCAGGAAGGTCAAATGATTTCTTTAATTCATTCCATACTTTTTCTGGGATTTCTACAGGAATTCCGGCAGTAAAATCTACCCACTTATCCTGATTTTCCTTAAAATAAGGTATAAAAGCATTTGGGAATAAATTGTATTTCCCAGGAACTTTCTTTATCTTAACCACTTATATCACCTCCTTAAAATTCATCTACTTCTTCATAACTCCAAGTATCAAACACTATTCTTGATAGATATAATGGGAAATTTGCTATAGATCCACTTTGTCCAAATATAATAGAGTCCATATCTGAGTCAATAGCTCTTCCATTGAGATGTCTATTTATTTCTAAGATTGATTTTACTGAATCCGTCAAAGTTAAACACTCATTAATACTATCTTCTCTATCCAGTTGTTTTGTGTAGATATCTATGAAAAACCTCCTCATAGGACTATATCTACCTTTCTCTCTTTCTTGGTTTATACTCTCTGCCTCAGAAGAAACAACAATAGCAGGAAATCTAGGAATCATTGGTAATTCTGCTCTTGACAATGTTCTAATAGAGGATAATGATTCTCCTGATTGTCTATTTCCTTCTAATACAGTTGCGAGTTCTTCTTCCATTTCATGGGCACTACCAATAACATATCCACTTGGCTTCGTTGCTACTTCTCTAGCCTCTTTAGAATAGCAGGTTAGTTGAATTGATCCTTTTTGTACCCACTTATTTCCAAAAAGAATTGGATCTCCTAATACCTCTTCTCCTAATCTAGTATCAAAACAAGACGGATTCTCCCCGTCTCCATCCGGCCATGAGTAATTAAATTTACAAATATTCTTTATTTTCTCTATTAAATTCAAGCAGTCATCTTTTGATTTCTTTGTATCTACATTTAATGTATAAATTTGGATACTAACTAATCTTTCTACTATATCTCCCTCTGTTCCACGAGTATCAACTATGGATTCTTTTTGTGGAACAAGGGCTAAAGCAGGAAAAACCGGCTGTGATAAAAATGATCCTTTTTTAATTGTTTTTAGATAACTTCTTGTCAAATCAGGACTTGGAGTTCCGTCACTATTATTATGATACAACAAAAACCTTGCCTTCATATTGTCAAGTAATGTTTTCATAGTAGTATAATAATCCTCCGATTTTGTTGAACAGGAAAATCCCCCACGAAATATAACCCCATTAAGAGCAGCTTTATCTGCTCGGATTATTGGATTACTTATATAAAGGTGTCTTGGTACTGTAACAGTAAGAGCATCCTCAACTTCTACATCCGTACCTATAGTTCCAACATCTCTAGTTCTAATATTTCCTGACTTTAAGTGTGGACTACTAGTTGAACTTTCTGATCCGAAATAAACATTTGTAATCTTATTTATCACAGTAAGTCCACTTAAGTTTAATCCACTTATTGACATATCAACTGTTTCTGTATTATAAATAGTAATAGGTGTAACTTCAGTAATAAATGGAATTCCTAAAGCTGAAGGTGAAATATTAATAATTATTCTGGGTTGTAGACTGCTATTTGATGCTCCTGTTCCATAAAACTCAATGAATTCGTTATATGTAGACAGACCATCTAGTTTTGGATCTGTTCCTTCCCGACTAGATGATAACATTATTTGAAGGAATCTGTCTGAATCTAGTAATAAATCACTAGATGAAAGTGTATATTCAACATAGGATTTTTCAAGTTCAGCATCTGTTTGAATGCCGGTATTAGTACTTACTGATCCATGTAAGGTCATTCCAGCGTTCCATATATCATAAGCAGTATCTTCTGTTATTGCTTCATCATATGTATCAGCCCATCCTTCATCCCCTACAGCCTTTTTGTACAGATTGATATTAAAATTAGTATCACTTAAATCATTTTTTATGTAAAGTCTTAATTTTACTGAGTTTATTGTAACATCTGTTAGCATATTAGTTCTAAATATATGGAAACCCCTGAATATTTGCCAATGATTTACAAGTTTAGAAATATAGAATCTCTGTCCAACATAAAAACTATCTGTAAATCCCAAAGCACTCGTAATAGTTGGTGTAGTAGATTGACAATCAGTATAGCTAATCCCGGAACCCTGCATTAAATGCACAGATACTCCGGAAACTAATCTAGTTTCTGCTAATCTAGCATAGTTAAATGCCATTTATCACATACTCCTTTTCAAACACTACTTACACGTTTAGGCGGGCGTGTGTGTGGGGACAGTTTTGACGGCTCGAAAGCCAATTGTCGGGGGCTGTAAGGCCCGAATATGTGGGATAGATTGATTCTATCCCTATGCAGAATTTTACTCCGAATCTTCCAAAGAGGAAAAAACTTCCCCCAATCTAGACCCTATACCTATAACATTCATTTTAGATCCAGTTACACTTGTACTTCTCAGTCCCATAAAAAACCAATGAATAAGTTTTTCTGCAACTTCATCACAGCTTGGATCAGATAATGCTCCAACAGATCTTTGTGGAACAGTAACTTTTTCTGGTAACTTTTTATATATATTGTAACCGAGTTTTGGTCCACTTGTATAATGTCTCATCTTCCAACCTTTATTACCAGTTGCTGTTCCTTCAGGGCAGTCAATTGTTCTTCTTTTAGAAAAGAACTCTACAAGATTTCTTGGATCATCCGAACCATATTCATATACAAATCCAGTATTATTTAGAGTCTTAAAACTATTTTTGAATTTTCCAGAAGCTTGCAATACTTTTTTGTCTTGGTATCCTGCCCTTATTCTTTTCTGTTTTTGCCATTTTGTTATAGGTGCCCAACTATTTCCATCTGCATCCTGTTCAAATTTGAATTGGTTTATAACATCCCATTTACAAACAGGAGCAAC
>Ga0180007_10006581_pt1 | contig 11309 bp, 9 predicted proteins | sample MM_PC_MetaG_FD_121122 | JGI IMG/M metagenome (GOLD analysis project Ga0180007, IMG submission 121122) | Groundwater microbial communities from the Aspo Hard Rock Laboratory (HRL) deep subsurface site, Sweden - MM_PC_MetaG | ecosystem: Environmental > Aquatic > Deep subsurface > Groundwater...
CAATAAAGCAATCTAATTATAAAGTTTCAATTACGCTGGCGAAAATCTCTTCTAATTACTTTCGCAAGCGCTGTAGAGTACCATCGACGAACTCAAACACTGCAGTATCTTCAACCGGAGGCTCGACATCAGTATCGGCATATTCAATATAAACCCGTTTCTGTCCGCTCCCGTCACGGTCTTCGATGGAGGCTTCACCAGCGACAAAACCAGTATCAAGCCATACCGGCAGATATACCCCTTCTTTGAACTGCAACAGCTCGAACTCTTTAAACGCACCGGAACCACCAAGATCCATCTGAATAAGCAATTCGCCAACGCCATCTCCATTAAGATCTTCAGCGATAACCTGCTGAATTGCACGGCCTTCTGATGCAAAAATCTCGACAGCATCTGTGCCCTGCTCAAGCGTGATGCGGTCGTTAAAAGCAATACCATCCGGGATAATTGAGCGCTCAAGAATCAGTTTCCCCTGTGGCAGCTCAGCGATTACTGAGCGTTCTGGCGACTGTGCAACAACTGTTGCGAAACCTGACAAAACCATAATCAGAGCTAAAGTAATGATTTTCATATAATTTCCTTATCTGGCAATTCCTTGAGCACTAGCGTAAAACTCATCGGTAAATTCGTCAACTGTTTGCCCTTTGGGAACAAACCACTTATCAGCCAGTGTTTTTTCGCTGGCACTCAGTTCAAGACCAAGAGCCATCTTCATTTTCAGACCATAGGATCGTGTCTCAACCGGAATTTTTGCAGTTTTCAACTGGTCCCATGTCATTTTCATACTTTTTGAAAACGGCCCGAGGTTATAAGCGCAGGCACCCATTATCAGCTTTTCAGCCCCATCTTTTTTACTGACACTGCCGCTGTTAAAGATTTCACCAAGATATTTTGCACCACCCTTGAGATTTTGCGCTGCATCAGATGCATTAACCTTAAGACCACGTGCGGTGTTTGGCATCAACTGCATAAAACCAATCGCCCCAGCCCAGCTTTTCGTCATCTTTCCACTGCTACTCTGGTGAACACCTCGGCTCTCAATCCAGATTATTGCACGCAGATAATCCTCACGACTGATTTTCTGGCCATATTTGTTGGTAACATCTGGAAATTTCCAGTCTTTGGAATATTTAGCCGCATCATTGAACCAGGTCTTGAATTTTTCTGAGCCGGCGCTGATGCCCTTGCCACCAATTGATTTATGCTTTACCAACTGCGGTATTTTCGCTTTAAGCTCTGCCGTCTTACGCTCAATTGTTTTGGTAACCGAAGCAACCGAGCCGTTTGTGGCCAGACCCAGAATCTTCGCCTGCTGTTGAGCATTGGCTAGAATATTAGCGGATGAATCAACACCTGTATCAGCACTTGCGGTACTGACAAGGCCATCTGAAATCGCCGTCAAAAAATCGACTATTGCAGCCAGCAACCCCGAACGCACCTTTTGCGATTCAGCATCACCAACAGAATTTTTGTTGGTCCCAGCGCTTGAAGTGGCAATTACCGATGCTTTGGCATCAGAGGCGGCGGTATTTACTTCGAATAGACCACCACCGACTGATTGGGCTAAGAGATTGCATGACAACAATAACATTGCAACCAGCGGGAAATATTTTTTTACCATACTTATTCTCCTGCGACCACTATTAAAACAGCATAATTCATATTTTACCTCAATTGAGTAATTTAAGATAGGTTCTTTCACAATGTTAATTAATGTAAAGATTGGTTAATAGTCAGGCGAAAGCGTGATATATTTGTGCGCACAAAACCCAATCGGGCTTGTGAGTAAAACAGTGTACAATACAGACTGCAAAGAAACGGCAGGAGTAAATAATGAAAAAATTTGGACTGACATTTGTGTTGGGCCTGGCAATTGCCGGTGGCCTTGTTTATATCGTACAGAATCAATTAAGCAAATCTGCCGGGCAGGCCGGCGGCCGGCGTGGTGGCGGTGGCGCGAAAGTTGCCGTCGAAACTGTAGCGGTTAAAGTGGCCAGCCTGGTTGATGAGGGGCGCTTTGTCGGTTCGATTGAATCTAAATCAAAATTTATGGTTGCTCCCAAGATTTCAGGACGACTTAAACAGATGCTCGTCGACATTGGCGACAGCATAAGCAACGGCGATGCCGTAGCCACACTTGACGACGAAGAACTGCTGCTTTCAGTTAAGCAGGCAGAAGCTGATCTGGAAATTGCCCGCGCCAACTTTAACGAGAGTACTGAACTGCTCGAGATCTCACAGCGCGAGCTAGATCGCATTAAAACCATGCGCCAACAGAAGGTTTCATCAGAAGTTGATGTCGAAAATGCCCAGGCAGCTCACAAGACCCGCCAGGCACGCCACCAGGTTAACCGTGCACTACAGAGTCAAAAGCAGGCGGCGCTCGAAAGTGCGCAATTAAGACTATCCTACGCCAGAGTTGATGCCTCCTGGAGTGGTGTCGCAAGCAAACGCTTCATTGCCGAACGTTTTCTCAACGAAGGAGCGATGATTTCGGCCAACACCCCGATTGTTTCGGTAATTGATATTGCCACGTTAACTGCGGTTATCGATGTAGTAGAACAGGATTACTTCAAGATAAAAGCCGGACTCATTGCTGAAATAGAGCCATCAGCGTTACCAGGTAGTGTTTATAAGGCGCGAATATCTAGAATATCCCCGATGCTCGATGAGTCCTCGCGCCAGGCTCGCATTGAGCTTGAACTTGAGAACACAGATTATCAGCTGAAACCAGGAATGTTCGTCAAAGCCCGCATTATTTATGCAGTTCATGACAATACGACTGTAGTACCTACTTCAGCACTGGTTCGCCGTAACAATCTGGAGGGAATTTTTCTTATCGATCGCGAGAACGAAAAAGCCAACTTTGTGCCGGTTAAAACCGGCTTCATCGAAGGTCAACAGGTTGAAATAGCCTCGCCAACACTTTCTGGTGATGTTGCAATTCTCGGCCATCACCTGCTCGAAGACGGCATGTCGGTCATTCTGACCGTTAACGATGGGCCGGCAGAAAAAACACCGGGCAAAGGCAAAGACGGTGGCAGAAGCAAAGGTCAGGATGCCAAAAAGGGCGGTCAGCAGCCATGATTCTTGCTGATATATCAGTAAAGCGCCCGATCGGCGTAACAATGATCATGTGCATTGTTATCATCTTCGGCGCCATTTCACTTTATAAACTACCAGTAGACCTTATGCCAGACATCACTTACCCGGCGATCACGGTATCGGCAACCTATTCAAATGCCAGCCCGACCGAGGTAGAGACACTTGTTACCAGACCGATAGAACAGGCAGTAGCGGCCATTCCAGGTGTCGAAGAAATCAACTCGACATCGACCGAAGGAAGCAGTCGAGTGCGTATCTCTTTTGCGTGGGGAATCGACCTGGATGCCGCCTCAAATGATCTGCGCGACCGCATTGACCGAATTATGTCACGCTTACCGGAGGATGTTGACCGCCCGTCGATTCGCAAGTTTGATGCAGCAGCAATGCCAGTGCTGATCATCGGCGCATCAAGTGATCTCGACCCAGTACAGATGCTCAATCTTATCGAAGATCAGGTTAAATACCGCCTTGAGCGCATACCCGGCGTTGCGGCCATAGATGTTATGGGCGGCAACCTTCGCGAAATTCAGATAAATATCGACATCAATAAAGTTAGAGCGCTTAGAATCGCACCTGACCAGATTATCAGTCGTCTGCGCGCTGAGAACCTCAATCTTCCAGCAGGAGTGATCGAGGCGGGCAATTACGAGTTGCGCTTGCGCACACCGGGCGAATTTAAAGACGTCAAGGAAATCGAAAAACTGGTAATCGGCGAAACTGCCGGCAAGCTGATCAGATTGCGTGACGTTGCCGATGTTCTCGACCTCTGGGAAAAGAAGCGCAGCATAGTAAGAATTAACGGAAAACCCGGCGTTCGCATCATGGTAAATAAACAGTCTGGCAGCAATACCGTTGCCGTTGCGGCTGCGGTCAAAAGCGAAATCGAAAAAATCAATGAAGATATTCCCCAGCTGCGCCTGTCACCTATTGTCGACAGTTCAAAATACATTGAGCGTTCAATCAACAATGTCAGCACGTCAGCGGTTTGCGGGGGCCTGCTGGCAATAATCATTCTGCAGTTTTTTCTTGGCAACCTGGCGAGTACCGGCATCATTGCTGTAGCTATACCGGTCTCTATCATAGCGACCTTTGCGCTGATGTATTATTTCAATTTTACGCTCAACATCATGTCGCTCGGCGGTGTAGCACTGGGTATCGGCATGCTTGTCGACAACTCCATCGTCGTGCTGGAAAACATCTTTCGTCATCGCGAAAAAGGGCTTTCGATGATGGATGCTGCAGTGCTGGGCAGTTCTGAAGTTGCCATGCCCGTATTGGCAAGCACTCTGACCACCGTTGTCATCTTTCTGCCCCTGCTTTTTGTCGAGGGAATGACCGGAGTTATGTTCAAGCAGCTTGCTTATATCGTCGGTTTTTCGCTGCTCTGTTCGATGCTGATAGCCCTCACTATCGTGCCCATGCTGACTTCAAGATTTTTGCATGTTAATGGAAATGACAAGAAAAATATTTTCAGACGTTTTTCCGAAAAAATAATTAACGTTATTCTGGGCTCACACATAGTCGCGCTCGATTACGCGCTGCATAACCGCAAAAAGATGATATTCGCGCTCGGAATTCTTTCCGCTCTTGCCATTGGTCTGGCAAAAAACATCGGCACAGAACTTATGCCTACCGCTGACGAGGGTGAAGTACGAGTGAACCTTGAGCTCGAAGAAGGCACCCGCCTCAGCCTGGTCGAACGTATCTTTATCGGTGCAGAAAAAATAATAATAGAAGCTGTTCCTGAAGCAGAAACCGTGTTCCTCAATGTTGGCGGAGGCGGGGGCGGTGGTGGTCACAGTAGCTCTTCAAACAGTGGATCGGTAAGGATTCCGCTGAAGGTCAGTGATAAACGCGGGCGCAGTAGTGCTGAAGTTGCCGCCGAACTGCGCCGCAAACTCGCTAACATACCAGGCGCACTCGTCAGAGTAAGAGAGGGCCAGGGCATGTTTATGATGCGCATGGGCTCCGGCGATGCCGACAAAGTGGAAATCCAGATCCGTGGCTACGACCTCACGACCGCAAATATGCTCGGTACTGCCGTAGAAGAAGTTCTAAAAGGTATTGACGGCATTACCGACGTTAAGCTTTCGCGTGAAAAAGGCATACCTGAGCGTCTTGTCGTCATCGACCGCGCTAAAGCTGCCGATCAGAAGCTTACCATCGCCAAAATCTCGTCGTTTCTAGAAACCATGATGTCAGGCAGTAATGCCGGGAACTTGCGCGAAGGCGGCAATGAATTCCGCATTCTGGTAAAAGCCAAAGCCGCCGAGTTTATGAAGCTCGACGAAATACTCAACCTTACAGTCACCAATACGGCTGGCAAACAGGTCATGCTGCGCAATGTCGCTCATATTGAGAGCCAGCTCGGCCCGACCCTGATCGAACGCCGCGACCAGGAGCGAATACTCAATGTTTCAGCTAACGTCGAAGGGCGGGCAATCGGATTCGTAATTCAGGAAGCCCAGCAGAAACTACGTGAGATCCCGCTTCCGGCTAACTTCAGCATTATCATGTCGGGTGATTACGAAGAACAACAGAAATCATTCAAAGAGCTGCTGTTCAGCTTTTTCCTGGCACTGATCCTGGTTTACATGGTGATGTCCGTGCAATATGAATCACTTTACGACCCGATTATCGTCATGTTTACTGTGCCGTTTTCGCTTCTTGGCGTTATTCCGATGCTTTATTTCACCGGCACCACACTTAATATACAGTCGTTTATCGGCTGTATCATGCTCGGCGGAATAGTTGTCAACAACTCAATTCTCCTCGTAGACCATATCAACTCCTTGCGCAGCGAAAGCGACATTGATCTGATGACCGCCATCAAGTCAGCGGCACGCGATCGCTGCCGGCCGATTCTGATGACTGCGATGACCACAATGCTTGGCCTGCTACCTCTGGCCATAGGCATTGGCGAAGGCGGCGAAGTTCAGGCACCAATGGCGCGAGCCGTTATCGGCGGACTGCTATGCTCTACTTTCATTTCACTGCTGTTCATTCCAATAGTTTACTATGAATTTGAACTGGCATTTCGTAGCAAACCCTCTGAAAATAAGCAAAACAACGAGGCAACCACATGAACAGACTTTTTTTAACAATACTTCTGCTGACTTCAATAAGCCTCGCTCCCCTGCCTGCCCAGGAAATCGAGCTTAAAAAGCCAGTATGCAAAGAGTTCGGCGCATTCAACATTTTCGCCAGCGACTCAGCTTCGCTGCTGTTGTCGGTTGACGATGCGATCAACAGTACATTATCAAACAATCTGGCGCTTAGCGTCGAAAATTACGGCCCGCAACTCAGTGAAACCGATGTCGCCAACGAAAAAGCCCGCTTCGATGCCTTGATAAATGCAGAAGTATCTGGCAGCGAGCGCATAGGCAAAACTATTTTTCAACAGGGCAATCTCGGCGACACCGTCAGCAATCGTACTGATGCCGCTTTGTCACTAAATCAGCTATCCACCTCAGGCACCAGAACGACTATCGACCTCAGTCACGCCAGAACCCGCTCAGCCACTCGCGCCGACAATCTTTACGCCACCAGACTCGGTTTTACGCTGGAGCACCCTTTGCGCCGCGGCGCCGGGCGCAGCGTAAATCTTGTCTCGCTACGCAAAGCGGAGCTTGACCTCGACTGGTCTGAATTCGAACTACAGGGCTTCGTTCTCGGCCTCGTCGCTCAGGTCGAAACCCGTTACTGGCAATATTATCTGCGCCTGCGCCAACTTGAGATCGTCAAAGAATCGCTCGAACTTGCCAAACAGCAGCGTGAAGAAACCAACCGCCGGATCGAAGCCGGCAGCATAGCAGAATCTGAGGCGGCAGCAGCTGAAGCCGAAGTGGCTTTGCGTTTTGAAGAACTCATCAATGCTGAGAGCCAGTCGGTAACAGCTGCTGTATCATTGTTACGCACGATTAATCACGACCAGGAAAATTTCTGGAAACTACGGCCGGAACTGACCGACGCACCCTTGCTCAAACACCCGGATGCACTTGAACTGGACACTCATCTGCAGACAGCTCTGCAAAAGCGCCCCGAATTGGCACAGGCAAAACTGTTAAGCGAGAAAGACGCACTCGACATAGTTCAAAGTGAGAATGGCCTGCTGCCACGCCTTGACTTCTTTGCGACCATCGGCAAGACCGGCTATTCGACTGCGCTCGACCAAGCAACCCCGAAGTTTGGCGAGAAAGGCTCCTACGATATCAGTGCCGGCTTCGTCTACGAAATCAGTCGTGGCCGCCGCGCTGCCAAAGCCGAGCTCAGGCGGGCAAAAGCATCTCGTGAAATGCGGCTTGAAGCAATCAAAAACCTCGAGCAGATTATCAAGGAAGACGTAATCATAGCCTTCATCGAGGTTAAGCGCACAATACAGCAGATGACCGCCACTGCCGCCACTTCGCAAAAACAGCTCGAAAAGTTGCGGGTCGAAGAGGTCAAGTTCAATGTCGGCAAAACTACAGCTTTTCAGGTGGCACAGGCACAGCGTGACCTTACCGCCGCCCAGATTGCCGAAGTAAAAGCTGCTGTCGATTACACCACCGCGATCATCGAACTGTTCAGAGCCGACGGCTCACTGCTTGAGCGCAACCGCATCGCCCTCGAAGCAATGTAGAAACATATCCACAGATTTCTCAGATCAACGCAGTCCCCCACAGGATGTTGGAGGATACTCGGTCGCCGCAGGATGGAGGCGACCGGGTGATGAGCTGCAGACAAAGATATCACGAGATCTCCGCTAGCATCTGGAAGTTTCAAGGTTGCACACCGATCCAGACTGCATTATCATAAAGGCAGTCTTGGAGGCATCAGACCATGCATGTTAAAATAATTCTTACGGCAGTGTTACTGGGGTTGCTGATAACCTGCGCCGGTTGGGCAAACCCTGATTATAAAGAAATCATCGCAAAATACGGCCCGGTTCCTGACGCCATACTTGACCCACCAGTCGATGAAGCAATTGCCATGGGAAAAGACTCACTGCTGAATAGATTTTTTGGCAGTGGTCGCTCATACCGGCCACAGGCACGTACCAAAGCCTGCTATGCCAATCAGCGCGTCAGCCTGGGCGCCATCGAAATGTACAACATGGACCACGAGACAATGTATTTAACCCTGATCCATTCGGATCTGGCAGCTCCCAGTGGTATGATGGTTACCGGGGGTTACCTGAAATCACCACTGACGATGCCTGAACCAGGCTGTCACCTTCGCAGTTACGGCAATCTAGCTGAATACGGCGTAATTTATTGCGATTATCATGGCACTTTAACCGATGAACAGCAGCAACTGCGCGACGCTTGCGGTTACACGCCAAAACCGCGCAGAAACGCTGCCAACGACAACAGCATGCTGGCTGTATTCGTCATGCTGGCTGTATTTTCGGTTGGGGTCATGATCGTTCTGCACAAAGTTCTGCCCAAAGCACCGAAATAAATCGATCACAACCCGAGCAAGCCGGACTCGGACGAAGACTCAAAGCCACAAAAAATACAAATATTTTTTTTGCGCCTGCAAAAGTCTCAGTTGCGGGTTTTCAGAGTGAGAGTTATCCAGGTGATGCCAGGGCGACCAAGACTGTCTGGTTCTTCGCGGCCGGCCTTACCATCAAAGCCACAGCTGGCGAAAAGACGTAACCATTCTTTGACTGGCATCAGGTTGAACACACGCCCCTTTTCGTCGAGACCGGAATTATCGACATCAGGACGACAAACAGGAACCGAGACAAGTCCGCCAAAGCGAACCACCCGACAAATTTCTGATATAACCGAGTGAAGATCGGATGCGGGCAAGTGCATCAGACAGGCGACACTGTAAAAACCGGTAAATGTCTTGTCAGCAAAAGGCAACTGGCAGGGCAATGTCAGCTGAAACAGTCTGCCATCAAGTTCCGGGTGCAACTTCCTGGCTTCAGCGAGCAGCTGACGTGAGGCATCAATGGCCGCCACGTCATAACCGTTGCCAACGACGCGGGCAGCATCACGGCCCGAGCCACAACCAACTTCGAGCAGGCAGCTGCCGGGATCAAAGTAACTCGTCAGGGCCTGATGAAACGAGTCAAGGCTGACGTTTTCGTATCTGGCACTAAGCTCTGATGCGTTCTGTTCGTAATACTCTATTGTTCTATTTTGCATTGCCCACTCACCTGGCTAAAGAGAACGAGTCTACTTAATTACCAACCATAACATCGGACTGGCGGCGCCGGAATTCAGTATCACCGCCAAATGCCAGTTCATAGACGTCGATGGCTATCTGCAACTCTTCGTTGGTCGGCACCACTATTACGGTAACCGGCGAATAAGCTTCAGATACGACCCCCTCTCTAGAGCGCTTTTCCTTATTTAATTTAAAGTTCATAAAAATCCCGAGGTTTTCGAGGCGATGGCAGATGCGCTCACGCATGCGCCAACCATGCTGCCCGATTCCACCGGTAAAGATCAGAATATCTAATTTTACCAGATTGGCTGCATAAGCGCCAATATATTTGCGAACCCGGTAAGCGTAGCAGTCAATGGCTTCCTGGGCTCTCTGGTTGCCCTTCTCAGCAGCGATTTCAAGATCACGCATGTCGTTGGAAAGGCCGCTAAGCCCTACCAGACCGCTTTCCTTGTTGAGAATCTTCATGAGATCCTTCGAAGTATAACCGCGATCCATCAAATAGGTTAAAATCGCCGGGTCAATATCGCCGGAACGAGTGCCCATCATGACACCTTCAAGCGGCGTAAAACCCATTGAGGTGTCGATTGACTTGCCGTGAGCGATTGCAGTAAGCGAAGCACCGTTGCCGAGATGGCACGAAATCACGTTGGTATTGATCGGGTGTCGTTGGCACAGGCTCATGGCACGCGCTGAAACATAGCGGTGGCTGGTGCCGTGAAAGCCGTAGCGGCGAATCTTGAGCTCTTCATAAAATTTGCGCGGCAGGCCGTAAAGGTAGGCATGGGGCGGCATAGTCTGATGAAAAGCAGTGTCAAAAACAGCAACTTGCGGCACGTCAGGCATAAGCTCGCGGGCAACCAGTATACCGGTAAGATTTGGCGGGTTATGGAGAGGCGCAAGTTCGATAAATTCTTCAACAGCATCGACAACACTCTGGTCAATAATGACCGAAGAAGAGTATTTGTCACCGCCGTGTACAACGCGATGGCCAATGCCACTGATTTCACTGACGTCTTTGATGATACCCTCATCGGGGTCAGTGATCGCACGCATAACAAGCTCAAGCGCCACTTTATGGTCGGGTATCTCCTGTTCGATAACCAGCTTTTTCTCGCCAACGCGCTGGTCGAGAAGACCCCTGGCTTCGCCGATGCGTTCGACAACGCCTTTACCAAGACTGATACGATGCGGCATCTTGACCAGATCATATTTCAGCGACGAGCTGCCGCAGTTAAGCACCAGAATTATCTTTGGGTCTTCTTCAGTGACCATATCAGCGTCCTTTCATTCCCTTGTCAGTCTGTTGATATTATAGTTTTTGCTGCGTCGCGTCAAGAGTATTTTGATTCGCAGCTCAAAATCTACCTTGCAATGCCTGGATACGCATCATTTTGCTGCACCTGCATTATACAAATGGCCTTGAATATGGTTATCTGTTATCATATTTACCATACTAAACCTGTATGTAAAAAGAAAGTAAAATCTATGCAACCACAGATTCATCAGTTCAACAATGCAGACCGACAATGGCTGGCCAAAGCCCTGAGCCGGGGCAATGAGATTTGTGAGCATTATCGGTTGGAAAAGGCCCTCGATGCCGGTGAGCTTGATCGCGTCTTTGCGCTCTGGGCCGCACATCCAGCCGACAAAGAAATGTTCAGCGCCGACGACATCGCCAATGGCCTGGGCAGTTTGTTTGGCGAGCTTCTGCAGCGTAAATTCAGCTTCAACTGGTGTCGCGTCGAAGACAAATACGGCAATGAACAAGCTTTGCTCCACGAAGCAACCGGCAGCATAGTAATGCCGATCAACGCTGTTTTCAAGCGCATCGAGCCCGAGCTTCTGCTGCAGCCCTTCTTCGCGCCGATGTGGCAGACAATCGCAGCCCACCTCGGCAAAAGCTCCAATTAATCCGCTGTCCTTGGTTCGGGGGACGGTTCGGGGGACGGGGGACGGTTCGGGGGGTTCGGGGGCCACCTTGCTTAATTCGAAGTATAAAGTCAGGTGTCACCCGCGAACCACCCCGCCCCTCCCGCGCC
>Ga0180007_10006582_pt1 | contig 11308 bp, 10 predicted proteins | sample MM_PC_MetaG_FD_121122 | JGI IMG/M metagenome (GOLD analysis project Ga0180007, IMG submission 121122) | Groundwater microbial communities from the Aspo Hard Rock Laboratory (HRL) deep subsurface site, Sweden - MM_PC_MetaG | ecosystem: Environmental > Aquatic > Deep subsurface > Groundwater...
ACGGTATGATGAGGAGACCGAAATGGCCTGGTAGCCACCAGAGACTGGTCGTCTCTTAAAAGGCCAACCACTGAATGAACCTTAGTTGTTTCAATGGCTTCTTCTATGCTTAATTTGGGCAAGATGGACGGCAGCCTTTTGGCTAACATGGTCTTGCGTGCTCCAGGCGGCCCGATCATTAAGAGATTATGACCTCCGGCCGCAGCCACTTCTAAGGCTCTTTTAACATGCTGCTGACCCTTAACTTCGGCAAAGTCAAGCTCATAATCAGACTCCTGGATAAACTTCTCTTCCAGGTCTATTAAGTGAGGAGGGATCCGGATCTGGCCTTTTAAAAACCGGACTGCTTCATAAAGTGTCTTTACCGGATAAACAAATAGGTCTTTGACTGCTGCGGCCTCATTGGCATTGGCTAAAGGAAGAAGCAAGGACTTCTTCTCTTTTTTAGCAATAGCGGCAATGGAAAGGACTCCCTTGACTCTTCTTAAACTTCCATCCAAGGAAAGCTCTCCAAGGGCAAGGAAACTGCTTAGCCTCTCCTTTGGAATCTCTCCCATGGCGGCTAAGATGGCTAAAGCCGTGGGCAGATCAAAAGAAGCCCCTTCTTTCTTAACATCTGCCGGAGCCAAGTTGACCGTTATTCTCTTTAGTGGAAATTCAAACTGGGAGTTCTTAATGGAAGCCCTGATCCGTTCCTTACTCTCTTTAACGGCCATATCCGGAAGCCCGACAATGTTAAAGGCCGGAAGCCCCGGGCCAAGATCAACTTCAACTTCAATTAGATAAGCCTGGATACCTAAGACAGCGCCGCTAATGGCTTGGGCTAACATTAGGTTATGTTACCCTATTCTCTGATTCTTTGTCAAGATATTTCTTAAAGAAGCAAAAAATATATCTTCTGAAGTGTCAAATCAGGGAAGAGCTACCAAGACTTCGTTTCCAAAGGGGTCTTTTGGGGTGCACTACACTTTCCTATATCTCATATCTCAAGTCTCAAGAGAAATTGACTACAGAGATTTAAGTTTATCCATCCAAAACAGTTATGATTTAAATTATGCCCCACATACTTTTTTCTTGACTTTAAGTTTTTTTTATGATATTTTTATGTGACTATAAGATTAACTTTAACACAATATATTGTGTTTATCTTTTTTGATAGCACCACATATTCTTCCAACCAAATAGTTAAAGCATAAGGTAATTTATGATATTTATCTTGTTAAGTTGTTTAACAAGAGTTTACTTCTTCTTTCTAATCTTACCAAAATATATAATTAATTTAAGGAGGGATAAATGTTTTTAATTGGGGAGAAAGTGGTTTATCCTCTGCATGGGGCAGGAATTATTGAGGCCATTGAGGAAAAGGAAGTCTTAGGAGAGAAACATACTTATTATGTTCTTAAGTTGTTAATGGGGGGAATGAAGGTAATGATCCCCACAAATAATGTTGAAAAGGCAGGTCTTCGCTCTGTAATTTCCGGAAACGAAGTGGATAAAGTTTTTCAAATTTTAGAAAACCATACTTCTGAAATCATTCCCAATTGGAAGGAAAGGCAAGTAGACAACTTAAGGAAGATAAAGAGCGGTTCTATCTATAAAGTGGCGGAAGTTGCCAGTTCTCTTTCGCAAAAGAGTCGGGAAAAGGAGCTGTCAACAGGGGAGCGAAGATTATTGGATAACGCATACCAACTAATTGTTTCAGAGCTTTCTTTTGCTCAAGACCTTCCCACAGAAGAGGTAAACGGGCATTTGGAAAAATTATTAAAAAGACGGTTTACTATTGAAAAAGAAGTAAAAAGGAGGTTATAAGTAAAACTTACAAAATTTAAAGGGAGGGAGAGAATGCTTGCATTTATGATTAGATCCGTACTTATAATCCTCTTCCTGCCGGCGGGATATTTAATTGGTTTAAGCTTTCAAAATCCGGTTATTGGGCTTCTTTGCGGCGGTTTAGCTTCAATATTCTTAATTTGGCTTGAGATTTCTTTATCAAGGTTAAAGATAAGAAGCGTAGTTGTTGGCTTGTTTGGTTTGGTTTGCGGCTTAATTTTGGCTAACTTGTTAATTTTCTCTTTTAGCGGCATCTTCGAAAAAAGCCTGCTTCTTCCTTTTATTAATCTCTACTTAAACATTACCTTCGCCTATCTCGGCATACTTACAGCCATTAAGAATCAAGAAAGCCTGTTCGGTTTTTCTATTTCTTCTTCAGGGTCAAGGTCAAGGAACACAGGCTTTAAGAAGGATAAGATATTAGATACAAGCGCCATCATCGATGGCCGAATTGCTGAGATATGTGAAATTGGATTCATTGAAGGCAACTTAATTATCCCCCGGTTTGTCTTAAGGGAACTTCAGTATATTGCCGACTCTTCTGATGCCCTGAGAAGAAATAGAGGAAGAAGAGGGCTGGATGTTTTAAATAAGATCCAAAAGAATGTCAATGTTAATGTCATACTTACCGATGAAGACTTTCCTGAGACTAAGGATGTGGATATCAAGCTTATTAAATTAGGCAAAAAGATAGGGGCCGAAGTAGTCACCAATGATTATAATCTAAATAAGATTGCAGAGTTAGAAGGAGTTGATGTCCTTAATATAAATGAGTTGAGCGAAAAGTTGAAACCGGTTGTTCTTCCGGGAGAGCAGATGAATGTTCATATCATCAAAGAAGGCAAAGAGCCGGGTCAGGGAGTAGCTTACTTAGATGATGGAACAATGGTCGTTATTGAGAATGGCCGTTCTTACCTTGGACAGAAGATCAAGGTTTGTGTGAGCAGCGTCTTGCAGACAACTGCCGGAAGGATGATCTTTACCAAGGTTTGAGGGGATACAAACAGCTTATTACAGAGGCCCATATCTTAAGATTTAATATATGGGCCTTTTTTAGGTTGACAAAAGGGGATATTTATAATAAAATTCTCCTCTAACAATCTAACAAAATTAGGAGTAGTGGTATGTCGGCGCTTAAACAAGAACAGTTAGAAAGATTAGCAGTTATTATCGAAAATTATAGGGGCAAGGAAGGAAACTTAATTCCTGTCCTTCAGGAAGCTCAAGGCATATTCAACTACCTTCCGGAGAAAGCTCTATCTGCCATTGGCAAGGAATTAAGGATACCTTTAAGTAAGATCTACGGGGTGGTTACTTTCTATGCCCAGTTTTATCTAAGTCCCCGGGGGGAGCATACCATCAAAGTATGCCGGGGAACAGCCTGCCATGTCAAGGGGGCAAATGAGGTGCTTCTGGCCATTGAAAATATTACCGGGCTTATAGATGGTCAGACTTCCGATGATCTTAAGTTTACCTTAGAGACAGTGGCCTGCCTTGGGGCGTGCGCCTTAGCTCCGTTAATGATGATCGATGATGACTATTTTGGCCAGATAACTCAAGAGAAGGCCAAAACCATTCTTGGTCAATATGGAGAAAGTTAAAATGCAAAAGTTGAAATCAACAGAAGAATTAAATGCATATCGCAAGTCACTCAATAAGGCTAAAGACCCAAACAAAGTTCGCATTGCGATCTGTAATAGTACCGGCTGTAATGCCTTTGGCGGGGAAGGGGTAAGGGCTGCCTTTGAACAGGCGGTCGAGGCGCAAGGACTAAAGAAAAAAGTAGAAGTACTCAAGACCGGTTGCCACGGCTTTTGTGAAAGAGGGCCGATTGCGGTCATCTTACCGAGAGAGATATTCTATCAAAAAGTTGCCATCGAAGATGTGGATGAGATTATCTCTTCTACTATTTTAAAGGGTGAAATTATCGACAGGCTTCTTTATGAAGACCCGGGGACAGGCAAGAAGGTTATCCATGAGCATGAAGTGCCTTTTTATGCTAAGCAGAAAAGGATGGTCTTTAAGGATAATAACCGGATTGACCCTACCCGGATCGACCACTATATTGAGCGGGGCGGCTATTCTGGCTTAAGCAAAATGCTTACTTCCATGAGCCCTGGGCAAGTGATCGAGGAAGTTAAAAAGTCCGGTCTGAGGGGTAGAGGCGGAGGAGGCTTTCCCGCTGGATTGAAATGGGACTTTTGCAGAAAGGCAGAGGATTCACCTAAGTATCTTATCTGCAATGCCGATGAAGGAGACCCGGGAGCATTTATGGACCGCTCTCTTCTTGAAGGAAACCCCCACCTTGTCCTGGAAGGCATGATCATAGCCGCCTATGCTATTGGCTCTAAGTCAGGATATGTCTATGTTCGGACAGAATATCCCTTAGCTGTCAAACACATTAGAATAGCCATCGAACAGGCAAAAGAGAAGGGGTTCTTAGGGGACAATATCCTGGGAACAGATTTTAGTTTCCATCTGAAGATCAAAGAGGGGGCAGGAGCTTTTGTCTGCGGTGAGGAGACGGCTCTGATTGCCTCTATTGAGGGTAAACGGGGCATGCCAAGACCCAGACCCCCATTCCCGGCCGTTTCCGGACTCTGGGGCAAACCAAGTAATATTAATAATGTGGAAACTTTTGCTAATATCAGCTATATCATCTTAAATGGCGGTGAAAATTATGCTAAAATTGGCACCGAAAAGTCTAAGGGCACAAAGATATTTGCCTTAACCGGCCGGATAAATAACACCGGTCTGGTAGAGGTGCCTATGGGAACTACCTTGCGAGAGGTGATCTTTGGTATCGGAGGCGGTATTCCCAAAGGCAGGAAGTTTAAAGCCGTTCAGATGGGCGGCCCCTCAGGAGGATGTATTCCGGAGAGCCTGCTTGACACTCCTGTTGACTACGACGCCATTACCGCTACCGGAGCCATTATGGGTTCCGGCGGAATGGTGGTTATGGACGAGACGACCTGCATGGTAGATGTGGCTCGTTTCTTCTTGAAATTCACCCAGGCTGAATCCTGCGGAAAGTGCACCTTCTGTCGGCTGGGAACAAAGAGAATGTTAGAAATATTAGAGGGAATCTGCGAAGGAAAAGGAAAGCCTGAAGATATTGAGACTTTAGAGAAGCTTTCGGAGTTCATAAAGGATGGCTCTCTTTGCGGCTTAGGACAGACCGCTCCCAATCCGGTTTTGACCACTCTTAAATACTTTAGAGACGAATACGAGGCCCACATCATCGATAAGCACTGTCCGGCCAAATCCTGCCGTCCGTTGATTGCCTTTACCGTGATTAAAGACCTCTGTAAGGGCTGCGGCCTTTGCGCTAAGGTCTGTCCGGTTGGCGCCCCCAAAGGCAAGAAGAAAGAGCCTTTCTCTATTGATCAGGACATTTGTATCAAATGCGGTCAATGTTTGGCTAAGTGTAAATTCGATGCCATTAGGATTCATAGACGGGCACCTGTTACTACCTTGATTTAGTATAAGCAAAGGAGATGTAAGCTATGAGAGCAGTTCTTGAGAGACAGTTAGATGAGATGACCGAAAATGAATTTGAATATATCCTCAGGAGAGACTACTTAAGGAGACTCACTCGCTACAGGATGACAGATAATTTCTACAGAAAGAAGTACAGCATGGATTTTGAGGGCTTTGGGATGACCAATGTTGTAGAGAGACAGAATTATAGCTTTGAGGTAGAATCCGATGCCCAGGAATGGGAGCTTGCCATTGATGGGATTAAAACGATTGAAAAGAGGCTGAAGGAACTTTCGGATGGAGATTAACAAGATCATTGAAGAGACGAATGAGGTTGCAGGCAAATATAATCTGCGACTTGTAGAGATAGATCAGACCGATAATATCATCAGCCTGAAGTTGCCAATAGACAATGAACTTTTTATCCGGATATATGGAAATGCTGAAAAAGACAAGCTCAATCTTGCCCTTGTTTTCAGAAAGAGAAGATTATATGGGTATGACTCTGAAGGAGGCAGATACCACTATCATCCCTTTGATAATCCTGATGAGCACATATTCATTGATGACAGGAAGCCAATACAAGACTTTGTTGGCGAGTCGATGAAATTCTTAGAAGAAAGCGGTATATTGTAAATTTACGCTTAAGGAGAGTATAAAAGATGGAAAAGAAAGAAGAGATTTATCGGGGCAAGGCTAAGACATTGTATGCTACCACAGATAAAGATTTAGCCATTAGCCATTTTCGAGATGACGCCACGGCCTTTGATGGCAAAAAGAAGGATACCATTGCTGACAAAGGGATAATCAACAACAAGCTTTCAGGCGTGCTCTTTGAGCTTTTAGAAAGCCGGGGAATTCCAACCCACTTTGTCAGGATCTTAAATGAGAAGGAAATGCTGGTCAAACAGGCAGAGATTATCTTAATTGAGGTTATTGCCAGAAATGTGGTGGCCGGCAGCCTTTCTAAAAGACTTGGAATCCCTGAGGGAGTTGAACTTAAAGCTCCGATCATAGAGTTTTACTTTAAGAAGGATGAATTGGGAGACCCTTTTATTAACCAGGAGCATATCCGCATCCTTGATCTGGCGACTGATGACGAGGTTGAGACAATGAAGGAGTTGGCTCTTATAGCTAACGATATTTTAACGGACTTCTTTAAGCAGAAAGAGCTTATCTTAGTTGATATTAAATTTGAATTTGGCCGTCACAAAGGAGATATCATCTTAGCTGATGAGATTTCTCCTGATACCTGTCGTCTCTGGGATGTCAAGACAAAAGAGAAACTTGATAAGGACAGATTTAGAAGGGATTTAGGAAAAGTCAGAGAAAGCTACCAGGAGATTTTAAGGAGAGTGTTAGAATAGAGTGGGGCCATACAGAAGACTGCTTGTCTATTTAAAGCCATACAAACTTCATCTTGTCTTCACCCTGATTTGTATGGTCGGAGCTTCGGCCTTTACCCTGGCTCTTCCCTGGGTAATTAAGGATCTGATCACCGAAGCCTTAGAAAAAGCTGATCTTGCCAGCTTAAATCTAATTCTCTTCTCTACCATCCTGGTTATCTTCTTAAAATCTCTCTTTGAATATGGCGAGCAGTTTCTGGCTAACTTCGTGGCCCAGAAAGTCATATTTGAGCTTAGGAACCAGCTCTTTAATCATCTGACAAGGTTAAGCCTTAAGTTCTACAAAGATACGCACACAGGCGAGCTTCTTTCAAGGCTCATAAATGACACCAACCTCCTCCAGCACTTTGTCACCTCCACTGTCATTAAGCTTTTAAGGGAACCTTTGATCATCATTGGAGCTATCATTCTTCTCTTTCAAATCCATCTAAAGTTAGCCTTGCTGTCTTTAACCGTGGGCCCTTTCATTGCCCTGGTCATTATTGTCTTTGGCCGAAAGATGCGCAAGATCTCTCGTCGGGTTCAAGAGAAGATAGCTGATATTACCTCTCTCTTTAAGGAGACCTCAAGCAATATTGCTACGGTAAAGATATTTGGCAGCGAACAATTTGAAGCCCAAAGATTTATGGCAGAAAACAGAAACTACTTTAACTCTTACATGAAAGGGGTTAAATTATTAGTGGCCTCATCTCCAATAACAGGTTTTTTAGGCCTTTTGGGAGTGGTTGGCGTTCTTGCCTACGGTGGAAGAGAGGTAATTGCCGGAGAACTTGCCTCAGGAGAGCTGATCGGCTTTGCTCTGTATCTGGTCACTATTTACAGTCCAATAAAGAGGTTGGTCGGGGCAAACTTAAGTATTCAGCAGGCAAGAGTAGCCGCCTCTCGCATCTTTGAGATCATTGACAAAGAAGAGATGATCAAGGAAGATAGAGAAGCCGGAGAAATTAAAATAAACAGGGGAGAGATAGAGTTTAAGGAAGTCTGTTTTGCCTACAATGAGGAGAAGGAGGTGCTTACTAATATCAACCTGAAGATAGCCTCCGGTGAAGCCCTGGCCATTGTTGGCCCTTCCGGGGTGGGAAAGACAACCTTAGTCAATCTTATTCCCCGTCTCTACGATCCGACAAAAGGAGAGATCCTTATCGATGGCCAGGAGATCAAGAATGTCCGCCTAAAAAGTTTAAGGAGCCAGATGAGCATGGTGGCCCAGGAGCCAGGTCTTTTCTCCGGCACAGTCAAAGAGAATATTGCTTATGGAAAGATGGGGGCAAGCTTAGAAGAGATTAAAGAAGCAGCCAGGATGGCCAATGCCCATAACTTTATTCTTGGCCTGGAGAATGGATATGATACTCCCATTGGTGAAGGCGGAGCAAAGCTCTCCGGAGGCCAAAGGCAGCGTCTATCCATTGCCCGGGCGCTTATTCGTAAGCCAAAGATATTGATCTTAGATGAAGCCACCTCTGCCTTAGATACCGAGAGCGAACACCTGATCCAGGAAGCCCTTTCTAAAATTATGCACCTGCAGACAACGATAATCATTGCCCATCGCCTCTCAACTGTCATTAACTCAGATAGAATTATTGTTTTTGCACAAGGAAGGATCGCTGAGGCTGGAGCCCACAAGGATTTGCTTAAAGCAGGCGGCATTTATAATAAGCTTTATCAGAAACAGTTTAAGGATCAAGGGTAAGCATTACTATCTTGTGGTACATTTAAGCCAAAATGAAAATATTCCTAAAGTCTCCTCCCAAAGGCACTGACTACGAGCTCATTTATGGAGCAATTGGGCTTCTTGTCCTCTTTGCAGCCCGCTTCTTTCCCTTTCACCTGTTTTCTTACTCCTGCCCTTTTCACTCTTTAACTAACTATCCTTGCCTGAGTTGTGGTATGACCAGAGTCTTTGTTCTAATGGCCCGCCAAAACTGGCTTGGTGCCCTAAAACTAAATCCCCTGGGCTTCTTTCTCTTTGTGGCTACCTTTCTTTTTGCCATCTACTGCCTATCCTTCTCTCTCCTCGGGCTTAAGCGAATAAGGGTTAAGCTCTCAAAGAAAGAAGGAGTAGCCTTAAAAATCTTAATCTTTCTCGGACTTGTTCTTGACTGGGGATATTTAATCTGTATCTCAAGCTAACTTCTTTGACTGCTTATACTTCCTACATTTTTTAAAAACCCTTCATAATTTCCTTAAGAATTTGCCCCTTTCTACCGATTTTAAAAAACAGGGATACAACGGGAATTATGAGGAGTAACAATGGATTTATCAGTTGAAGTTTATCGGGACAAGGACAACACTTATGTGGCTTCTTGTTCTAAGCTTGATGTTTACAGCCAGGGTGAGACCTTAAACAGAGCTGTCAACCGTCTGCGGGAGATCGTCAATTTCTATGTAGAGTCTGCAGATGAATTGGGCCTCAGCTTAGAAGAACTTTGTGGGGCTAATGTAGAGGTTAGCTCCTTTGAAAGAATCTCTCACCAGCAAGAAGCAGAAGAAATAAGAGCAAATTAGCTTAATGTCTAAAGTGCCTGACTCCTGTAAGGACAAGAGCTAAGTTATGCTCATCGGCCGCTTTTATTACCTCTTCGTCTCTTAAGGAGCCTCCAGGCTGAATAATGGCCGTGATGCCTGCTTTTGCGGCCTCATCTATGGCGTCGCGAAAAGGAAAGAAAGCATCTGAAGCCAGGGTAGAACCCCTGGCTTTTTCTTTTGCCTTATGAATGGCTATTTGAGTGGAATCCACCCGGCTCATCTGACCGGCTCCAATACCTACCGTAGCTTTCTTGTTAGCCAGGACAATGGCGTTTGACTTAACATGCTTAACTACCTTAAAGCCAAAGAGAAGGGACTCTAATTCTTCTTTGGTAGGAGGCCGGTTGCTTACTGTTTTTAGCTCTGACACATCCACTTCTTTAAGATCTCTATCCTGAATAAGAAGCCCGCCAAGAACCTTTCTTAAGTCTTTCTCACTTGAAGATCTCTCCCCCAGACAACCTGTCTCAAGAAGCCGCAGGTTCTTCTTCCGGCCCAAGATCTCTTTAGCCTCCCGGCTGAAGGAAGGGGCAATTACCGCTTCAACAAAGGTAGAAGCGATCTGACTGGCCGTCTCTGCGTCCACTTCACCATTTAGCCCCACCACACTGCCAAAGGCTGAGACCGGATCGCAAGAATGGGCATTCTTGTAAGCGGTGAGCAAATCCTGGCCAAGGGCCACTCCACAAGGAGTGGTGTGCTTGATGATTACCACCGCCGGCGATTCTCTAAACTCCTTAACCGTCTCTAATGCCGCATCAAGGTCAAGGATATTATTAAAAGAAAGCTCCTTTCCCTGCAGAAGCTTAGCTCCTCCAACAGAAGGCTCTTCTATCCGGGCCTCCCGATAAAAGCAGGCTTTCTGATGTGGATTTTCTCCATATCTCAGTTCGCCGGCTTTTTCATAAGTAAGATTTAAGGAATTGGGGAAGGACTGCCTCTCTTCTAAGCGGTTAAACAGATACTGGTGAATAAGGGCATCGTAGGCGGCTGTATGCCCAAAGGCCTCAATGGCTAAAGAAAGCCTTAGATCTCTGGGAATAGCTCCTTCATTTTCAGTAAGAGAATCTATTAGCTCCTGGTAGCGATCCGGATTGACCACAGAGGCCACATACTCAAAATTCTTGGCTGCAGCCCGAATCATAGTTGGCCCGCCAATGTCAATATTCTCTATAATCTCCTCCAAGGAGTTGGTCTTAGCAATAGTCTCTTTAAAGGGATAAAGATTAACCACCACCAAATCAATCTCTTCTATCCTTTGAGAAGCCAATTCCTCAAGATGATCCTTTGTCCTCTTAGCCAGGATCCCGCCATGGATCTTAGGATGAAGAGTCTTCACCCTTCCCCCTAAAATTTGAGGAAACCCGGTAAGGTCTGCTGCCTCCGTAACCTTAATTCCTGCTTCCTTAATGGCTTTTGATGTGCCGCCTGTCGAGATGATCCGAACCCCAAAGCCATCCAACGACTTAGCCAGATCGACCACACCCCTTTTGTCATAAACACTAATCAAAGCTCGTTTAATCTTAATCATTTTTTTCTCCTTTCTTAATTAATAGGAAAGTATGCCACAGAGGTCACAGAGGTCACAGAGAAATAAGAATTTAGAGAACTTAATTTCTACCCTTCTCTGTGTTCTCTGTGTTCTCTGTGGCTAATTTTCTTGATTTCTCTTCCACTCGCCACTCTTTCCACCTGACTTCTCAAGAAGCTTAACCTCGCTTATCACCATCTTCCTGTCAACGCTCTTACACATATCATAAATGGTCAAAGCGGCAATAGCGGCGCAAGTCAAAGCCTCCATCTCAACTCCGGTTCGGTCATTCGCTTCTACCTGACTTATAATCTCCACCGCCTGCTCACTTTCATTTATCTTAAGGTCAAGGTCAACCTTGCTAAGGGAAAGAGGATGGCAGAGAGGAATTAGATTAGAGGTCTGCTTGGCGGAAAAGATACCGGCAATCTTAGCTACGGTCAGGACATCCCCCTTTTTAACCTTATTTTCCTTAATCAAAGAAAGGGTCCGGCTCTCCATAAAAATCTTAGAAGAGGCCCTGGCCCGACGGTGG
>Ga0180007_10006584_pt1 | contig 11308 bp, 9 predicted proteins | sample MM_PC_MetaG_FD_121122 | JGI IMG/M metagenome (GOLD analysis project Ga0180007, IMG submission 121122) | Groundwater microbial communities from the Aspo Hard Rock Laboratory (HRL) deep subsurface site, Sweden - MM_PC_MetaG | ecosystem: Environmental > Aquatic > Deep subsurface > Groundwater...
AACCAATCTGTAAAATGTGGGGCTGAATGTGGTGTGGAAACTAGCGGGCCTCCAGAACCTGCAGATGAGGGAGAAGCATGCATGCAGAAATGTATTCTTGTTGGATGTGAAGAATATGATTTTAGTTGTCAGAATTTGAAAATGGATGTTTGTGAAGAAGAGTGTAATATGAAAGGAGATGCTCCTGATGAAAGTGAAATAAGTGCCGAACAATTATGTATTTCTAATTGCGTTGCTAAAAAAGATCCAGAAATGATTTGTGGAAATAGTAAAGAAGGTGAAACAGGAGGAGCATTATGTCAAAGATGTGCGAATGAATGTGTTCATTTATATGAAGGTCCTTGTTTAGATGATGAACAATTAACACAAAAAGAAAAAGATTGCGAGACTTGTGAACATTGTTATGGGGAGCTTGTAACAGGGGCTTCTGGACAAGGATGGGATTGCATTGTAGATGTTGAATGCTCAGATGCAAGTAGTAAATTTGGAGATGAACCGGGGGAAGGACCTGGAATTGGGCAAGAAGGATATGTTGCTCCGAATGTTGTTGCAGAAACAGTAGATAGTGTTATTAAATTTTTCAAAGGATTATTTTGGGGTGAAGAGAATAAAACAGAAAGTACAGAACTTAACACCCCTCAGTAACAATCCTCTTCAGTAATAATTTTTTTAATCAATCCCTTCGGGACAAATTCAAAAGCAGGGTTTCTTACCTTTATATTTTTTGGGGCATTATCCCAAACTTCGTTCAATTCTCTTTGCTCACGTGGAACTTTCTTTTTTGTGAATTTCCAAGAATCTGCAATTATGTAAACAGGAATTTTTTCTGCTCGCGCAAGTTTTGCAATTGTCTCTGAACCGATTTTATTTATCACGCCTTTTTTTGTCAAGGCATCTGCGCCCAGGAAAACCTTGTTTGGTTTTTTGTTTTCCTGTTCTCCTGAAAGTACAACACCAACGGCAGAGTCAACAAACATTGTAACTTTTATTTTTGCGTTTTTCAATTCTTTTGCTGTTTTCCGTCCCTGTAACAAAGGCCTTGTTTCTGTGTTGTAAACTTCAAATTTTTTTCCTTTTTTATGAGCATAAATTAATGCCTTGATAACATTTGTAGAATGACAGTGTGTGAAAATCACGTCTTTATTTTTAATCAACTTAAACACATTTTGGTTGATTTGTTTTTGTGCCTCGTTAAAATGTTTTAAAATTTTGCTTGGTTTTTCTTTGTCAATTCTTTTCAAAACATTTTCAAGCATTGGTTCAGTTGGTCTTAAACTTAAAAGCTTTTTCTTTGAATTCTCTGTCGGTATAAGTGAATAAGCATAGAGTGCTTTTTTTGCAACATTTGTGGCTCCTTGGATTTTCACTTCTTTTATGTCCTTAACTATCTTATTGAATTTGCCTCTTTTATTCATAGAGGATAAAAGAATTAAGGTTATAAAAAGGTTAGGCTCACGATGTTCGCGATTAATTGAAAGTTGATACTATAAAAAAATAAGTAGATTTGATTTTTCATTAATATAATCTGGGTTGGGGGATGGTGGGGGAATATTAAATCTATAATTTTGTCGTCTATTCTTGTAGTTAATAAATTTCCTAACATTTAAAAAATAACTTTTCTTGAATACCCTATGTTAGAATCAATCATAAACCCAAAAAGAGTTGAAAGAGGCCCGTTGAAAATGTTGATTATTGGAATTGTTTACAGTTCTCTTTCTCTTTTGTTGGTCAAATGGTTTTTTAGTTCAGACCCTGTTTTGTCTAAATTTTCAGGAATGATTGTTGTTACTTTTTGTGTGATGTTTACACTTCCTTTTTTGTATTATTTAATAAAACAAGAAGAAGAAGAAGACGAGCAAGTAGAAGGAGTTTTAGGAGTTTGGAAGGTTCATAAGGACGCTATCTATGCATTTATGTGGCTTTTTTTAGGATTCATAATTGCTTTCTCTGTTTGGCATATTGTCTTACAAGATATGAATTTATTCAACGCCCAACTACAAACCTATTGCATGATTAACAGTCCAGGAGATATTGATAATTGCGTTGCTAGGTCTTCAATTGATTCTATAAGTGGGGCTGCAACAAAAGAGATGAGGTTTTTATCAATTATAGAAAATAATATTTATGTGATGATTTTTACTCTTTTGTTCTCGCTGATATTTGGGGCTGGTGCGATTTTTGTGCTGGCTTGGAACGCAAGTGTCATCGCAGCTGCAATTGGAATCTTTACACAATATCAATGGACAGAAATTCCATTTGGACTAGCAAGATATATGATACATGGTTTTCCAGAAATAGCTGCTTATTTTGTAACAGCCTTGGCAGGAGGGATTTTGGGAGTTGGAGTAATAAGAAACGGATTTAGAAGCCCGAAGCTGGTAAGGATTTTAGAAAACACTGCAATCCTTCTTTTTATCGCCTTGATTATATTAGTAATCGCTGCAGTAATGGAAGTTTATTTGACACCACTTTTTTTTAATTAATCAACCTAAAAAGATATTTAAATGAATTTCTTTTTCATTAAAGATGGGAAAATTTGTTTGCAAAGATTGCGACTATAAGTTTGAATCGAGCATAGTAAAGAAATGCCCTTATTGTGGAAGTGTAAGAATCTCAAAAGAATTAAACGCAGAGGACTTGGTAGAAGAAAGTTAAGATGAAAGAAAAGATAGACATTAGCAGAGAAATACAAGAAACATCGAGGATACCAGGGATTGTGGCTGAGAAGGAAGAAAGAATTGCAAAGGCTGTTTCTGAGATTCCGCCTGCTACAAACGAATTAGAAGAAAGGAAAAAGAAGATTATTGGTTTTTTTACAAAGAAAAGCGAGAGAATTTATTATCCGATTTTGGCTTTTATAATTTTTATTAGTTTATATATAAGGACGAGAAACATTCCTAAGTTAAAAGATATTACCACAGGAGCATGGACCCTTGGACCAGATTTGGACCCGTTTTTATTTCTTAGGTGGGCAAAGTATATTGTAGAAAATGGGAGCTTGATGACGTGGGACATGATGAGGTATGTTCCTTTGGGTTATAATACTGCTGGAGAAATGAAATTAGTATCTTACTTAATTGCTTGGCTTTACCACTTTTTGTCGTTTTTTTCAAAAGAAGTTACTGTAACTTATGCAGCGATTTTATTTCCTGTTATAATGGCTGGTTTTACAGCTATTGCTTTTTTTCTTTTGGCGAAAAAAATTTTCTATAAGGAAAGTGAAAAAACAAGAAACATAATTGCATTAATAGCGACTGGTTTTTTTGTTCTTGTTCCTTCTTTGCTTCCGAGGACAATTGCAGGAATTCCTGAAAAAGAATCTGCTGCTTTTTTATTTATGTTTTTGGCTCTTTATTTTTTCTTAGAAGCAATGACTTCTGAAAAATTCAAAAAGCAGGTCTTGTTTGCAATTTTGGCAGGATTTTCTACTGCGATGATGGCATTGATTTGGGGGGGTGTTTTGTTTGTGTTTTTTACAATTGCAATATCTGTTCTGTTCTCATTTCTCCTCGGTAAAATCAAAAAAAGAGAGTTTTATATTTATTCAATTTGGTTGATTTCTTCATTTTCTTTTATGATGCCTTTTTCAACAAGATACCACTTAAAGAATTTGATTTTATCTATTTCCACTGGTCTTGCTATTGGGGTTCTTGTGATTATTGGGATAAGTTTATTGGTAATGAAGAACGAAAAAATAAGGTCATTAAAAATCCCTAAGGAAATTTCATCATTGATCGTTTCTGGTTTGTTGTTGATTATAATTCTTATTCCTTTATTTGGAATTGCTCCTTTTATTGAAGAAGCATCTCATGTAAAGAATTCTTTGATTGTTCCTGTTACAGATCGTTTTGGAATGACTGTTGCAGAAAACAGACAGCCATATTTTGCAGGAGAATGGAAAAGTGAATTCGGCCCAGTTGTCTTTAATATCCCTCTTTATTTCTGGATGTTTTTTATTGGTTCTGTTATGCTCTTCAACAACTTGATAAAAAGGCTTTCAAAAAAAGAAAGGTTTATTTTGACATTTAGTTATTTTATTTTCCTAACTTGTTTAATATTTAGCAGGTATTCTTCAGGAAGTATTTTGGACGGAGTTAGTGGATTAAGTTTGTTAGTTTATTTTGGGGGGTGGATTTTCTTTTTAGGGAGTTTTGGGTATTTTTATTATCAAAGATTTAAAGAAGGGACATTTGGAATTTACAAGCAATTAGATTTTTCATATATAATGTATTTTCTTGTTTTGACATTGGGAATAATTGGTGCAAGAGGAGGAATTCGTTTGATAATGGTTTTAGGAGCTGTAAGCCCGATTGCAGTCGCATTCTTGGTTGTGAATATTTCGAAAAGATTCTTAAAAGAAAAAGAAGAAACAATGAAATTTTTGTTTGGGATTTTAGCTGTGTTGGTTTTGATATCTGCTTTGTTTACATTGTTTGTTTATTATAAGAATGATAAAGCAACAGCTGATAATTTTGCTCCGAGTGCTTATAATTGGCAGTGGCAAAGAGCAATGGAATGGGTTAGGGAAAATACTTCGACCGACGCTGTTTTTGCGCATTGGTGGGATTATGGTTATTGGTTGCAATCAATTGGTGAAAGAGCCACGATTCTCGACGGGGGGAATGCAATTGGATACTGGAACCATTTAATGGGAAGGTATGTTTTAACAGGAGATAATGAAAAAGATGCATTGGAATTTCTTTATGCTCATAATGGGACGCACCTTTTAATTGACTCAACAGAAATAGGAAAGTATACTGCTTTCTCAAGCATTGGTGCAGATGAAAACTACGACAGATTTGCATGGATACAATCATTTCTTTTAGATGGAACAAAAACACAAGAGACAAATAATGAAACTTATTATGTTTATTCTGGAGGAGCTGTAACTGATGATGATATTGTGTGGGAAGCAGATGGAAAAGAAATTTTTCTTCCAGGGAGAGGCACGATTGTTGGAGCAATTTTATTAAAAAAAAGCTCTGAGGGAGAATTTCTTCAACCTCAAGGAATTTTTGTTTATAACAGTAAACAATATACAATTCCTTTAAGGTATTTATTTATTGAAGGAGAGTTAAAGGATTTTGACTCTGGATTAGAAGCAGGGATTTTTACATTTCCAAAATTAAATCAGCTTTCAAACGGCCAGGTAGAATTGAATACTTTTGGTGCATCGTTTTACTTGAGTGAGAGAACAGTTAATTCAAGAATAGCGAGGTTGTATTTATTTGGTGAAGATTCTGAATATTTCAAATTGGTCCATAGTGAAAGTTCATTAATTATTGATGAGCTTAAACAGCAAGGTTTTTTTGGGGGAGAATTTTTATATTATCAAGGGTTTAATGGTCCAATTAAGATTTGGGAGGTGAGCTATCCTTTTGACATTAAATTAAACGAGACATACCTGAGCAAGGAATATCCTTCAAGTGTGAAGATTGCACAAAAAGGGGAATACGGCAAATAAGATGGAAATGATATTGGTGATTCCTATTCTGTTAGGTTTTTTTGTAACTTTGTTTACATTGCCCTACTGGATAAGAGGAGCAAAAAGGGTTGGGCTTGTAGGAGAGGATGTTCATAAAAAAACTAAAAAAGAAATTTCTGAAGCAGGGGGGATTATTGTTTTACTAGGATTTGTTTTAGGAGTTCTAGTTTATATTGCAATTAAAACATTTATTTTAAAAACAGATGTTACAACTGTTCAAATCTTTGCCTTATTGTCGACCACTCTTCTTGCAGGCATTATCGGATTCGTGGATGATCTGCTTGGGTGGAAAATTGGATTGACTAAACTTCCTAGAATCCTTCTTTTATTTTTTGCAGCAATTCCATTAATAGTAATAAATGCAGGAGAATCAACAATGATGGGGATAAATTTTGGTTTGCTTTATCCTTTGGTTTTAATTCCAGTAGGAATACTTGGAGCGACAGTTGCCTTTAATACCTTAGAAGGGTTTAATGGGCTTGGAGCAAGCCAAGGAATTTTAATTTTGTCTGCGCTTGCGTTAGTAACTTATTTAGGAGGAACAACTTGGTTAAGTTTAATTGTACTGTGCATGGTTGCATCGTTATTAGCGTTTTATATATTTAATAAAACTCCTGCAAAGGTTTTCCCAGGAGATGTTTTGACCTATTCTGTTGGGGCTTTAATTGCAGTGGTTGCGATAATTGGAAATATAGAAAAAATTGCTGTTTTCTTTTTTATTCCATATATAATTGAAACAGGATTAAAATTAAGAGGGAAATTAAAAAAAGAAAGCTTTGCCAAGCTGAATGAAAAGGGCGGTCTTGAACTCCCTCATGAAAAGTTTTATGGGCTTGAACATATTGCGATTTATCTTTTGAAAAAGATAAAGAAAGATAAGGAAGTTAAAGAAAAGGAACTTGTGTGGCTGATTAACTTGTTCCAGATTTTGGTAATTGTCGTCGGGTTTTTGTTATTTAAAGGGAGGGTGATTTAATGAACTGGAAAAAATTGTTACCAATAATTGGGCTTGGGATATTTATCTATATCCTCTTTAGATTAGATGTTTCAAAAATTGTTGTAGAAATCACAAATGCTAATCCTAAATTTTTATTTATTGCATTAATTTTTTTATTGATCTTTATGGTATTTCAAACAGGAAAGTGGTTTGTGATTGCAAGAGCACAAAAGATAAATATTTCTTTTATTGAAGCCTTTAAAATAAATACAAAAACTTTTTTTTATTCTTTTATTACGCCTTCTCGAATAGGGGTTGCTATGCGTGCACAATATTTAAGGAAATACAATGGGGACAATTTAGGGAAAGGCTTAAGTAATTATACTATTGACAAAATCTTGGATTTATGTGCATTGATTTTTATTGTCATATTTGCAATCACAATAAAAGCGCTTATTCCTCGAGTTTATATTTATTATTTTATAGGAGCATTAATTTTATTGATAGGTGTGTTACTTTTCTTCATAGAAAAAAATAGAAGCAAAAAGATTTTAGGAATCTTTTACAAGAAATTTGTTCCAGAAAGATTAAAGGACAAATTCAAGAATCTATTTGATTCATTTTACGAAAATATGCCTAAAAAAAGATATTTTCCATTATTTTTCCTGATTAATATTCTAACATGGATTATTCTTGAATCAACAAGTTATTTTATTGGGCTTTCACTTGGAATTAATGTTTCTTATTTTTACTATCTTGCGATTCTTCCGTTAGCGACGCTGATTAGCCAGATTCCAATAACTATTGGTGGCCTTGGAACAAGAGAAGCTTCCTTGATTGGATTTTTTGGTTTATTAAATATAGAAGCAACGAAAGTTTTCTCTATGTCAATGGTAGCATTACTTTTAACAGGAATTTTACCTGCAATTATAGGGGGGCTTTTTATATTATATAGCAAAAAAAGAAAATGAGAAAAGTTTCAATAATAATTCCTTGTCCAGAAATTAACATTTTAACTGAAAAGTGTATTGAAGAATGTTTGAAATTGGATTATGAGGATTTTGAAATTATTGTCTTGCCTGATGAGAAGGATAAAAAGATTTCTAAAAAGTATAGTGATAAAAGGTTGAAGATTATTAAAACTGGAAAGGAAAATACAAAACCTTCTTTTAAAAGAAATCTTGGAATGAAAAAAGCAAAAGGAGAATTTTTCGCGTTTATTGATTCTGATGCTTATCCTAAAAAAGATTGGCTGAGAAATGCAATAAAGTATTTTGACGATGATAAAATTGGAATTGTTGGGGGGCCTAACCTGACTCCTCCTGATGTTAATTTTTGGGAAAAAGTTGCAGGGTATTCATTAGCCAACCCTGCTGTTAGTTGGCAAACTACTATTAGATACAAACCAAAGAAAAATAGATTTGTTACAGAACTTCCTTCTTGCAATTATATCTCTTACAAGGATGCATCGTCTGAATATGATCCAAATTTCTTGACTGCAGAAGATACAAAATTCTGTTTTGACGCAAGGGACAAAGGTTATAAAATACTTTATGCAGGGGATGTGCAGGTTTTTCATCATAGAAGGGATTCACTAAAAAAACATCTTAAACAAATGTTTAATTATGGAAGAGATAATATTTGGCTGATGAAAAGAGGATTTTCCAAAGAAAGATTTAATTTTTTTATTACAATCTTTGGAGTAATTGGTTTTTTTGTGGGGCTTGTTTTATCTTTTTTTATCCCCTTAATAAGAAATTTATTTTTGATAATTGTTGGAATTTACCTAATTAGCATGCTTATTGCGAGTGTTAAGGAAAATTTAAAGACGACATTTTGGGTTTTTATTGTTTCTGCAATTACGCCTTTTTTGCATGGTTTTGGTTCTTTGTATGGATTGTTTAAGAAACAAGGGTGAGATCAGAATCCTCTTGACATTAAAAGTTCGTCTGATTGATCTTTTCTAAACATTTTTCCTACTAAAGAGTTTTCTCTAAATCCAAAACCTTTGTAAAGAGTTTTAGCAGGTTCATTTGAAGAACGAGTATATAAAAATAGCCGAAAATTATCAATTCCCCATCTCTTAAAATAAGTATCTGATTCTTGGATTGCTCTATCCAAAAGTGATTTTCCAATTCCTCGTCCTCTATATTTATTATCTATTACTACACCTTGAACCTCTCCAACACCTAAAAGTGGTTGCTCTGTTGGTTGAAAAAATAATCTTCCAACAATTTGATTATCTTTCTTAGTATCTTCTGCAATTAAAACAAAATTATTTAGAACATAAAGTTCAATTTTAGTTACTGTCCAATCATAAGGATCTCCGTCTGTTTCATTCATCCATTTTGCTAATCTTGAAGCATCTCCTATTGAAGCTAAGCGAATATTTATTGACATAATCTGTTTATTTCTAAATGATTTATAAAGATTATTATACTAAAATTTATTAAAGAAAACTTTATAACTATTCTTCGTTAGGAATATTCATGAAAATTCTTATTGGATATCCTCCAACAGAGTCTGAGAAAGGTACTGCGACGCTTGGACAGAATCGTCAATTTCAATGGTTTAGTACGCCTTGTCTGATTTTTCCTATTGTTCCTGCGACAGCTGCAACAATGTTAAAAAATGATAGGCATGAAGTTATCTGGCTTGATTGTATTGCTGAAAAAGTTGGATGGGAAAAATTTATTGAAATTCTCGAGGAGAAAAAACCAAAATTGTTTGCGTTTGAAACAAAAACTCCTGTAATAAAACAGCATTGGGAAACAATTAATAGATTGAAAGAAAGATTTCCAAGCATGAAAATTGCAATTATGGGGGATCATGTGACTTCTTTTCCAGAAGAAACATTTGAAAATTCAAAAGTTGATTTTGTAATCACAGGAGGGGATTATGATTTTTCATTAAAAGAACTTGTTAATTCAATCATCAAAAATGAGCGTCCGCCTAAAGGAATTTATTATCGCCGTGGGAGGTTGATTAGAATCAATGGAAAATTTGAGTTAAATCATAATTTAGATGAAGCGCCCTTTGTTGATAGAGATTTGACTAAATGGAAAAATTATCAGAAAGAAGCGAGCATGTCTGGTTATCCTTATTTTTATATTATGTCTGGAAGAGATTGTTGGTGGGGGAAATGCAAATTTTGTTCATGGCCGAGAATGTATCCCAAGTTCAGAGTGAGAAGTGTTGAAAATGTTTTGGACGAAATTGGAATGTTAATTGAAAAATATGGGGCAAAAGAAATCTTCGACGATTCTGGAACATTGATGACTGGAAAATGGCTGAAAGATTTGTGCGAGGGTTTAATTAAAAGAGGTTATAATAAAAAAATAAAATATTCTTGCAACATGAGATTTGGTGCATTGAATCTTGAAGATTACAAATTAATGAAAGAGGCTGGATTTTATATGTTAAAATTTGGACTTGAATCTGCAAATCAGGAAACTCTTGATATATTGGACAAGGGAATAAAGGTTGAAGATATAATAAATGGATGTGAGATTGCTAAAAATGCAGGCTTGTCTGTTCATCTTACAATGATTGTAGGTTATCCTTGGGAAACAAAAGAAGATGCAATGAAAACTTTTGAACTTGCTAAGAGATTGATGCAATCAGGCAAAGCAGATATTCTTCAAGCAACAATTTTGATTCCTTATCCTGGAACAAAATTATGGAAAGAAGCGATTGAAAATGATTGGCTATTATTTGATTCAAAAGAATATGAAAGGTACGACCAAAGAGAGTCGGTTTTGAAAACTGCAGACAATAACCCTGAAGGTGTTGCTGCAATCTGCCATAAAATACATACAATTTTTTTAACTCCGTCATATGTTTATCAAAGAGCAAAGAGAGGTTTAACAAGTTGGGATGAATTTAAAATGAATTTGCGAGGAGTTAAAACACTTTTTGGGAAGTTGAAGGATTTTGGTGGGAAGGAGGGTTAATTTGCGTATACCTCGGATGAACTATATTTTATTGGAAGAATCTGTCCAAATTTTCTTTCATATTCATCTGCAAGAGTTTTTGCCATTTCTAAATATTCATTATCTTTAACTTTTATCTCATCTGGTACAAATCCCTCAATTGAATAATCGCGTCCGTTGACCTCAAAACAATCTCTGTGATTAATCCAAAAAGGTACAAAAGGTCTTTTTTTTATTACTGCAAATCCAACAAAGAATTTAGAAAAATCCCAGGGCCTTCTACTCACACTAACTAAATCAACAACTCTTACTCCCTCCTTTGTAACTAGTGTTTCTTGTATCTTTTCATTTAGAAAGGATTTCTTTTCATATCTTGTATCTATATCATTTAATACAGCCATGATATTGTTTCTATTTAGTACTTTAAAAATATTTCCATATCAAAACAAATCACTGATCCTATGTTTGGCTTGCAGATAAATCATCCAGCCAATTAGCAAAATGCCATCCAGAACAGGAATTATTGTGCTACTCCAAGCATCTGGAGAAAATCTTATGAGGTTTAACCCTAGAGAAAAGTTTGAAAAAGGATAAAACCAAATAATAGAAGTTTCAATAGCGTCTAAAATTAAATGTATAAAAATGCCAAATGCAATAACTAAAAAAATATTTCTTAATTTCAGATGCCTATCACTTATTTTTTCAGATTTAAATTCATAGAATAAAATTGCTAAAATTACAAAAAGCAAAGGTAAAAAAATTGTGTGTGAAAAAGTTCTGTGAATCTCACTCATTGTGAATCCAAAAAAACTCAAGAAGTAATAAACAGCTATGTCAATATCTGGAAGCAAACCTGCCAAACCTCCAAAAAAAACATAATGAACTGGAAAAGCTCGTCTGTCCTTGACAAAAAAATCTCTATATAATTCCAATAAAATTACTGGAATTAAAAAA
>Ga0180007_10006585_pt1 | contig 11306 bp, 8 predicted proteins | sample MM_PC_MetaG_FD_121122 | JGI IMG/M metagenome (GOLD analysis project Ga0180007, IMG submission 121122) | Groundwater microbial communities from the Aspo Hard Rock Laboratory (HRL) deep subsurface site, Sweden - MM_PC_MetaG | ecosystem: Environmental > Aquatic > Deep subsurface > Groundwater...
GTAATCACTATCGCTTGAGACCAGACAGAATCCCTCGACAACTCTCGAGTGGAGGATATCCATTGCATCTATGATCATAGCACTATCGGTTGCATTTTTCCCAATAGTGTAGCGGAATTGTTGGACCGGTTGGAAGGCATGAAAATTCAGGGTATCTTTCCAGGAATTCATCGATTGGGTTGTCCAATCACCATAAATACGTCTCACTGTAACCAGACCGTATCTCCCGGCCTCAACCAGCATTTGCTGGAGTAAACTTGCCTGTGCATTATCTCCATCGATGAGAATAGCAATCTTGTGACGAGCAATTGTAGTTAATTGTTCTTCTGGCATGAAAAAATCTTTCTGTTAGTTTGAGTAATAACAAGACCTATTATACAACCCTTTAGAGAATCGATATAGCAGATTGCTTACTGAATATCAATTTGCTAGTTCTTGCATAAAAAATGAAAACCAACTCCTTCTAGATGGAATATCTCCATAATTAAAAAAAATGCTATACTTCTAATTAGCGCTGAAGAGGTTTCATGGAAAGAAAAAAAATAGTACGTTCGGGCATCCACGCATCTCCCGTGCCGGAAATCAGCGGAGAGGAATATTTCCGAGTCCTTGCGGAGACGACCCCATCATCTATTTTCATTTTCCAGGATGAATATTTTTGCTATGTAAATTCTGCAACGGAAAGATTGACTGGATACAACCGTTCAGAATTAACCAAAATGAAACTTGTGACCTTGTTTTCGCGCGAGTCCAAAGATGAAATTCGCAAGATCAGACTTCGGGTGCAAAACCCAGGTGGTAGCCTTGAACGGAATGAATACAAGATTAATACTAAGAACGGTGAGGAACGATGGATCGACCTTACCATAGCTCCAATTGAATATAACGGTGCACCCGCTGGTCTAGGAACTGCATTTGAGATTACTGAACGTAAGCGCGCCGACGTGCTTCAGGACGCGGTGTACAGAATCGCCCAGGCAGCAGATCGATCTGAACACCTAGAAGATCTATTCCTTGCAGTACATGCAATCATCGCCGAGGTCATGATTGCGAATAATTTCTTCATTGCCTTGTATGATCCCAAAGAAGATCATATTGTCTTTCCGTACTATGTCGACCAGTATGACCCTCCCCCGGGGGCGATCAACCCTAGCAAGGGACTAACCGCCTATGTTCTAAGGAAAGGAAAATCCTTGCTCTGTACATTATCCGTTCACGAAGAATTGGAAAGGCAGGGCGAGGTTTCTTTGATCGGAACCCCCTCGAAAATCTGGCTGGGCGTACCTTTAACAATCGATAATAGTGTCATTGGTGTAATGACCGTCCAAGATTATGAAAATTCCTCGGCCTATACAATCCGTGAGCAGCGTGTCTTGGAATTTGTATCATCCCAGGTGGCGATGGCGATCCACCGCAAGCGTGACGAGGATGCGCTGCGAGAGAATGAGGCCAGGGTCCGTCGGCGCGCCGATGAAATGTCTGCCCTGTACGAGACGACGCGGGATATCACGACTCAGCAGGATCCGACCGAGCTTTTGCAGACTCTTGTGGACAGGGCCGTCTCCTTGCTTGGAGCGAGGGGCGGTTCAGTATATTTATTCGATCAGACCCGCCAGGAACTTGAACTAGTTGTGGCGCATGGTTACCAAGGGTATCTCGGAGCACGCTTGAAGGTCGGGGAAGGCCAAGCCGGTTTGGTTGCTAAGACACTTCGGGCTTCAGTGATCGATGACTACCGGACCTGGAAGCATCGTTCCAACAAATTTGATATTCGGCCAGTTACATCTGTTATTGCAGTCCCGATTGTTTACAGTGGCGGTTTGATCGGGGTGCTTTCGGCTTATGAGTTTTTCGATAGCGAAACCATCCCCTGGAGAAAATACCAGCAAGCGGATATCGACTTATTATCATTCTTTGCTGGGTCGGCTGCTAGTGCAATCCATAATGCACGCCTCTTCAGCGAGACCCGTCAACGGCTGATCGAGTTGGATGTCCTTTATCAAGCAAGTTTAGCAGCGAATCAGATCCAAAGTGTGAAATCCGTCGCTCAAAGGATCATCGATACTCTAGAGAAGATGCTAGACTGGGAAGCGTCGATATGGACAACAGACAATATCCAACTAAAACCTTTGATGATCGCTCACTTTACCAGAGGATTAGATGGTAGGCGATTGGCGAAGATGTCTGAGAAATTCAACAGCCTAATCCAATCCTATGAAAATGGAATTGTAGGATACGTGTGTAAACACGGGGAGATTATACGGACTGGTGACGTTCATGCTAGTGAGCACTATATCGAAGGAAGTGCAGATACGAAATCTGAGATGTGCGTTCCTCTGAAGCTTGGCGGGAAACTTGTGGGGTGCATCAATGTGGAGAGCTCCAGGGCCGATGCTTTCAGTGACCATGATGAGCGGTTATTAACGACAATCGCCAACCATGCTGCGATAGCGATAGAAAATGCACGGCTGTTTGAGAATGCGAATCAAATCGCAGTCCAACAGGCAGCCTTGAATACGATCATTACAGCGGCAACGCACGCTGGGATCGATATCGAGTTTCTCCTGGCAACGGCACTTGAGGAAACTCTCCACGCCCTTAACTTGGAGTTTGGTGCGATCTGGCTGTCATGGTCGCCACGAATACTACACCAGATCGCTACCAAAGGTATTCCACAGGCCACTCTCTCGCTATTGGCGGTGATGACGGCGGCGGGCGATAACGATCAATTTTCATCATTCTCCGTAAATGAATGGAAGGATGAAAAAGGGCAGATGGCAGATGCTTTTCTATCGTTGGGATTTCGTGCGACGATGATAGCGCCTCTCCTCTCTGGGGATAAGCGAGTGGGCGGCTTGGTCGTGGCTTCGAAAGAGCAGATGACCTGGCCCAAGGATGAAATTGCATTTGTCGAAAATGTAGGCCGTGAAATTGGGGCTGCTGCAGAAAGAGCCAAGTTGTTCAGAGAGACTCAAGCACGCTTGGCGGAGCTAGAGGCAATTAATCGAGTCTCTACAACACTTAGACTCACCCGTACGCTTGGAGAAATGTTACCCGAGTTAATTGACGAGACACTCCGAGCTTTAGAGACGGATACAGGGTCAATCTGGTTGTATTCTCCAGAATCGAATAAATTGAAACAGGTTATTGGGAGGGGCTGGTGTGCCGAGGCAATGCACGTGGAATTGGAAAAAGGGGTGGGCATCCCGGGAACCGTTTTTTCTACCAGCGATATCCTCTTCTCAAGAGATGTTCATCTTGACCCGGTAACATCACCCGCATTGCGACCATTTGTCCCCGCCGGGTGGGGAGCGGTGTGTGTACCAATCTTATCTGAAAATGAGACCATCGGCGTTTTGTTCGTATCTGGTAAAGGGCGAGAATTCAGCGGACAACAGTCACGACTCCTTGTGACCCTAACGGATATGGCCGGGAATGCGATCACACGCTTGCGGCTCTATGAGCAAACCGAAAAGCATGCCACGGAACTAGAAACCCGCGTAGCTGCTCGAACAGCAGAGCTGAGGGATGCATTAGAAAAAATGCAGGAAGCCGACAGGTTGAAATCTGAGTTCATCATAAATGTAAATCATGAGCTAAGAACACCGTTGACAAACCTGATCCTATACCACCAGATGTTGAGAGTCAATCCTGCAGTGAAAACAAACGACCGGTTAGATGTCATTGGACGCGAACTTCAGCGTTTGCGAATACTAATCGAAGACTTGTTAAATTTATCGAGATTTGATCTTGATCAAGTTATGTTTACGCCAATGCCCCAAGATCTAAACTACATTGTTGAAACGCTGATTAATGACCGTATGTCCCTCGCTGAAGAGCGCAATCTAAGAATCAAAACCGAGCTATCGCCAGATCTCCCGGCAGTCTGGCTTGATGAACCGATGATTGTTCAAGCAGTCTCAAACCTGGTTACGAATGCCATGAACTACACCCCTGCTGGAGGCCAGATCGATGTGCGGACATCCCGGGTGGACTCTGAATGGGTTTCGGTCACAATTTTAGATGACGGTCTCGGTATTAGCGAGGACGAACTCCCCCATCTTTTTGATCGTTTCTTCCGAGGAAAAGCAGGTCACGCTTCTGGAGCTCCTGGTACAGGTCTTGGACTCGCGATTGTAAAACAAGTCATCGAACGACACTCCGGTCGAATCGAGGTCGGTCGGAATGTCAATGGTAGGGGGGCCAAGTTTACCATCATTCTTCCGAGAATAAATAAACAAGAGCCAAACTAGGGCTCTTGTCTGAAGCACCCCCGGCGAGACTCGAACTCGCGACCACTGGATTCGAAGTCCATTACTCTATCCAACTGAGCTACGGGGGCAGCAAGCGAATTATAATCGAAAAGTTGCTCTTTACTCATTCCTGGCGCCATGATATAATCTGCCCCCGTGCCAGTAAATGGCAATCATTTAAATATAGGAAATTACTATGATTGACCTAAACAAGACCTTCAATGTTTCAAAGAATCCCGCCATCCCAGAATTGTCGCCCGGAGACCAGGTAAGTGTTCACGTGCGTATCAAGGAAGGGGAACGCGAGCGTATTCAAGAATTCAAGGGTACGATCATTCGCCTTCGCAAGGGTGGGAACAATGCAAATTTCACTGTCCGCCGCACGGCCAGCAATGGTATAGGTGTGGAGCGGACATTCCTGCTGTACTCCCCTCGGATCGACAAGGTCGTGATTGAGCGTCACACCCACGTTCGCAGAGCCCAATTATATTTCTTGCGTGGATTGACTGGCAAGAAATCGAAACTCAAGCAGAAGTTCGAGTAAGTATTTGCGTTATTGCTTAGAATAGTAGGGTGCAATAGGGATTGCACCCTTTTCGATTATAGGGAACCTTGTGAAAAACCCAATCATCGGATTAACTACTATGTCAGGTCCAAACGCAGATGGCTATCCATCTGCTTGGTTATTGCAAGCCTATGTCGACGCGGTAATTATTGCAGGAGGGGCTCCGGTGCTTTTGCCCAGTGGGCTTTGCGCTATCGATTGGAGGGGTGTCTACGATCGCCTTGATGCTGTGCTCTTCACCGGGGGAGGCGATATTGAGATAAGCAGATCTCACGGCGAGATCCACGAAAAGGTCGCCCTGGTGGACCCACAGCGTGATGAACTGGAGCTTGTTCTGTTACGAGAAGCGATCAATGATCGCAAGCCATTTCTGGGCATCTGCCGGGGTTGTCAGATCGTAAACGTAGGATTGGGGGGCTCGCTATATACTCATATCGAAGACCATTTCGAGAATGCTATTAAACATGACTTCATGCCCGGCTGGCCACGGAACCATATCGCTCATGAAGTGGTAATTAAAGCGGAAAGCACGCTAAAGAGGATTGTGACTCTCGCGGAGTTGGCTGTGAACAGCCTTCACCACCAGGGGATAAAGACCCTTGGAAAGAGATTGATCCCAAGCGCGATAGCTCCCGATGGGCTGGTTGAAGCGATTGAGCTTGAGGGTCACCCTTTTGGGCTCGCTGTCCAATGGCATCCTGAATGGTTGCTTGATAAACCCGAATCGCGCGCTCTCTTTCAGGCCTTTATCATCGCGGCGAAATCAACCAGGGTAGAATAGAATGGCCGATAACAGTCAAATTGGCGTATTTGACTCCGGTGTTGGGGGACTGTCAGTATTGCGGGAAATACGCAAACGTTTACCAAGTCTGGCAATCCATTATTTTGCCGATCAAGGGCACGCCCCCTATGGCCAACGACCCCTTGGGCAAGTCAGGCATTTCGCTGTTGGAATAACCAGGTTCCTTCGTAATATTGGATGTGAGATCATTGTTGTGGCATGTAACACGGCTTCTGCTGCAGCTCTCCATCATCTCCGCAGAAAATTCGAAGACATCCATTTTGTTGGCATGGAACCCGCAATCAAGCCGGCAGCGGAAATTACCCGTACGGGGTTTGTGGGGGTTCTCGCTACAACGGCTACATTTCAGGGACAGTTATACGCATCTGTAGTTGAACGCTTTGCAAATGATGTTCAATTGCTACAAAGTACCTGTCCAGGCCTTGTCGCACAAATTGAAAAGGGCGAGATGGACACAAAAAAAACCCATGAGATCCTGGAAGCCGCAATCACACCTATGCTTCAGAAGGGGATAGATACAATCGTACTTGGCTGCACACATTACCCCTTGGTGATTCCATTAATCCAGAAAATCGCGGGACCAGAAGTCAGGGTGATCGATCCGGCGCCAGCAGTTGCCCGGCAGGTCGAACGAGTCCTCTTGTCTAATGAAACAAGGATCGCCAGTGGGGGTCCAGGCAGCCTTGTTTTTTATACAAGTGGAGACAGGATAGTATTTTGCAATGGACTACATGTATTGCTGGGAGAAACGGGGCCAGTCAGACAGGCGAGATGGAAGGGAAATAAAATAATAATCGAAGCATAGAACCCCAATCCAAGATTTGACAAAAACTCATCCCCTTGCGTTTAGACTACGCTGAGAATGAGTTGCTTCTGCTCCACGCTATCACCGGCTTTCACGCGAACGCGAGTGACGGTGCCGGCGCGGGGAGATTTAAGTTCGTTCTGCATCTTCATTGACTCAAGGATGAGCAAAACTTGGTTTTTCTCAACCAGTTGTCCATCAGTGACTGCAATGGAGACCACCAATCCTGGCATTGGAGCCTTGAGGTTGTAATCGGAACTCTCTCCGACTGAACCTCCGCCTGCGGCTCGTAGACGCTTCTCGCGTTCGTCCTCAACCTGAACTTGATATTGTCGGCCCACCATTTGCACCTGTAGACCGTCATCTTCGGGGTATACAACTGCCTCATAGGATTTCCCGTCTACCAAGAGTGAGTAAACAGGTTCGCCGCTGATAGAGATAAAATCGATTTCGTGAATCTCATCGTTGATGCGGACCCGGTGGTCATCCACGATTTCGATAGTGAATTCTTGATCGTTGACCGTAGCGCTGTATTTCATAAGTGTCTTTTCTCCTATCCGCGCATCCGTTCCCACCGGCTGAACCACTTCCAGTTACTGGTGTCCCGTTCGTTGCGCTGGACAAACTGGGCAGCGGCTTCCATTTGGCGATGGGTAATCAAAGCTGCGATTGTTGCGGCGATTTTTGGATAATAAAAGCGGTTGTCTTCCATCTCATCCATGGAGAAACGCTCTTCTACAAAGCGTGTATCGAATTGCCCACCCATAAACCTGTGAGAATCCATCATTCTCTGGTGAAAGGGGATATTGGTACGAACACCAACGATCTTGAATTCCTCCAGGGCTCTTCGCATGCGCAGAATGGCCTGGCCCCGCGTCTCTCCCCATGTGATCAGCTTGGCTATCAGCGGGTCATAATGCGAAGTGATCTCAAATCCCGGGAAAACACCAGTGTCGACACGCACTCCTGGTCCGGTGGGGATCAAGCTGTCTGTGATGCGTCCTGTGGATGGTAAGAAACCATTGTACGGGTCTTCGGCATTGATTCGACACTCTATCGCAGCCCCGCTTATCTTGATATCTTCCTGCGTATAGGAAAGCTGCCGGCCACGCGCGATCCTGAGTTGTTCGGTTACGATATCTACGCCAGATACCATCTCGGTAATTGGATGTTCAACCTGCAACCGGGTATTCATCTCTAGGAAAAAAAAGTTCTTCTCCTTATCCACAAGAAACTCGATGGTCCCGGCATTGATATACTCAACCGCTTTTGCTGCCTGAACCGCGACATCGCCCATTTTTGTGCGAAGTACATCGTCATCGCTGATGAACGGAGATGGCGCCTCTTCAAGAAGCTTCTGGTGGCGACGCTGGAGGGAACATTCACGTTCGTTTAGATGGATGACATTTCCGTGTTGATCCGCGAGGATCTGGAATTCAATGTGCCGGGCTCCGCTGACGAGTTTTTCGAGATAAACATTTCCGTCCCCAAACGCAGATTCTGCCTCGCGGCGTGCAGAGTGGATCAGTTCCGCCATTTCTTCGATGGAGCTTACTTCTCTCATCCCTTTCCCACCCCCACCAGCGGTCGCCTTGATTAGCAATGGAAATCCGATTTTTGGCGCAATGGCCAGGAGTTCTTCGTCGGATAAGGAACCTTCTCCTTCGGTTCCCGGGACGACGGGAATTCCTGCTTTTGCTACCGTAGCCCGGGCGATGGCCTTATCACCCATGGCTGCGATTGCGGATGGCTTCGGGCCAATGAATACGAGGCCGGCATCGATACAGGCTTCAGCAAAGTCGGCGCGCTCAGCCAGAAATCCATATCCAGGATGGATGGCGTTGGCCTGGCACCTACGGGCAATCTCAATGATCTTATCGGATTTCAAGTAGGATTCGCGCGATGGCGCTGGTCCAAGAAGATATGCTTCGTCTGCATAGCGAACATGGAGGGCCTGGCGATCTGCTTCTGAGAATACCGCCACAGTCGAAATCCCGAGTTCACGACATGCGCGCAGGATGCGAACAGCTATTTCACCACGATTTGCGATCAGTACCTTATTAAACATAGCGCTCCCTGTTCATTTGCTCTTCGATAATTGAGGTACCTTCCAAATTGATTTCCGGATTTTTCCATCAAGCTCAGTGTAAATCAATACAAGGCCAACCGTGTTGATGACACCATGAGTCAGGATTGGCAACCAAAGGTTGTAGTCATTCCAGATGAAGATGTTGCAGATTAGCATTCCGACTATTGCCGTGCTTAATGCGCCGCTTTTTCCTTGATACCAGTGAGCAAGTCCAAAAACAGTCGAACTCAAGAGGAGATTAATCGATGCGCCTAGCCCATATTTCCCGGTGAAGGATCCTAATTCACTCATCATATACCCCCGGAAGATGATCTCTTCCAGGAACGAAGCCAGCACCCAAGATGTCAATAACCAGACTATCAGCAATTTTAAATTACCACGCATATTATCGAAAACAGTCAGATCGTGGGGCTGGTCAGTGACTTTCTCGGTCAGCGGTTCGATGATAGCCGTGGACATGAGCGCGATCACTATACCAAGACCAAGGCTCCAGAAGGCGGTAGCTCCCCAATTTTCCGGTGGTTGAAGGCCAATTGAGGTGATACTTTTACCACGTAAGAAAAGCGAGACGCCGATGATGAGGATCGCGCTGATGATCCCGATTCCAGGCTGCTTCTTTATTCCAAAGAAGATCACAGCAGCAGCAACGACTACCAAAACCAAGAGGGAGATAATTGCATCAGAACCCATTTTCTTATCCTTCTGCTATAGGGGTATATTGCCATGCTTTCTGGCAGGGTTGCTATCCCGTTTGTTTTGCATCATTTCAAGGGCGTTGATTAACCTAGGACGGGTCTCGCGCGGCTCGATGACATCATCGATGTAACCACGTTGAGCAGCAACATACGGATTGGCAAACTTCTCCCGGTACTCTTCAACCAGGCCTGCCTTTCGGAGAGTGGGGTCTTCCGCCCCAATAAGCTCCTTGCGGAAGATGATGTTTACGGCTCCGTCCGATCCCATGACAGCAATTTCTGCTGTCGGCCATGCAATATTGAAGTCGCCGCGAATGTGTTTTGATGACATCACGTCATATGCTCCACCGTAGGCCTTGCGGGTGATCACAGTAAGCTTGGGCACGGTCGCTTCACAGTAGGCATATAGTAATTTCGCTCCAGAGCGGATGATACCTTGATGTTCCTGATTTGTACCGGGGAGGAAACCGGGCACATCCACAAAAGTGAGCAACGGAATGTTGAACGAGTCGCAAAACCTTACGAACCTGGCTGCCTTTTCGCTGGATTCAATATCCAGGACACCCGCTAAAACGGTTGGCTGATTGGCTACAATGCCGATGGAATGTCCTCCGAGGTGAGAAAAGCCGACAACCATATTTTGCGCATAGCTTTCATGGATCTCGAAGAATAGACCATTATCAACGACGTGGCGGATGATTTCCTTGATATCGTAAGGTTTACCCGGATCCTCGGGGATGATTGTATCGAGCGCATCATCCATGCGGAGGGGGTCGTCGTTGACAACTAAGCTGGGAGGATCTTCCATGTTGTTCTGCGGAAGATACGCCAGAAGCTTGCGGACGAGATAAAGCGAATCCGCCTCGCTATCCGTGACTACATGACAAACCCCTGATTTCTCTGCGTGAACATCTGCGCCCCCCAGTTCTTCAAAAGTGACATCTTCTTGAGTTACGGTTTTTACAACATCAGGCCCAGTGATGAACATGTATGAGGTATTCCTGATCATGAAGATGAAATCAGTCAGTGCTGGAGAGTAAACTGCACCACCCGCACACGGTCCCATGATGACCGAAATTTGTGGAATGACCCCTGACGCCAGGGTGTTGCGTAAAAAGATATCTGCATAGCCGCCTAATGAGACAACACCTTCTTGGATACGAGCCCCGCCCGAATCGTTCAATCCAATTACAGGGGCGCCATTTTTTAAAGCCATATCCATGATCTTGCAGATTTTTTCCGCATGGACCTCCCCGAGGCTGCCGCCGAAAACGGTGAAATCCTGTGAGAAGACATATACTAAGCGCCCATCGATCGTTCCCCAGCCTGTGACAACACTATCGCCAGGGTATTTTTGTGTGTCGAGACCAAAATCCGTTGTCCTGTGGACAACAAAAGCATCCAGTTCACGAAACGACCCTCGGTCCAAAAGTAGGTCGATCCGTTCCCTGGCGGTCAGCTTACCCCGCTTGTGTTGTGCCTCGATTCTCTCAACGCCACCCCCAACCCTGGATTGGGTCTTACGATCACGAAGCTGTTGGATTTTCGTTTGTTTGCTCATGAGCCTCACTCTGGAAATATCTAAGACAATTCCTAGAAAATAGTAGTATGACAAGTACGATAAGTAACAAGAGAGTAATCACTAGGGCAAAGGCCCAATGACCCGCTTGTATTTGGACAAATAACCTATCAATCCAATACCATGAAGCATAAATGATAATCATGGCTAGGCAGACATGCCAGGCCCATTTCTTACCGAACCATATACCAGGAAAAGAAGCCAGGCCGGACAAACTCCAGATGGCACCTGTAATGACAAGATAATAAGGCCAAGGAGGATCCAGGTATGTCGTCAGTAAATCCCAATTAGCCAGTGATGCTCCGAGACGGAGGATATTCCAAGCTGAGAAGCATAACACAACACTAGCCAGAATAGTTACGCTTAGAGGTCTTCGTTTCAATACCACTCCCGATCCCCAAATCTCGAATATGGAAGTTCCCGGACAAAAATTAAGTTCTACTAGTATTACAGCGCAATGTTGGCTAAAGGTAAACTGAGTAGCTTGAAATAGAAAGGCATGGTATCTTTTCTCCAAC
>Ga0180007_10006586_pt1 | contig 11306 bp, 13 predicted proteins | sample MM_PC_MetaG_FD_121122 | JGI IMG/M metagenome (GOLD analysis project Ga0180007, IMG submission 121122) | Groundwater microbial communities from the Aspo Hard Rock Laboratory (HRL) deep subsurface site, Sweden - MM_PC_MetaG | ecosystem: Environmental > Aquatic > Deep subsurface > Groundwater...
AGTATTGCCATTATCCCAGATGAACGGATCGGCAACATCTCCGAGCGCGTCTGTTGCAACAGCAATAACTGCATCCTTTGTGCATGTTGCCCACTGTGCCCAGGTATTGCCGCCGTCATTCGATTTGTAAACGGAAGCGCCCGCCCACTGCGAGAGATAGCCAAGCGATGCAACATACATACCCGCTTCATTATTCGTGCTCTGAAGTAAAGGCCCGTCAATAAGAACAAGCTGAGTGGGGCCAGCATAAGAAATATCTTGTGGGCGGCTGGGCATCTCTACACCTTCGGCATTTGATACATATGCGCTCGCATCCTGATTGACTGCTGTTGCAGCAAGCATACCGCCAGAATATGCAATATCAGATATACGAACAGTATGAACAAAATCACCCTCATTTATTATTACAACATCTGCCGGATCGATATATGAATAGTCACGCGGTATCTGGAATTGATGCCCGGTGCGTTCTGCCCACGCCGACGCAAGATGCTTCTCTGCTATCTGTTTCGCTTCGTCTTTATCGAGCGCGATTGGAAGTTGCAAAGTCATAATCTCTTTACTGTTTGTTACGATTCTCGAAGCGCCTTGTGCGCCCGCTTCGTAGTTAGTTTCGGCATCGCAATAAATAACTTCGATTCGGCGCGGCAGTTCAAGCTCCTGCATTCTTGTAGTGATAAGTTCTTGCGGTCGTTCGTCTCCTGCCGTGTGAGCTGCAAGATCGGTTTCTGGAATATCGACGACGAACGAGCCGCCACGTTTCGGAAACTTTATCTGACCGTCACTCTCGACAGCATCAAAGAAGTATGAATCCATGAGCGGTTGAATTGCATCCCTCGCGCTCATACGATCATTCACAACAAAACCTTTCACCATATCTGTCAATTCTGATACGTCAAGGTCGGCTGATTCATCGAGTCCAACTTCTGAGCATACCTCGCTTACAATCTCATAGAGCGGAACGCCGGGAGAAAGACCGCGATCCAGAAGTACCTTGCAGAAATCAAATTCATCGCCGAGACACGCGGCAATCACACTATGGGTTAATTGATCGTACATTGAGCCGCCATTCCAGTTTCCTGGTGCCGGGACAATCGACCATGTTTTGTCTATCGTTCGAGACACAAGATCAATCCTGTTTATCTGGTTGCCTGAATAAGTGTATATAAGCGTCCCATTTATTGCCCCCCGCTGCCATGCTGATTTTGCCCATGCACTTACGCCTTCGCTTGCAATTGTTCCCAACAAGCTCATATCATCGGCATCATAGAAGCACACTTTCCCTGTGCTTGTATTGCCGACTAGCACTTGGTTTGTGTCATAATCGAAAAGTATTTCGTTGCCCTGAGCAATCGAGGCACTTATATCGTAAGTTGTGGTTGTGGATGAACCATCAGCAGAAGGGTCAATTTTCATTACTTTGGTATATGCGTTCGAACCAAGCCAGTGTTTGCATACCGTCCATATAATTCCGTTTTCATGGTCAAGCGACATGCCGAGAAATTGAACGTCTGCTGGCGGTGAAACTGTTCCGGCAATAGCTACCCCAACACTAAAGAGATCACGATGCGTAAAATAAAGAGACAATCCGCCGCTTGCGATTACTACTACATATGGATACCGAGACTTTTTGAATACTCGCAAGCGATACGGACTATCAAATTCATCATCAGAAACCGGCCCCTCTGCAATATGTTCTACTCCTAATTTGCAGAGATATGATTTGCTCGCGCTCGCGCTATATTTTGTCGTGTAAATCCAGCGCCGTTCGTCAACATCAAAATCGCCCGTATCTGGAATCTCAGGGGTGCCGCCTGTTCTCAGATACTCTTCATGCACTACAACTTTATTAGTTAGCGTATTGACTTTATCCCATCGCCCTGATTGCTCAATAATGAAATGGATGTTATCCGGGCACATGACTATATTATCGGTACCGAAAAGTCCCGCATTAATATCGTCGAGTTCAACGAACGAAGATGATTCCGTTACCTGACTCAGTACTTCAAAGCTGAGATTAGGCATTGCGTTACCGAATTTCTCAAGCGGTAAATCATCGAATACTACATAAGCAAGCCCACGATATGCCGGGACATTCCCTTCGCCCTCAACCCCTTCAATAATCGGAGACGGCAACTGTGTTTCTGTCCCTAAATATACTCTGAAATTCAAGCCTGGGATTTGTACGACTTTATCGTTAGAAGTCTGAGCATTAAAAATAAGATCGCCATTCGCCCAGATTCTAAGCACTGCCTGGATCGGCCCTTCGCAAAGCCCAACGGCGAACGATTGGAAGTAGGAATAAGAAACTTGCACCTGAGTTGTCCCGCAACCACCCTCTTCTTCTTCGCGCCTTACTTCTCTAGTATCAGAAGCCCAGATAACATTCCCCGAAATTCGCATACCACCCCAGAGCTTATAAATTGCGGTTCCATAGGTAGATATTTGCACATTAAGATCATCGAGGCGCGGCCCCTCGTGAATCTCGCGACGGTTGAATTTTCTATCTAAATACTTGCCAACAATGCCGCCTGCCACTGCACCTACTACGCCCCATACCCCGGGCAAATATCCACCAGCGACGGCTAGTGCTAAAGTTGCCACGGCTCGACCCCTTTGATTCTATAATAGGCAACAATACGCCCGCGACCTTTGAGAATATCAAGTGCTTGCTCTTTCACACAGCCCGCCATTCTATCTGCATGAATAATCCCTTTATCTGAGAGAATACCGAAGTGCGTAGAGTATCCTGCAAAGTGCATCAAAGCAACATCCCCCGGCCCGGCTTCTTCTTGCGTGATTCTGTCTGCATATTCCCTTATTGTTCGGTAGACAAATGCCGTTTTCGGTTGCTGCTCGTAGTTTTGATAATCAGACGGAAGCCCAACGTATTTATTGAATACGAGATAGAGAAGCCCGACGCAATCGACGCCCTGGCGCGTTCGCCCGCGATGAATGAAGCGCGTTCCGATATAGGAGCGGGCTTCATCGACAATCTGAGTTCTCTTGTCTACCATGAGTTTATTTTCGTTGTTTTGTCCCATCCAGGAACGTGCGGCTCGCCTCTGAAATTTACAGCATTATCGAATGTATCTCGGCATGTCGGAAAATCTTTCTTACATCCCCAGTATGCGGTAAATTCATCGCCAGTATCAATCGCATACGGCATTGCCTCAAAGAGTGTAAACGTGCCGGTTGCAACATCAAACTCTTTCACTTCGACTTCATACGTGATATTCTCGCAGGCACTCGGCCCCGTCCATACGAGCTTTCCATGCGTGAAAACATCCGTAGTAATCGCGCTTGGAATATTCGCGTCAATAAATTCGAGACGGTCATCTGAAACGCTCGTTACCGTTCCTTCGTAACGATAAGTGCCCGCCGAATCATCGAGATCGACTGTGCAACGTGCGTCTCCTAATTCAGCACGACACTCCGGCCCGTATGTCTCGCATAGTTGTTGCTGTAAATGTTGCGACCGGCTTCTGATTTCAGATTGGAAAGCATTGTCTCGTATCTCGACTTCCCCGATTGTCCATTCTTGCGCCAGATATAGAACACCCATCGAAGTATCCTCATAATTGATTATAAATATATCTACCGAAGCATAATCGAATAGCTTTGCGATAATATCAGCTTCGGAGATTTTGTCAGATTCGAGAAACGCTACTACATCCATATTATCTACCGACAAATCTTTATTCTGAGAAAGCGCCGTCGGTATCATCCCGGAAGTTGACTCATAAGTATCGCCGCTATAGGGTATATCAACATCATGATCAGTGAAGAAAAACTCTTCGCCGTCTGTGCGCGTAACTCGCCAGCACGTCGCAAGCGTAGTATGTTCGCCCGCCATGTGTGCTTTTAATTCTGCCGATATTGTTTTGCTCATACTCGTATCTCTAAAATAGGAACGTCTGCCGAACGCACAAGATAGCTTTCAAGATTCATCGGTAAAAAGTCAGTGTCAAAACGTACCGGAATATCAAACTCAAAATCGGCGGTTATTACCTGCCCCGATGTTGGGGGCGTATCGAAAGTAACAAGCCCTGTCGTAGTGTCGATTGATACTTCGGATGATTGCGCGACGCTATCGACATATATAGTTGTCTCTCCTGAAACCGGCTTTGTGATTTTACGGGTAAAAGTCTCTCCACCAGAAGTATAGATTTTAACAAGTTGGAAATCATCTGTTGTGCCGTCGCCCGTTCCTAGTTCCATCCCAACGGCGGTATAATCATCGTGGTTTTTGAAACGGAATCCTATCGAGCGCCCGCGCCGTGCATAGAAAAACTCAATCAGCGATACAAGATCGGCCTGCTCTTTCACACCATAAGCCACATTCCAGCGCTCTCGCGGATACGTCCAGTTCTGATTGCGTTTCTCGAAACCACTTCCGAGTTCGATTACTTCCGTTGAAAACTCCGGCCCACCACTAGAGCGATAACTTATATCAGTGGGAAACTGTACTTCGTGAAAGCTCATTACATGTTTCTCCTTGCTCGTTGCGCCGCTACTGCCGCCTGAGTCATTATCTGTGATTGTGACGCTTTGAACGATTTCACATCGGGCGTATTTATATGCTGGTTAATTATCACGTCACCGCCGCCAGCACCGCCGATGCTGTTTATAAAGTTCGGATCACTCAGTTTCGAGAGCGGAATAACCGCCTCTGGCACTTCCCCTATCTGTGCAATCTCAGGACGCATGACGATTGCCCCGGCAGCATGCCTATTATACTTTTTCGTTATATCAAGCCCACCGGCAATCGAACCATAGAGAGAGCCACTGCCAGTACTTGCACCACCAGACAGCCCGCCAACAAATCCACCAAGAAGAGACGCGCCGATTCCGCCGAAGGAAAGCGCAGGAGCTTTGTTTGTTTTTAAGATTTTTAAATATTGTAAAATAGACTCTCCTATTTCTGTTGCCATATCTGCCAGCATCTCAGAGATTTTTCTAAAAAACATATCCTGAAGCCATATTCTAAGCCCTTCCCAGTCTTTTTTGAATGCCGCGAAAAACACATCTGCAAATATTTGTCTCATATCTATTGATAAACTTTTCGCCCAGTTTCTGAGCCAATCTCCTTGCCCTTCGAAAAGCTCACGTTGTTTCATCGCTAAATCATGTTTTGCTAGTTGCTCATACATATTCTTAAACTCGCCCGAATACCCTACCATGTCTTTCAGTTCAAGTCTTATCTGCTCTTTTCGTTTCGCTCTGTATTTCTCCCAAACATCAATCATCGCCTTAGAACTTAGATTCGCATTGGAAAGTAACGATTCATAGAAAGACGTTTCTTTGTCGAGGCGAGAACGATAGGCGGAATCGTCAATCGGCGCTTTGAAAAGCCCTCTCCATTTCTCCCACATTTCTCTTTCGTATTGATCGGTAATATCTTTTGTCATCACCGCATTGCCCTTGAAATCATTAAGAGTTAGGTCGAGTTGCGCTTTTCTTGCTGCGCGGTATTTATTCCAGATAGAAATAAGTTCATCCCGCGCCACGCCGTTCTGGCTAAGCATTTGGTCGTAAAGTTTTACCTGTACACTTAAAGACTTTCTAAGCGCGGTATTGTCGCCAGCAATCGCAGTGGTTCCGGTTCCCGCATATGTTCCTTCTCTGCCGGTGCCAGCGGCTTTTGGCTTTAGAATATCTAGCATTCCGCTTTTCTGCCATTTCTCAACATCTTTAGCAAACAAGACCAGCGCGCCACCAGCTTCTTCGGGAAATTCACCATACAGTTCAGGAATAACTCCCTGGGTTGCAGTAAGCATCCGCTTTAAACTTTCTACTTCTCTATATAAATCAGCTACTGAGGTTTTTGCATTTACAACCGATTCCCACCATTCGGAAAACCAATTACTTTCAGGTAGTCGCATTGTGCTCATTCGGAATAAATCCATTGCTATTCCGCCGACCGCCTTGCCAGTATCAATAGTCCCTAATTTTATGGCTTGTCTCCATCGCTCTGCCGTTGCTATACTGCTTACCATAGCAATATTCATTTTTATAGCCATTGTATTAGCTTCGGTGCCGATTCCCATAAGGTCATCCATCATCGGCTTGAAAAAATGCCTATGTATTAAATCGAAAGTGTTATTGAAAGCAAGGGCAATAGCATTGATTCCACCAGACTCTGCAAATCTATCGAGGAAATCATAGAACTCTCGTAGATCTTTTTTAACAGTATCGAATATGCCGCCAGCAGATACTTCCGACTTTACCCGCACGACCCAATTTTTAATCAGTGACCAAGTGCCAGATAGAGATTTTGAAAACTCTTTTACACTACCACCATAACTATCGCGCATAATCTCAAGGATAGCCTTGCCAACTTCCCGCTGCCCTTGAATTGTCTTTGTGTTTATCTTATGGCCAATCTTTGAAACAATATCTGCCTCTGTGATCCCAAGTTGCCTAAGCCCGCTTATGTTCCCTGCCATCCCCTGAGTAACAGAGCTTGCGACTGATTTTATATCTTTTTCTAGCGTGTATGCAGCATCGCCAATCGTATCAATCGTGTTCTCTGTGATAAATCCAAACTTCTCCATAATAATGGATGCTTCAACAATATCGGGTGTCTTAAATGCAACTCCAACATCTGATTGTTCTATCCACCTAAGAAGCGACTTCGCCTGCTCTCCATCTTTTAGTACTGTTTTGAGTTTAATTTCGTATTGCTCAAGCTCAGAGCCGGTTTTAATAATAGCCAATGTAGCAGCGCCAGCGGCAGCGACGGCAGCGGAGACAATAGAAGCCGCAGTCACCCCCAGTACAGCAGTTATCTGACCAGCCATCGGAAGCATGCGCTTCATTGAGCCAGAAACGCTCTTTTCGAGCGATGCAAGTTTTCTTTTTGCCTCTGCGTGGCCCTTGTCTAGCCCTCTTGTATCGAGGCCGAGAAACGCTCGAAGCGTTCCTAGATTAAGTGCTCCGCCTCCGCTTAATCCATCCATTATTTACGCTTCCTCTCGATTACTTTTATCTTTGGATTCTTTTTCGCCCGTGCGATAAAGCATTCCATCATGAACTTTTGATCCTCCATAGATTGCTTCTTGACTGGCACTGCTTTCATTTCTTCTGGTTCATCTGGCATAAAATCGTCCGACTTGGTTATCGGCGCACTTCGAGACATTCTATGAGAATTTGCCGTTACCATTGCCAGCATTGCAAACTTTCTCCATTCGGCTTTGAACCCCCACGGTTCAAGAGAATAAAATGCGTACCAATCATTAATCTGCCTACTTGACAGGTTTAGGTAATCCGGGTGCTCAACACCCAAGGCCAGCGCTAACCTAAATTGGAATCTTCGCCCTGGCCTTCGGATAAGTTTTTTCGGGAATCCTCAACGTCTTTTTCCTCCAAAGCAGAGACACGCTTTGCCGCGTCAAGTATTCTTTGTATCGCCCCAAGAGATTTATCTTTCAGTTGCTCATAATCACCGGTGGCAAAGAATTTATCCCCATTTTCCTGAACACAAGATAGCTCTATAATCAAACGGACAAACTCATTTGGGATTAATTCGCCATGTTCGTCCTTTGCGCCTTCGTCAAGCGTGTCGCGCTCGCGCAATGTAAGTTCTTGCACGATAATAGCGCCCGGATTACCATCAACCGGCCATTCAGGTATCTCTACTGTTTCCCGTTTCAAATCTTTTGCAGCGAATATTTGATCTTTGGTTAAGATCGTCATTGTATTTCCTTTCTAGGAATCGACGGTGATCTGCCCGCTTACCTTAATAGTAACGTCGAGCGTGATCTTGTCTGTCGGAGTTATCGAAAGCGGGATACTCTGAACGAATCCAGCGAACGTAATCGTCGTCTCACCGGTATCAGCAAACTTTGTCTGATAGTTCACAGCATCATCACTTTCAAAATCGTTCAGCATGTCGATGTACCCATCACGGGTAAAGTTCATGTTGAGTGTTACGTTTTCCCCATCTCTAAAGCTGGGTATATATTCTTTATATCCGCCAGTTGAGTCGAGATCAGTAACATCAATCATATCCCTCGACATGCCAGGCCCGGATATGGAATTAATTTCAGCGATTGCGGTAAATGCTTCCGAAGAAGCTCCGTCACCGCGAAGAAATGTAGTCCCAACGCCGGACATCGCAGCAGTGCTCATTCACACCTCCTAAGCAGTTGTTCGATGCAAGCGAAAGTTCACCGTAAAAAGTGGCCTTCGGTTGTCATCATAAGCAATAAAATTCACATCACCCATGCACCATATCCCAACGTATCGAGCGCCATTTACTTCATAATCATACGTTGCGATAAGGCTATCTCGAATCGCTTGCGCGAGTTCGTGACCTTCTCTATAACCACTTTTTGCGCCTCGCACGAGCACTTGCACATGCGGGCGCTCATAGGTATAATTCATTTCAGGGTCTTCGCCGCCAGTATCGAACACGCTCACGCACACAGAATTAACAGGCGCGTCAACAGGAATCTCACTCACGAATAAATTGGTCGCAAACGTGAGTGTGAGAGACGATTCGGCTTCGAGAATATCTTTTATGTCCTCAGATGGAGCGTTCATACTATCCTTTGTATTTTTGAGTGCTTGCGTAATAGATCGAGAATAACCGCGTGATTCTCAGAGATTGCACGTTCAAGAAACTTCCATCCTGTTCCGGCTTTCGAATAATTGAGCGGCTTTCCTGTTCGCCAGCTTACATTTATTTCATGCACGATTGCTGCGTATTCAGCCGTATACCAGATCGCTCCAATCGGCCCGTTAGGCTGATTCAATACTTTTGTATGAACAGACCCGGCGAGGTTCCCGGTTTTCCACGGCACCTTTTCTGTTGAAGCATGCCTGACAAACGAAAGCGCCGATGCCATGCCGGTAGCAGAACGACCCTTCATGTTTGCGATCTCGCGCGTGAGATTTGCATTTACTTTCACAAGCCCACTCAAGAATCCCTTTGCCATTACAAATAAACCTTTCGCATGAATCCTTCCGCTTTTTTGTCGGGCGATTTATTGAACCCCCGTATCTCGAACGCGTTCTCTACTGTTTGCGGATCGGCTTCTTCGCCGCTCGATAGATCGTCGAGATCTCCCAAGAATAAATAACCGCCAACGACAACATCTTCCGAGACGTAAACTATCGCGCTTGACTGTTGCTCTTGACCAGACGGGTCTATGAAAAGCTCTTTTCGCTCTTCCCATCGGCAATCGACCTCCGCTGGTTCGTCGAATGTACGCCCGCCGTACCCATCGTTTGTTGGGTTTGCCCAGTAAACGGCGGTCTGATTTAGCGTACTTGTAAATCGTTTTGATCTGCTTGTCATGCCAGCGCCTTTATTGACATCGAACCTTTAGAGCTTGAAATCTGAGCAAGTACGCCGTGATGCTCAAGCATCATTACTTGTTGCCCGTATGGCGTAAAATTAAGGCCAAGACCTGACTTGCCGTGATACTTCCAGTTGCCGTCCCCTGTTTTCTCCGCCTGAATCTGCGGGTCGCGTGCAGCCGATAAGAAGTGCGCAGCAAGCCAGCATTCAATATCCGCGAGAAGATCGGCACCGTATTCTTCATTTGTGAGAACGTCTGTAACGAGCCGATTAGCCATGCGAAGAAATGGCGTCACTTGCTCGTTCGTTAAAGCAGTATCAATTATCTTTTTCACTTCTTCTTCGGTTGATCTGGTTGCCATGACTACCCTCCGGTATTGCTAAATAGAAACTTGCCGTTACGCCATACGATAGGAGCGACAAAATCCTGTATCTTGTTTTCATCCCATTCGAGACCGAGCCAATCAATCATCTCTTGTAATTCTCTAAGATCGCCATTTATCATGTGCTGCGGCCATATCTGAAATATGTTCAGTCGCTCGTCAATCATTTCCTGAATGCGTTTCTTGTATTTTGATATCCAGTATTGCCAGCCACCTTCGTCGTTGTATTTGAACATGTAGCTGGTCTTTAGGCATGCCTCAACAATGTCTTCATCTTTTCTGCGGATAAGTACCCACTTTGCGTCTGGAAATGCAGCATTCCAAACCGGCCAGATAAGGGAATGCTTCGTGCTTGCAAGATAGAACGGCCCGCTTTCGTATCCATTCTCTTCTATAATTCTGAACGTTCGACGCCGCCATGCTTCTCCGAGTTCTTTTGCAATCGAATTGCACTTGCTGATATTTGGGAGCGGGCGTTGCCCGCGCCTGTCAGCTTTTATCCCTTCAAGAAATGGATTCAAGATATTGTCTCGGATGCCCTTGTTTTCTCCATACGCACTTGCATCGTAGCTATTGAGCTTACCCTTTGTGCCTCCCCATGCGCCGCATACATCTATTACACCGGCAATCATAGAGACACCTGAACGGCACGGGCCTGTAATTATGATTGCATCGCTATTCATCTATCGGCCCACCTAACTTTTCGCGCTCAATATCACCGTCATCATATTCGACGTACATTTCCTCGACCATAATGCCGTCCTCATAGACACGAAACTCATGCCAATATCCGGGAGCTATTATCAACATATCGCCGGGTTCGAGAATACGTTCAGTGACAATGAATTGCCCACTTGGAGTCTCCCCCGGTTCCCTGTGTGCGATCCCGACCTTCCCAGTTATTACAGCGAATAGATTGTATTTCTCCTGGTGCCGATGCCAGGAGCAGCGATAACCGGCTTTCAGTTTTAAGATATTCGTCGTATGCACAGAGTCCTCTCGGATTAGCCATCGTTCGCCCCATACTTTTTCTTCGATTCTCATACTGCCACCTTTTCTGTTGAATGAAATAGTTCCGGCGAGACAAAATCTTTTACTATAGATTCGTCCCATTCAAGACCTACATGCTCGATTGCTTCTTTCAATCTTTCATAATCACCCTTCACAATGTCATCGCTTTTAACCCACGAAATATCCAATCCTGCGTCTGCCATTTCAGCGCATCGCTTCGCGTGCTCCGCATACCAGATAGCCCATCCGACTTTATCTCGATATGCTTTCATAAACGGAACACGCAAGCAGGATTCGATAACACTAGACGGCTTTCTATAAACCATGACCCATTTAGCGGATGGGAAAGCAGCTCGCCATACCGGCCACATCATGCACGCCTTCGGGCATTTATAAAACCATGCGCCTTCTTTATATCCTTGCTTGCGCAGTACTTTCATAACGCTTCTATTCCATTCAGCGCCGATAGTCTCTGCACTCATACGAAGCGTTCTCATATCAGGGAACGAGCGTTGCGCAAGTCTATCTGCTCCGACCGATTCAAGATACGGCTTTACGAGCTTGTTTCGTATTTCAAGATTCTCGAACATGCCTTTTTTATTCCA
>Ga0180007_10006588_pt1 | contig 11301 bp, 3 predicted proteins | sample MM_PC_MetaG_FD_121122 | JGI IMG/M metagenome (GOLD analysis project Ga0180007, IMG submission 121122) | Groundwater microbial communities from the Aspo Hard Rock Laboratory (HRL) deep subsurface site, Sweden - MM_PC_MetaG | ecosystem: Environmental > Aquatic > Deep subsurface > Groundwater...
ATACCTATAATTAATAGGACATCTATAGTTCAAATCTTGAAAGGCTTGTGTTAAAATAATCGAAACCTCGGTGTTTGTGATCCGGCAATTCCCCGCTTTGCCGGGTTATTCATGTGCCCACCCCATGGAAAGGATCATCACGATGCGAGTGAAAACCATGCTATTGATTTTCGCTGCGTGCGTACTGGCCGCGAGTACGGCCTTCGGCGCGACGACCAGCATTCCGGTCAAGGGCGGCGCAAGCCAGCTTCTATTGACCTCCGATCGCGACGACGGGCTGCGATTCCGCATCGATGTCGGCGCATTGTCGGCCCTGGACGTGAGTACCAAGGCCGGCGCGTTCACCCGGATCACCATTCCGGGCTTTCACGCTTCGCACGTGGAGGGGGCCCCCGAGCTACCGATGATGAACCGGCTCGTGGCCATTCCCTACGGCGCATCGGCCCGCATCGAGGTCCTCTCCGTACAGAGCCGGACCATTGATCTGGCGGCGTATGGCGTGACCAACCCGATCTTCCCGGCCCAGCCGCCGGTATCCAAGAGCGCGGATCTGGAGAACCTGCCTTTCCTCTACGATCGCGCGGCCTACGCCCAGCCCAAGGTCGCGGGCGAGATGGCCCGTATCGTGGCGCTGGGTTCGTTGCGCTCCCAGGCGCTGGGTCGTCTGGAGATCTCACCCGTGGAATACCTGCCCCGCGAGAACCAGCTCGTGGTTCACGAGTCCATGGACGTGCGCGTGGTCTTCGAGGGCGGTGACAGGGCTGCCGGCGACGAGCTCTTCGCCAGCACCTACAGCCCGTTCTTCGCGCCCGTGTTCGCGAACGTGGCCGGGATCAAGACCGACCACATCGACCATCCCGATCGCGTGGGCGACAAGGTGACGATGGTGATCGTCACCGCTCCCGAGTTCGAGTACCAGCTGGCCGACTTCGCGACCTGGAAGACCGAGCGCGGCTTCGAGGTCATCATGGCCGTGATCGGCACCCCGGAGGTGGGTTCGACGTCGACGTCGATCCAGACCTACCTGCATGGACTGTACAACGGCGCGACGCCGGAGAACCCGGCGCCGAGCTTCGTGCTGTTCGTGGGTGACGTGGCCCAGTGCCCGACGTTCACCCTGAGCGGCGACGCGACCGACCGCCCGTACTGCGCGGTGGACGGCGATCTGTACCCCGAGATGTACTACGGTCGTTTCTCGGCGACGAACAGCGCGCAGCTCCAGGCGCAGCTGGACAAGACGATGATGTACGACCAGTTCACGATGCCCGACCCAGGCTATCTGAGCGACGTGACGATGATCGCGGGTGTGGACGCGGGCTACGCGCCGACCCACGGCAACGGCCAGATCAACTACGGGACCGAGCACTACTTCAACGCGGCGCACGGGATCACCAGCAATACCTATCTTTACCCTGCGTCGGACGCCCCCGGGGCCGCGGCCGCGATCGTCCAGGACTGTCAAAACGGCATCGGATACATCAACTACACCGCTCACGGCAGCACGACGAGCTGGAGCGACCCGAGCTACACCCAGTCGAACATCAACAGCCTGAGCAACTACGGCAAGTACTTCCTGGCCGTCGGCAACTGCTGCCTGACCTCGAGCTACGATATCGGCGAGTGCTTCGGCGAGACGTTCCTGCGCGCGACGGACAAGGGCGCGGTCGGCTACATCGGCGGGTCGAACTCGACCTACTGGAACGAGGACTACTGGTGGGGCGTGGGATTCCACGCGTCGAGCCAGATCGACGGCACGGCCTGGCCCGTCGAGAGCACGGGCATCGGCGCGTACGACGGCGTGTTCCACGATCACGGGGAAGCGCCGGCGCAGTGGTACGTGACCAACGACGCGGTGGTGTTCTGCGGCAACATGGCCGTCACCGAGGCCGGTTCGAGCATCGAGACGTACTACTGGAACATCTACAACCTGCTCGGCGATCCTTCCCTGAGCACGTACATGGGCGTGCCCGCGACCAACCCGGTGAGCCACATGCCGACGTTCTTCACCAACGCGGTGAGCATCGACGTCGACGCGGCACCGGGCAGCTACGTCGGCCTGACCCAGGGCGGCGTGCTGCTGGCCAGCGGCACGATCGATGCGGGCGGCAAGGCTCTGTTCGACCTGGACGGGTTCCTGACCCCCGGCACGGCGAAGCTCGTCGTGATGATGCAGAACTACGAGCCGTACGTCGTCGACGTGCCGGTGATCGTGCCGGCGACGGTGATCATCGATCCCACCTCGATCGACGCCAACGTGGCGACGGACGTGACCGTGACGGTCTACGGCGAGGACGGGGTGACGCCCGTGGTGGGCCTGGACGTGTGGGCCGAGGGTCTCGGCTACGCGACGACGCCGTTGCAGACCGACGCCCTGGGCGTCGCCGTGATCAACGTGAACTACCCGTTCGGTCCGACGATCGACATCGTGGGCAAGAACGCGGCCGACCCGTACGAGCTGTTCCGCGAGCTGTTGACGGTCAACGCCCTGGCGCTGGCGTCGCCGGACCTGACGGTGACGACGGGCATCGGCATGACCGACATGTTCCCGCTGAACCTGCCGGGCACGCTGCACGCGACGGTGGCCGAGGGCGGCCACACGCTGTATGCGGTGCTGCCGGACGACAGCGAGCTTTCGACAGGCGATTACTCCCTGGAGATCACCCCCGCGGAGACGGGCGTGATCACGGGCATCATCGCGGTCAGCGGCTATGACCTGTACAGCGAGGACTTCGACGTGATCGAAGCCTACGGCACCCTGACCGGTCACGTCGACGCGGCCGGCAGCCCGGCCGTCGGCGCGATCGTCCAGCTATTCGACGGCGCGGTCGAGATGTTCAGCGCGACGACCGATGCGAGCGGCGACTACGACATCGGCGAGGACATCCTGGTCGACGATTACTCGGTCGTGGTGGACTTCTTCGGTTACAACCACTACGAGACGCCGCTGTTCGTCAACTATGGCGCGAATGTACACGACATCGCCCTGACGTCCGCCCCGAGCGGCGTCCTGGCGGGCGTAGTCATGGACTCCGAGACGAGCGAGCTGCTCGAAGCGACGATCAACGTGTACCGCAGCGACAACGGCGAGCTCTACACGACGACGACGAGCGACGGCGTGACGGGCGCGTACGCGACCTCGGCGCTGCCGTACTTCGAGTACTCGGTGAACGTGCGCGCCTATCACCACATCCCGGTGAACATCAGCGTGGAGATCTCAGAGCCTACGGTGGTGAAGAACTTCGCGCTCGATCCGACCGTCGGCGACGTGCTCGTGATCGACGACACGCCGGCCGGCAAGGTCGTTCCCGCCAAGTACGGCGAGGACGGCAGGCTCCTGGCGCCGGCGTACGAGCGCAGCGGCGCCAAGTCCGCGGATCTCCTGGTCGCCGACCTGGAGTACCTGGGCTACGGGGTCGTGCTGGAGACGATAGCAACCACCGATCCCGCGTCGTGGCCGGGCTACGACGTGCTGCTGGTGTCGGCGGGCGACAACACCTCGAGCCTCTCCGACGCGGCCTTCCGCGACGCGATGGTCGCCTACGCGGATGTCGGCGGGCATATCCTGCTGGAGGGCGGCGAGGTAGGCTACAACCACTACAGCGACACGGACTTCGCCGAACGCGTCATGCACTCCACCGATTGGAACCATGACAGCAGCGGTATGCTCGAGGTCGCCGATCCGAGCCACTACGTGATGTCGGTGCCCAACGTCCTCTCGGGCGGCAACGTGGTCACCTATGTCGGCTACGGCGACCAGGACGCCCTGGCGCTTTTGCCCGACGCCCAGCTCGCCGGCAACTGGTCGACCTACCCGACCGACGGCGGCGTGATCTGCTACGACACCAACACGGCGCCGGAGGGCGGCCAGATCGTCTTCTTCACCTTCAACTACGCGGCGCTGGCCACGTCCTGCACGCAGAACCTGCTGCAGAACGCCATCACCTGGCTGGTCACGCCCGAGTTCGGCGACGCGTTGCTGAGCGGCACCGTCACACTCGACGGTGAGACCGATCACTCCGGCGTGCTCGTCGAGCTGATCCCGGCCGGTCTCTCCACGACGACCGACGTCACCGGCTATTACGAGTTCGCCGATATCTTCGGCGGCGACTACACCGTCAGCGTCAGCAAGGAGCACTGGCATCCCCAGTCGGCCGTGGCGACCGTCCCCAGCGGCGGCTCGCTCACGGGCTTCGACTTCACGCTGCTGCCGGTGTTCTACGGCGAGTTCACGGGCAACGTGAGCGAGATCCTCTCGGCCAAGCTCGTGGCTACGATCGAGGTGGTGGACACCGCGACCAGCGAACTTGTGGCTTCTGTCGTCTCCGATGCCGGCACGGGTGACTACGCAACCGGGCCGGTACCCTACGGCAACTACAATCTGACGGCCCGGGCCTTCGGCTACGCGCCGCAGACGTTCAACCTCGAATTGGCGACGCCCACCATGGTCCAGGACTTCGCCCTCGCGACGACCAGCGGCAGCATCCTGCTGATCGACGACCACGTCGCCGCCAAGACCGAGCCCGACAAGCTCGACGACAAGGGCAAACTCCTCGCCCCCGGCTACCAGTCCTCGGGCAAGGCCGTCGACACCATGGTCGCCGAGCTGGAGGGTCTCGGTTTCACGATCGAGGTCGAGACCATGGCCGGCACCGATCCGCTGAACTGGACCAGCTACGACATGCTGATCGTGACCAGCGGCAACAACACCACGACCCTCGCCGACGCGACCTTCCGCAGCAACCTGGTGGCCTTCGTCCAGGGCGGCGGGCATCTGCTGCTCGAGGGTGGCGAGGTCGGCTACGACCACTACTACAGCGATCCCGTCTTCGCGGCCGAGGTCATGCACGTCACCGGCTGGACCGGCGACAGCAGCGGCGACGTGACCGTCGCCGATCCCTATCACTATGTCATGAGCGTGCCGAACTTGATCACCGGCCCGATCGCCGTGACCTACGTGGGTTACGGCGACGAGGATGCCCTGCCGGTCGCGGCCGGCGCCGTCAAGGCCGGTGGCTGGACCGAGGACAGCAACGCCTCGGTCGTGTGTTACGACCCGACGTCGTCTCCCGTGGGCGGGCAGATCGTGTTCTTCACCTTCAACTACACGGCCATGGACGCCGGTTCGCGCGTCGATCTCCTGCAGAACGCAGTCATCTGGCTGCTGGCGACCGAGGAGCCGGGAACGGCCGCGATCAGCGGCACGGTCGAGCTCCTCGGCGAGCTCGATCATTCCGGCACCCTGGTCGAGTTGCTCCCCGGCGGCGGTTCCCTGGTCACCGGTCCTGACGGCGCCTACGCCTTCACGGGCCTGTTCGCCGGCACCTACGCCCTCCGGGCTTCCCATGCGGGCTGGGGTACCGGCAACATCGAGGTCACGTTCGCAGTCGGCGAAGTCATCACCGGCTTCGACCTGATCCTCAACCCGGAATACAACCAGGAATTCTGCAGCACGCCGGCCTTGGCCATACCCGACAACACCCCCGCCGGCATCACCGACGCCATCGCCGTATCGCTCAACGGTGGCTACGCGGTCAGCGGCGTCGAGGTGTTCGTGGACATCACCCACACCTGGCAGGGCGATCTCATCGTGGCGTTGACCTCGCCGGGAGGCACCACCATCACCCTGCACAACCGCACCGGCAGTTCCGTGGACGACATCTTCGGATGGTACCCCACCGAGCTGGACCCGGAGGGGGATCTCGACGATTTCGTCGGCGAAGACACCGACGGCGACTGGACGCTGTTCGTCAGTGACAATGCCAGCCTCGACACCGGCACCCTGAACGAGTGGTGCATGAGCTTCTCGTACGCCCAGCCCGTGCCCGTGGGCGCCGGCGCCATGACCGCCTCGTCCGGCAGCGAAGGCGTCATGCTGATCTGGGAGTACGAGCCCGCCCTGGTGGACGGTTTCCACGTCTACCGTCGTACCGCCGGTGAAGAGGCCCAGCGCCTGACCGGCGACGCCTTGAGCAACGCGGAGGGCCGCATCGAGTACCTCGACGTGCCCTACGGCATCGCTCCCGGCTCCAAGCTCTACTACAGCTACGCGCTCGTGGTGGACGGCGTGGAGACGGACAGGGGAGCCGAGGTGGAGGTCGTCTACAACGGTACGCCGGCCCGCTTCGTGATGCACCGGAACTACCCGAACCCCTTCAACCCCACGACCTCGATCAAGTTCGAGCTGCCCAAGCCCGGACATGCCAAGCTCATGGTCTACGATCTGAGCGGGCGCATGGTCAGGACGCTCGTGGACGAGAACCTGCCGGCGGCTGTCCATCAGCGCCAGTGGGATGGCACCAACGACCAGGGCCGACGCGTAGCCAGCGGAACCTACTACTTCCGCCTGACCGCCGACGGACACACCGCCGTCCAGAAGGTGATGCTGGTCAAATAACTCGACGCGCAGAGGGAGAGGGTCGACACCCTCTCCCTCCAGGCGCGCTCGCTGCGAGCGCCTCTGCTGCGCAGAGGCTTACGGGAGAGGGTATCGACCCTCTCCCTTTTCCATCGCCGTGAGACGGTGTTTCCTGGCCGAAGGGATCAGGATGCGGCTGTATTTTTCAGGGAAAATGATGTATAATTAGGCAGTTGTGGAAGTCGCCCGCGTTCCCGTCCCCGCCGAACGCACTTCGCTTATCCGAACATCAAGGATGGCTTTGACATGTTTAATCCCAGGCGCCCCCTTGCGTCGGCCGCGTGGATGTCGCTCGTGATCCTCACCGTCTTCGGCGCGGCTGCCGTCGCGGCTGCAGACGCCATACCCCTCGACCGCAACGGGCTCCCGCAGTGGGAGATCAAGGAATGGCGGGACCTCCCCGTCAGGATCGAGCTGCGCGACATGGACGCGTTGACCGTCATGCTGGCCCGGGCGCCCCTGGCCGAATTCGACCGCGAGGATCTGACCGTCGTCTGGGACACGCCCAAGACGCACCACGTGGTGATCGACGTGCGCGCCACCCGCGAGGAGATCGACGCCCTGGTCGCGGCCGGCTATAATCCCGTGATCATGCCGGACCTGGATCGCGCCGCGCGCGAGGAGGCCGAACGCGTCTGGGCCGAGATGGCCGCCAAGGGCACGTCGGCGGTCAAGACCGATCCCTACGACTACTACCCCAGCCACGCGCAGATCGGCACCATCCTGGCCAACGTCGCGAGCAACTATCCGACCCTCGCCCGGACCTTCCAGTGGGGCACCTCGGTGCAGGGACGCGAGCTGTGGGGCCTCGTAATCTCCGACAACGTCACCAGCAGCGAGGCCGAGGCCGAGGTGCGCATCTCCTCGACCATGCACGGCGACGAGGTCGTGCCCATGGTGATGGCCCTCAACCTGGCCCACTACCTCACCGAGAACTACGGCGTGGCCGGCTTCGAGGACGTGACCGACCTGGTGGACAACTACGAGATCCACATCATGCCGCTGTTCAATCCCGACGGCTACGTCCTGGACCAGCGCTACAACGCCAACGGCGTGGATCTCAACCGCAACTTCCCCGAGCCCGCGGGCACGCACAGCACCCAGGAGACCGAGACCATCCATTTCATGGACTACGGCAATGCCAACGACTTCGTGTTGAGCCAGAACGGCCACGGCGGCGCCCTGGTGGTCAACTATCCCTGGGACTACACCTACACGCTGGCGCCCGACAATGACGCCCTCATCCAGATGAGCCTCGAGTACAGCACCTACAACCTGCCCATGTACAACGGCTCGTTCCCCCAGGGCATCACCAACGGCGCCGCATGGTACATCACCCAGGGCTGCCTTCAGGACTGGAGCTACGACCAGACCGACTGCATAGACGTGACCATCGAATTCTCCAACACCAAGTGGCCTGCGGCCAGCACGCTGGTGGGCTTCTGGGACGACAACCGCGAGAGCTACATGCACTGGATCAAGTCGGCGAGGTACGGCGTCAACGGCGTGGTGACCGGCTCCGACACCGGCCTGCCCCTGGAAGCCACCGTCACCGTGACGGGTAATTCCATGTCCGTGCACACCGATCCCGCCTTCGGCGACTACTACAAGCTGCTGGACACCGGCACCTACGAGATCACCTTCAGCGCCTACGGCTACATCCCCCAGACCGTCACCGGCGTCTCGACCACCTGGGGCACGCCCACGGTGCTGGACGTGGTGCTCGCTCCCGTGGCGCACGGCGACATCACGGGCTATGTCTTCGAGACGGGCGGCACGCCCATCGACGCGCAGATCAACGTCTACACCCACCCGCTCAACGAACACGTCGCGGTGGTCGGCAGCGCGGCGGCCTCGGGCGGCGCGTACACGGTGCCGAACCTGGTCTACGGGGATTACCGCCTGGTCTACTCGGCGGCCGGTCATATCACCGGCGAGCAGATCGTCACCCTGGACGGCGCGTCGGTCGCCGCGCCGGACATGACGCTGGGCATCGCCGAGGAAGTGGTCGTCTTCTCCGACGACTTCGAGTCGGGAGCCGGCCAGTGGACCGGCGACTGGGGCATCGACTCGCCGGGCTACGGCGGGGGACAGGACATGACCGATTCCCCTGCGGGCGAATACGGGGACTACGCGAGCAGTCCCTGCGCCGTCACCGAGGCTCTCGACCTGAGCGACATCATGTCCGGCACGGTCGGCTACTGGTGCAAGTGGAATATCGAGACCAACTGGGACGGCGTGCAGTTCCAGGTCTCGACCAACGGCGGCGGCAGCTGGACGCCGCTGGCCTCGTCCCACACCCAGCCCGGTTCCGGCCAGGGCGCGCAGGAGAGCGGCGAGCCCTACTACGAGGGCGCCCAGGCCGCGTGGGTCTACGAGGAACGCAACCTGGCCCCCTGGCTGGGCGAGGCGGACGTCCGCTTCCGCTTCCTGCTGGTCAGCGACAGCTCGATTCACGAGGACGGCTTCCACTTCGACGACTTCCTGGTCGAGGGCCTACGCGAGGCCGATCCCGGCACCGGCGCCGCTGGCCTGCCCGTCCTGGCCACACGGCTCCAGGGCGCATACCCCAATCCCTTCAACCCGAGCACGAAAGTGGCCTTCGCGATCGCCCGCGCCGGCCGCGTTAGCCTGGCGATCCACGACCTGACCGGGCGGAGGATACGCACCCTGGTGGATGGCCACGTGGGCGCCGGCGAGCACGCGGCGATCTGGGACGGATGCGCCGAGGACGGCGCGCGCGCGGCCAGCGGCGTCTACTTCGCGCGCTTCGTGGGCGACGATGTCGTCGCGACGACCAAGCTGGTGCTCGTGAAGTGACCATTCGACCGGTGATCTCGTGAAGAAGGGCCCCCGCGATCGCGGGGGCCCTTCCTGTCCCGATGCCACGAAGGAAATCAGACGGTGAAACCGCCCGCCTCGATGACCGCCTCGGCGATCTCGCCGTGCAGCTTCGCCCGCGGGACGGGATCGTGCTTGGCCAGGCGTCTCAGTCCGGCCACCATGGTGCGCAGCTCGTCGCCGGCCAGGGTGTTGGCCAGCACGTTGCGTCCCCAGGTTCCGCAGCGCTCCACGGCGTCGTGCACGCACAGGGTGACCATGCGCGCCATGAGCCGGGCGCTCGCCTCTCCGTCCGCCTCGGCCTTCTTCAGCGTGCGCAGCAGGCCGCTCTCGCAGGCGTAGGCCTCCATGACGATGTCGGCCACGTCGGCGAGGATCTCCTGCTGGTCCTTGAGCTTCTCGCCGTGCTTCTGGGCCGCGATGCCCAGGGTCGCCAGCGCGATCTTCTTGAGGTTGGCGACGATCCTGGACTCCTCCTCCAGGAAGGCCGGTTCGCCCATGTCGCCGAAGGACGGGATCGCCAGCAGGTCGCCGGCCACCGCCTGGGCCGCCGGCAGCAGGGCCAGTTCGCCCTTGAGCGCCTTGCGCATCAGCATGCCGGGGATGATCATGCGGTTGATCTCGTTGGTGCCCTCGAAGATGCGGTTGATGCGTTCGTCGCGATAGATCCGCTCCAGGATGTATTCCGAGCAGTAGCCGTACCCGCCCAGCATCTGCACGCCCTCCTCGGCGGCCAGCGCCAGGCTCTCGGTCGCGAAGACCTTGATCATGGAGCATTCGATGCTGAACTCCTCGACCTTCAGGATCGACTGCAGATCGTAGTCGTCGGCCGTCTTGTCCAGGGTGGCGATGGCCCGGTCCAGCAGCCCCGCGGTGCGGTAGACCATGGCCTCGGACACGAAGGTCTTGACCGCCACATCGGCCAGCTTGCGCCTGATCAGGCCGAAGTCGTTCAGGGGGCGCCCGAACTGGTGGCGCTGGGAGGTGTAGGGCACGGTTTCCTCGAGCACGGCCTTGCAGCCGCCCACCGAGCTGGCGCCCAGCTTGAAGCGTCCCACGTTGAGGATGTTGAAGGCGATCACGTGCCCGCGGCCGATCTCGCCCAGCAGATTCTCCACGGGTACGGGGCAGTCCTCCAGGATGACCTGGCAGGTGCTGCTGCCCTTGATGCCCATCTTCTTTTCCTCGGGGCCGATGGTCACGCCGCCGGCGTCCTTCTCCACGATGAAGCAGCTGAACTTCTCGCCGTCCACCTTGGCGAAGAGGATGAAGATCTCGGCGTAGCCGGCGTTGGTGATGTACTGCTTGGTGCCGTTGAGGATGTAGTGGGTGCCGGCCTCGTTGAGCACGGCGGTGGTGGACGCCGCCAGGGCGTCGCTGCCGCTGCCGGGCTCGGTCAGTGCGTAGGCCGTGAGCAGTTCGCCCGTGGCCAGCCGCGGCAGGTACTTCTCCTTCTGCGCCTGCGTGCCGAAGTAGACGATGGGCAGCGTGCCGATGCCCGACTGGGCGCCGTGGGTCACCGCGAAGCTCCCCGCGCGCGAGATGACCTCGCTGACGAGCATGATGGTCGCCTTGTCCGCGCCCATGCCGCCGAAGCGCTCGGGCACGTCGACCATCAGCAGGCCCATCGCGCCGGCTTCCTTCAGCAGCGGCTTGCCCAGTTCGGTCTTGCCCTCGTATTCCAGCTCCTGGCGCAGAGGCGCGATCTTCTGTTCCACGAAATCGGACGCCGCCTGGGAGATCATGCGCTGGTTCTCGTCGAAGTCCTCGGGCGTGAAGACCGCGTCGGGGGCGGTCTCTGTCAGCAGGAACTCGCCGCCGGTGGGATAGGTCTTGATCTCGGACATGTCGTACTCCTTCTCGCCTGCTAGAGGGCCTCGAAGATCCCCGCGGCACCCATGCCGGTGCCGATGCACATGGTGACCATGGCGTATTTGCCGTCTCGCCGGCGCAGCTCGTGCAGCGCGGTGGCGGCCAGCTTGGCGCCCGTACAGCCCAGGGGATGGCCCAGGGCGATGGCGCCGCCGTTGGCGTTGATCCGCTCG
>Ga0180007_10006589_pt1 | contig 11301 bp, 12 predicted proteins | sample MM_PC_MetaG_FD_121122 | JGI IMG/M metagenome (GOLD analysis project Ga0180007, IMG submission 121122) | Groundwater microbial communities from the Aspo Hard Rock Laboratory (HRL) deep subsurface site, Sweden - MM_PC_MetaG | ecosystem: Environmental > Aquatic > Deep subsurface > Groundwater...
ATAATTGGTATTATAAGTAACGTCTTGGGTCTAGATATTCTAGATCCAGCCGCAGTTCTAGGTTTATAACATGCCTATAGTCAATAACGCTCTCTCTCCCATCGTTGCTGGTAAAACCCCTGGTGCAGGCTTAGCCTTCTACATTGGCCAGCTGTGGAAAACTATGGTAGTGGTCGGCTCCTTAGCCTTCTTACTCTATCTAATCTTAGGCGGTGTAGAGTGGCTTATGTCTGCCGGTGACAAAACCAAACTAGAATCAGCTCAAAATAAAATCACCAACGCCATAATTGGACTGGCAATCTTAGTTATCTCTTACGCCATTATCCTTTTCATTCAAGCCGTCTTTAAAATAAACATATTAAAACCAGAATTTCCCACCACATGAACACCGTAGACATAAACTCCCAAGTCAATACTTACTTCGGCTACACTTGCATTGGTGAATTTGTAAGCAACATGGTTAGTTTGGGTATCATCGTTGCCAGCCTAGCAGTTTTTGTTTTCCTTGTTTGGGGCGGCATAGAATGGATTACTGCCGGAGGTGATAAAGCCAAAACAGAGTTAGCTCAAAAACGCCTTACCGGTGCCGTCACTGGTTTAGCTATAGTCGTCGCCTCTTGGGCTATTTGGAAAATACTTCTCTACTTCTTCGGTATAAGTGGTGATGTTTGCAACCCTGTAAACCCTCTAGGAAACTAATGCTTGACAAACAACATTAAAAATCAGTTATAATAAAACTTAAAGTTAATTATTAAAATTTTTTTATATATGAAAAACAAACTCTCTTACGCATTATCCTTTATTCCAACAGCCCTTGCAGCTAACAGTATCGGCGTCCCCAAACCAGATCAGGCCAAAATCACAGACATTGGTAAACTGCTTTCGTCTGGCGTCTCCCTAGCCATTATTCTTGCTGGTGTTCTAGTCTTCGCTTTCCTCGTCTGGGGTGGCATTGCCTGGATCACCTCAGGTGGTGACAAAACCAAAACCGAAGATGCCAGAAACAGAATCACCGCCGCTCTAGTCGGTTTAGCCATAGTAGCTGCTTCTTGGGCTTTAATCAAGATCATCTCCTACTTCTTCGGGGTCGGCGATATCTTCGATGGCACAATAGATATTCCCAAGCCCTATTAATCCCTCCTACGTCATTCTGGCTTGTCCAGAATCTAACTGATACAATATCCTCATGGCAATTTGGTTAGGCGATTGTGTCTATACAACTCCATCAGGTGAAAAGATCGCCACTATCCGTGGTCTAGAGTGTGTTGTTAAAAATCTTCTTAACCCCCTTCCTTCATTAATTGCCCTCGCCGCCCTTATCATGCTCATCATTTCTGGTATTCGCTTAACCCTAGCCGGTTCCGACCCCAAAGCCACCGCGGCCGCCTGGCAAACATTTACCTGGGCTATTGTTGGCATCGTTCTTCTGGCAGTTGCCTGGCTTATTCTAGTAGCTATAGAAAACTTTACCGGCGCCCAAGTCACCGAGTTCGGCTTTTTGTAAGGTCAGACCTTAAAAGGAGCGACTACAGTCGCGGGCTCTCTCGGCTATTGAGCCGAGGAAAGGTCTGACCTTAATGGAGTATCAGCTTGCTATAATCAAATTCATCATGACTCTCAAACTACTATCCTTGCTTATTTCGTCATTCTGGCTTGTCCAGAATCTAATTCTCCCCACCACCATCCTCGCCGTCGAAACCTGTCCACCAGGTGAAAACCGCTACCGCCCAGGTGGCAACTGCGAAAAAGAATCCCCCCAACCAGCTCACAGCGAAATAGACGAATACCCCTTATCCTGCATCCCCGCCTCAAATCTCACATATACCCAAACCACCAACGACCCCAATCAAATTCCCAGTCAAGTCACCGTCACCTTAAACGTAGATTTAACCAACGCAGAGCTAGGCGGTTTTGGCCCAGACTCTAACACCATCTCCACAACTTCCCCAGACATACTCTCTCAAAAATACCCCTTCAACGCTTTATTCGACAAACCACCAAACACCTCTCCATTCAACTCTAGAGAATCATTTCGCACCTGGTGGCGACTGCTCTCAGTTTATCAACAAGCCAACGCCAAAGCCATATATCTAACCCAAGCCAATCAAGGCAAAATCAATAATATGACTTACGAATTCTACAACTCCCAAGACAAACTTAAACAGTGGGAAATAAAAAAACTATACAACAAACTTCCAAACTGCCTAAGAAAGTCCCCTGTTTGCTCAGACTTTCTAGAAAAATACCAAAATCTAAACACGGATACCCAAGAAGCCTACGACGCCCTCATGCCTTTCAATTTCGATAACCTAAAAACCTTTCTCGTCTTAGATAATAGCGTCATCACCGAAAACATTCCTTTTTTAAACGCCATAAATACCGGAGTAAACGACCCAAACACCGGCCTCATCTACACCCTATCACCGTCATGGACTCAAACAGACATCACCAACAACATTGTCCTAATCAACAACAAAGGAGAAAATCAACAATTACTAATAGACAAAGCTGATAATTTTAATTGTCCCGCCATCCCAAAAGACAAACTCACCCACCTCCCCGCACCCAAAACCTTCCCCACTCCTACCTATCTCACCCAACAAGTCACTTTTAAAGACCTAACCATAGCCAAAGAACAAACCGGCACCGAATCAGAATGCAAAGGTGCCAACTATTGCATCGGCCTAAACCAAACTACTTGCAATAGCTACTCAGCCTGCACTTGGATTAGCAAACCCAAATACCAATACACCATTACAGGTCAAGGTGAAGGAGACCCCGTTGTTATTTTTAACCACCCATTTGTCCAAAATATAGAAAACAGTATCGTCTCTGGCAATACATCACTATTCAAAATGCTTCTCCCCAACTTCGCCCAAATCCCAGAAGAAAGAACCATAGACGCTCCCAAATCCACCTTCACTGCTTCCAGCCCTTATCCCAACAGTTCCGTCTCAGTAACCACCAGCAACGGCTCAAGCGATATGCCTATCTACAGAAAAACCGCCCTCATCAAAGACTCTCTCTGCCAACTACAAAACATGTGGCTCATCCCTGCTGGCCTCCAACGCTCAAACAGTTGTGGTGACAACCTCGAAACACCCACCATCACCCCAACTCCCTCAACTTGTAAAATGCATTTGTTTGAAAATACCTGTTCAAATCAAGTATGCCACAAAACCGTCATCTCTCAGGCTAAAAATACATCATGCAATAGTAAGGTTCTTAATCCTTACTACGCCATCGCCATAGCCCTTAACGAATCGGGTGGACTAATGAGCATAAACAAAGACGGTTCCAACATTAAACATTTTGGTTGTGACCCATTTGGTGCTACTGGCATTGGCTTCTCCATTGAAGAAAAGCTAAGTTGTATGACAAACACTTTGAGAAACGATTGCGTCGCCGGCAAAACCGATACCCAAACTCTTGCAGAATACGGTTACCAACCAGGTAATAACCTCGAAAACCTCATCAATATCTTAGGTGGCCCCAACTCTACCACTCTTTTTGTTAGCCCCTCCCAAGCCTCCACCTACGATAGTACCCTAACCCAAGCCCTTCAAACCAAAGACGTCGGTTATTGGACAATCTACTATCAAGGTTTTATAGACAACTTCTGCACCACACCCTAAAACAAGGTCAGACCCTAGCAGAAGGATTTCTCATCGGAAATGTCACTTCCTAGTGATCTTTTCAGATGTGTAATCCCTCTTTAAAAATCATGCTAAAATACACCCATGCTCAAAAAACACCATCAAATCATTCATTCAATCGCCAAAAAATACCAGCCACAGCAAATCATCGTCTACGGTTCTGTTGCTCAAAACAAAACCAAATCAAACAGTGACCTAGACCTCATTGTTATAAAAAATACCAAAAAAAACTTCTACGACCGCATCCAGTCTATCAACAAAACCTTCACTCCATCAATTCCAACCGACATCGTTGTCTACACTCCAAAAGAATTCAAAAACATTTCCAGATGGAGTTACTTCATTCAACAAGAAGTTCTCAAAAAAGGTCAAATAGTTTATGATAGTCAATAATAAAAACATTCAGGTTTGGCTTGTTTTTGCTCAAGAAGACGCCAAAACATCACAAGCCGCCTGGAAAGCTAAAATCTATTCAGCTGTTTGCTTTCACACTCAACAACAAGCAGAAAAACTTATAAAGGCCTTAATTGTCAGTCAAACCAAAAAACCTGCCCCCAAAATCCATGATTTAAAAACTTTAATCAAAAAAATAAAACCTTCACCTCCTAAAAATATAACAACCGCCGCCAGCTACCTCAGTCAATTTTATCTTCCAACCCGCTACCCAGACATAATTGCTGGTACAATAGAACAGGGTTTGCCAAACAAAATTCACGCTCAGAAATCCCTCATTGCCTCCAAAAAAATCAACAAATACATTTTAAACAAGCTAAAATAACCCCATGCTCAAAAAACTTCCTTCTAAGCTCCCCAAAGAGTTTAAAACCTACTTCTGGGACACCGATTTTGAAACTCTTAATCCACAAAAACACCCTCAATTTGTTCTAAAACGCCTACTTGACCACGGCAACACCCCCGCCGTCCGTTGGTCGCTAAAACACTACTCCAAACAAGACATCAAAAATTTACTCCTCACCATCAATGACCTCTCTAGAAAGACCGCTAACTACTGGGCTAAAACGCTAAATATTAAAAATCAACAGGTTCAATGTTTACAAAAGCCTTACCACCAACAACCCTTCAAAGTCTAAAAGAAACTAAAAAGATATCTGGCTTAAAACCAGCCTATCTTGCTGGCGGCACCGCCCTTACTCTCCATTTAGGCCATCGCCTTTCTGAAGACCTAGACTTTTTTACTCCAAAAAAATTCTCCGAACTAAGTCTTATCTCCGAACTCAAACAAAAAACCAATTTCACTCTAGAACGTCAAGCCTGGCAAACCATTATTGGTAAAATCGGCCCAACTAAATTTAGCCTTTTTTATTACCAGTATCCCCTCATCAAACCTCTCCAAAAAACAGATTTCGTCAACCTTGCTAGTCTAGAAGATATTGCCGCCATGAAACTCCACGCCATTAGCGACCGTGGCTCCAAAAAAGACTTTTTTGATTTTTACCACCTTCTAAAAACCCTTTCTCTTCCACAAATTTTTAATTTCTATGATCAAAAATACGGCAAACTCCAAGAACACAAGTTTCATATTATTAAAAGTCTTATTTACTTTGAGCCAGCCGACCAAGAAGCAAAGCTAAATCTACTAGACACCTCCACTTCTTGGTCTCAAATCAAAACCTTCTTCGAAACCCTAGCCAAATCCCAAAAAATCTAAGGATTTCTCATCGGAGAAAAGGACAGTCCTTTCAAAAAAGTTTTCACCCCCGCTGAAAACAAATCACCAAAAGTTTTCATTGACACTGAAAACTTTTTGCAATACAATAGGCTCATGTCAGAACCATCCCTTGCTTCAGCCCTAAAAGAACAACACCAAGCCTTTATGGCTCGTGACCACGGCATTCAAAGAGACATACTGGAAACACTTAAAAAAACCATCATTGCCCCTCAAGTTACCGTCATCACCGGCCTTCGCAGAGTAGGTAAATCAACCCTACTGGCACAAATAGCCAAGAAGTATCTAAAAAACAACTTTTATTTCGTAAACTTCGAAGACGAACGACTAATAAACTTTCAGGTTCAAGACTTTGACCTTCTCCATGAAACCCTAATCAGCTTGTTTGGTAAAAAAAAGATATTTCTATTCGACGAAATTCAAAACGTACCTGGCTGGGAACGGTTTGTTCGCCGTCTCCACGATCAGGGTTATAAATTCATAGTCACTGGCTCAAACGCTTCTCTATTAAGCCAAGAACTAGGCACCCGTTTAACCGGTCGCTCAATCAGAGTTGAACTATTCCCTTTTTCGTTTCAAGAATATTTACGTTTCAAAAAAATCAAAGCTCCAAACTCAAAAGTGCTTACCACCAAACAAAGAGGTCATCTACGTAAATATGCAAACGACTACCTTCTTTTTGGAGGTATTCCAGATGCTTTAAAATACAAACAGCTAGAAATTCACAAAACACTCTACGACGATGTTTTATATCGTGACATAGCCACCAGATACAAACTAGACAGCACAAAAAACCTAAAGGAACTATCCTTTTATTTAATCAGCAACATCTCCAATCTTATTTCCTTTAACAAGCTCAAACAACTGCTTAAACTTGGCAGTGTCAACACCATTAAAAGTTATATAGACTATCTAGAAAACAGTTGGTTGTTTTTTGTGCTCAACAAATACGCCTACTCCGTTAAAGAACAACAAATAGCTGCCAAAAAAATATACAGCATCGACACTGGCCTCACCAACTCAATTGGTTTTGATTTTTCCCAAAATAAAGGCAAACTAATGGAAAACATCGTTTATCTTCAATTACGAAAAAAATATCAACACATCTACTACTACAGAACCGTCCAAGGCTACGAGGTTGATTTCTTTTTACCTAAAGACAATACTTTCATCCAAGTTTCACAACACCTTAATTCAAAAGAGACCCAAGAGCGAGAAACAAGGTCAATTATTGCCGCCACCCAAGAACAAGGAAAAGCTAAAAATCTCATCATTATCACCGAAAGCGAAAAAAGCACCATCACTAAAAATGACTTGCAAATCAAAATAATTCCTCTATATCAATGGCTACTAGAAATCTAAAAATCATGCTAAAATAAATCCATGCTCAAAAAACTCCTCCCCTCCCTACTTACCATCGCCTTCCTTTTTCTTTCCTTTCTACCTCTACTCACCCCCTCCATCACTCATGCCACCGACTGGAGCACCGTTCTTCCTGGCGAAGACCCCGTCAACGAAGATCGCTACGACTTCTGTCGTCGTCGTCAAGGCAACCAAATGAATTTAGAAACTTGGTACTCAGGTAAATGCGACCCAAACGGAAATACTTTTTCAGGCGACCAAGTAGGCTTTTCAGACATTATAATTCTAGACATCTTTGAAAGAGTTAACGGTGAAGACGACGGCTCAACCTCTCTCGTAGAAAAATTAAGAGATCTAGTCACCTTCCACGAATCGATCTTCACTCCCTCATTAAACAAAAACATAGCTGAATCAGCCAATAAACTCAAAAAAAACAACCTACTTAGCCAAGCCGCTACTCTCCTTGGCACCACACTCTCTACTCCACCCGCATCATCCGTCAATTACATCGCCAGTGTAAAACAAAATCTAAACAATAAAAAAATTGTTCCAGAAGCAATTGCCGCAAACGAAGGTTTTGGTTTTCAAGGATTTGTCCCCGTTCTCCCCGTCTGGAAAGCTTTCAGAAACATTGCCTATCTCGTATTCGTTGTTTTCTTTATTGTCATGGGTTTCGCCATTATGTTTAGAGCCAAAATTAATTCCCAAACCGTCATCAGCATACAAACCCTTCTGCCCAAAATCATCGCTCTGCTTTTACTCATCACTTTCTCCTACGCCATTGTGGGGTTAATGATTGACTTAATGTATGTTGTTTTTTACCTTATTATCAACTCCTTTACTCTATACGAGGTTATCAGAAAAGGTGTAATTTTTGACCAACCAATAGGTGTACTTTTAGCCTCTGGTCAATGGGGTTTGTTTGGCTCCATGATTATTCATCAAATTGTAGCCCTTACAATCATCCCTTCAGCAATTTATGCCGCCATTTTTGGCCTCCCTCTTGGTATCACTGCAGCCATAGATGCCATGATGAGTGTTACTGGAATAGGATTAATAATCAGACTTATTCTAATGTTCGCTATTCTCTATACTTTCTTCAAACTTTTTACAAAGCTCTTAGGTGCTTATATCAACATCGTCATCCAATTAATATTTGCCCCCATCATCTTACTTGGCGGAGTTTTTCCAGGCTCAACAACTATCGGCAACTGGTTTAGAAATCTGCTAGCCAACATGTCAGTTTTCCCTACTACTATGACCTTATTACTTCTATCCTTTATTTTCATGGTTCAACCACTCATCAACCTACCCTTAATAGGACCTCTTTTTGGCATCCTAGGTGCTGGTGATTTGGTTACTGGTAGCTCCATAGGCTCAGGCCTTCTCAACGCTCCATTAATCTTTGCCTGGGAACCAGGTGCAGCCAACGTCCTGGCTCTTATAGGCATTGGACTACTCTTAATGGCTAGCAAGTACATAGACATCATCAAAGATGCCCTCAAAGTACCTCCATTCAAACACGGCACCGCTCTCGGCGAAGCCCTAACGTTTGGCAAAAATACAACTCTCTGGCCAGTTAAACAAGCTGCAAATATTGCCATTCCTCTAGCTAAAAAGAAACTAGGTCTAACATCCTAACTGCTCCACAAATCAGATTTTTACAATCCTTTAATAATACCACCCAATACATCCAGTAGACTCCCCATCACTTGTTTTTTTGTTTCTCTCTTTTTTGTTTCTCCAAGCAAGAATTGATATCCCTTTTCAAATTTGTTAAAGTTGGCCAAACCATCAGGAGTTCTCTGATCAAAGTATGAGCCCGCAGCAGGGTTAATTGAAGACATTATTGCGTTATGCATGTCCTCCATCATTTTTGGTTGAACCCACCTGTCCACTCCCCTATCATCTTTTATTTTACTCATTAAAGGATTTTTCACACTAAATTCCCAAAAAATATCACGAGCAATCTCTGTTTTGGCATTCAAAACTTCTTCTATACTCAATACTCTTTTAGAAGACAGGGCAAAAAGTTTTCCATTTATTCCAGAGAAAAAATCTGGATTAGTAAAGTCTCTTGGTGTTAACTCTTTAAGTTTTTCAATAAATTCAAGTACAATACTTCCCATCACTATTCCCTCATCTGCCATCACACTAGGAGAGTTGTTTAACTTTCTCCAATTCATACCAGTAAAAAAATGTCCTTCTCTAGCCAAACCTAACCCACTTACCTCATCAGAACCTCTTTCTAATTTTACATAATCCCACGAGGGTCGAGCTAATCTAGGTAACTCACCAACAAAGACACCCTTTATGGTCTTGTCGTCAGGATCAAGATCTGATTTAACCAACAATCTCATTAAACCTACTTGCTTACCTCTAAACCTGGCTTGAAACTCTCTCCACTCACCAAACGCAGTTAATCTATTCAAATGAAACGAATAATTACCTTCTCTGTTGAAATAATCTACCACATCACTAGCTTGCATAAACTGCCAAGCTAAGTTTTCAGCATCATCAGCCAGTATCCCTCCACCAATTTCCTCTCTCACCTTAGCTCTAATGTCTGCTATCAACCCCTTAGAGGGTGACGAAATAGAAAAAAAATTACTATCAATAACCTCTCCTACATCATTATAATTTTTACTAAACCTATCTCTACCCAAATCGTTAATCAAATCTTCTCGTCTCTTTTCTCCACAATCAACATATGTCTTTATAGCCCTCTCAACCATACCCAACAGTTTTTTACTTTCTCCATTAAGTTCTCCTAATTTTGCAATAGTTACATAATCATCATAGTCAATATTAGACCAACCTCCTCCCTTCATCCGATCAATTCTAGTTCCATAATCATTTGCAACCGTCAATCTGTCAAAATAACAATTCTGAATATTTACCCTGGCTCTAAGCTCTGCCAAAAGCTTTTCTTGTAAATCCAGGTGAGCTTCTGGAAACTTAGATGCAAACCTCCTTGATGCCTCAGGTATTACCAATCCAATCTCCATCGCCACAGTTTCGGCTTTTACTTTGTCCGTCGCCATATTCAAAGTACTCAACATTCTTTCTCTAAATAATGTTATTAACTTTTCCTTATCATTTGGTAATTCCTCCACCTTAAACATCTTCTCTATTGCACTATTTCCATCTTTCTCTCCCTGTTCTCCCATTTTTCCCTCCACCGCCCCCACTCTTTCACCCAACTCATCCGCTAAAACCATGTTCCAATCCCCTCCAGCCTCCCAACCTCTATCCACCGCTATTCCCGCAGCCAAATCCAACAAACCCTCATCGTTAACATCAATCGACCGACCCCTCTTAGCTTTCATCTTCCAAACCCCTATCTGCTTTTGGGTTTCCTTGTCCCCAAACAATAAACTCACATAATCCTTTCTCGCTTCATCTGTCAATTCACCAAGCACTTTTATTTTTATCGCTTCAATCCACCACTGTTCCTCACCCATTATTTCTCTCGCCCCTCTCAACAATTCATCCTCCCTCCCCCTTGATATAACCAACAAACCCATCATTCGTCGACAAGAATCCTCAGTTGTCTCTCCTTCCCTTGTATCTAGTAAAAAAGCATTGGCCCAATAATCTTCATCTCGTCTCACAAACTTATCCAATTCCATCAACCCTTCCGCAATCTCTCTTGCTTCCGCTGGTGTGGGGTCAGGCAAAGGTGCCGCACAACTTCCACAATACTGTGATCCTTCCTTATCCCCAATTCTACTAAAAGTTCTACAAAATTTACATTGCACATATTCTCCTTCAACAAACTTTCTTAACTTTTCACTCAACGACTCTCCATCAGAGGCTTTCTTTTCCTTCAAACTAAATTCCTCCACCAATGCATCTAATTCTTTTGGCTCCTCCGCTAACGATCTAGTTACAATTCTCTTATCATTTTCCTCTGTTTCTGCAGGCATAACAAATATCTAACCTATAACAACCCCATTCTATCATCTTTCTTCAAAATTATCTAACCCCACTTAAATTTATCACAAATCCGCAAAAATAATTACACCTCCTCACACCACCCCAACTTACATCAACGATCGTTCACTTAATTTGGGAAACTCACCACTCTCTTCATTAATTTCTCCCACAAATAATTACACCTCAGGCTCATAATTTATGTAAATTTGCAATACAATTGCAAATTTACATAAGTCACACATCTTCACTTCCTAACCACCCAACTGTATTTTAATAAGTTGATTTAACTCACCAATCAACTTATCTTTCACCCAAACTTTCTGTTTCACACTCAACAACTCCCCCATACCTTGTAACAAACTCTCTCCTCTTTTCTTATTAACTCTCTCTAGCACCTTCTTGTAAAGCTGTTTTTGTGTCAACCCAATCTTCTCTTTTATCAAATCATAATTAATCTCCATCGATTCAGATAAACTTAAAAAATACCAAACATCAAACACGTCTCTACTAGCAAACTTTTTTCTATCCACCAAAGCCATTAACTTGTTAGCCATCATATCCACCAACACCATCACCGGAACGTTTACTCCATAAAACGGTTTATTTTCGAACCTACTTAAAGATTTTCTCTTTGATATCTCAATCTTAATCTGCCTA
>Ga0180007_10006590_pt1 | contig 11299 bp, 9 predicted proteins | sample MM_PC_MetaG_FD_121122 | JGI IMG/M metagenome (GOLD analysis project Ga0180007, IMG submission 121122) | Groundwater microbial communities from the Aspo Hard Rock Laboratory (HRL) deep subsurface site, Sweden - MM_PC_MetaG | ecosystem: Environmental > Aquatic > Deep subsurface > Groundwater...
AGACGTTATGGACTTTCGTGTTGGTGATCCGGTCATGCACTGGACCTTTGGTCTCGGGAATGTGGTCGGTCTGGAGGAACGGGTCCTATCCGGTCAGAAGATCCTTTATTATGCGGTAAAAGTGGGTGACCTTACCATCTGGGTTCCGGCGGACGACAGCCTGGGCAGCCGCCTGCGGCCTCCGACAACGCCAACCGAGTTCGAGCAGTTGTTTACCATCCTGTCCAGCCCGGGTGAGCCGCTCCCGGACGACCGCCAGGAACGCAAGGTCAAACTGGTGGATCAATTGAAGGACGGCCGGGCCGAATCGCTCTGCCAGGTGATCCGCGACTTGTTTGCCTATCAGCAGACCCGGCCGCTGAACGACAAGGACCAACTCCTGATGAAAAGGTCGCGGGAAGCGCTGATCGGCGAGTGGGGCTTCGTCCTGTCTATCCTTCCGGTACAGGCTGAGACTGAACTGCATCGTCTGTTGACTTCCGCTGCTGGCGGAGATTGAGGAAACCATGTTATTAGATGATAAGAAGATCGTACTGCGGGTCGTGGAGCGCTATGCCCGCACGGGGACTGCCAGTGATGACGAATTCAAAGTAACCTGTCTGCCCGACAACAAGACCAGTTTCGTGGAGCAGACCGGCGAAGATAGCCGCTCCATCCTGCTGAAAGAATACCGCGTGGATGGCAAGGTGTTCTGGGCGGGATTTAGCAGGCGCAGCGGGATAGTCTACCTGAGTGCGGTAAGCAGCCGCTAGGGTAATTTGGGGACCGGTGTATGGGCATCAAGGTCTTGGATGGTCCCTAAGATGGGACCATAGAGAATTGCAAACGACCTCATCTGCAAAGGGCAGGAGAGGTCGTTTGTTGAGCGCCAATTTTTTGACTCTGTGAGACTTGCGCCGCGGCCTACTATTATTTAGATATCTTTTGGCCTAACGTCCGTAGTTTTCTGCGGATGTTTTCTCGAACAGGTCGTTCAGTGGCAATTTGGCCCAGGCGGCGAATTTTTCCATCTCCAGGCCGAGTTTCTTGGCCACGCCGCGGCCGTACTCGGGATCAGCCTTGTAAAAATGCACCAGCTGGCGGACCACAATGCGTTCCGGAACGCCCTGCATGGCTTCCGCCAGGTTGCTGAAGAGCTGCTCCTTCTGGCTGGCGTTCATCAGGCGGAAGAGGGCCCCGGGCTGGATGAAGTCATCCGCGCCTTCGCGGGGGTTGTAGCGATCGGCGTCGCCGGAGATCTTGAGTGCGGGTTCCAGGTAGCGCGGGTCTTCCACCGGGCCCCCAAAACTATTCGGTTCGTAGTTGAGCGCGCCGCCATCGTTGCCGTCGAAACGCATCTTGCCGTCGCGGTGGTAGGTGTTGACTTCGGAATGCGGCTTGTTTACCGGCAGGGCAGCGTAATTGACGCCCACCCGGTAGCGGTGCGCGTCGGCATAGGACATCAGCCGCGCCTGGAGCATCTTGTCGGGAGAGAAGCCGATGCCGGGCACAATGTTCGATGGCTCGAAGGCAGCCTGTTCGATCTCGGCAAAATAATTCTCGGCGTTGCGGTTCAATTCCAGGATGCCGACCTCGATCAGCGGGTAGTCGGCGTGGGGCCAGACTTTGGTCAGGTCGAAGGGATTGATCTGGTAGGTCTCGGCTTCTGTCTCAGGCATGACTTGAATCTGGAATTTCCACTTGGGGAACTCGCCGCCCTCGATGGCCCCGAACAGGTCACGCTGTGAGCTTTCGCGGTCTTTCGCCACCACAGCTTCGCCCTCGGCGTTCGTCCAGGTCTTGATGCCCTGCATGACCTTGAAGTGGAACTTGACCCAGAAACGTTCGTTCTCGGCATTGATGAAGCTGTACGTGTGGCTGCCGTAACCATTGACGAAGCGGTAGCCCTGCGGCAGGCCGCGGTCACTGAACAGGATGGTCACCTGGTGCAGGCTCTCTGGCGAGAGCGACCAGAAATCCCACATGGCGGTGGCTGAGCGCATATTGGTCTTGGGATCGCGTTTTTGGGTGTGGATGAAATCGCTGAATTTATAGGCATCCCGGATGAAGAAGACCGGGGTATTATTGCCTACCATATCCCAGTTGCCTTCTTCGGTGTAGAACTTGATCGCAAAACCGCGCACGTCGCGTTCGGCATCCGCTGCGCCGCGTTCGCCAGCGACAGTGGAAAAGCGCAACAGGCAGGGGGTTTGTTTGCCTACTTTGGAAAAAACGGTGGCTTTGGAATACTTTGTGATGTCGTTGGTGACCGTGAAAGTGCCATACGCTCCAGATCCTTTGGCATGCACAACCCGTTCGGGCACCCGTTCGCGGTTGAAGGTCGCCATTTTTTCGAGCAATTGGTAATCCTGCATCAGCAGGGGGCCGCGCGGGCCCGCAGTCAGCGAATTCTGATTATCGCCGAGCGGGTTGCCATGCGCTGTTGTTAATTTCTTTTTTTTAGTCATCGGAAGCACCTTTCTGAAAGTGATGTATACATGGGTTTTGACTATCGGTTTGATCCTGGGTTGGGAAAGTGTCCATAATGATTGGTATGCCACCTCCTCTAGATAATACTTACGATTGGATAATAATTATCCACAGAACATAAAAAAACCAGACCTATTAACTGCTCTGTCTGCAATCGGGGCAGAGTCCGTAGAACGCGATTTGGGGGCGAAGGATCTGATAACCTGAAGTTTGCTCTAACTTGCTTATCGCGGAAAGATCAATTTCCAGATCTCCATCCACAATCTTGGTGCATTGCACACAGATCAAATGGGGATGGGGCTGAGGTCGATTGCCATCATAGTGGCTATCATCCCGCAGGTCGATCTCCAATACCTGGTTCATGTCCTTGAGCAGAGCCAGGGTTTTGTAAACAGTCGCCTGACTCATGGTTGGGAACTGGGTCCTGATTTTTGAATAGAGCTGAGCCGCGCTGGGATGTCCTTCGCTGGTGGCAATCAAACGGACCAACTCGACCCGCTGGGGTGTCAGCCGGAAATCGCGCTCTCTCAGCGTGGTGATTAACTCATCAAATCGGACTTTTGGATCAGGCATAGGTAATGTTCTCGATAGTATGTCTTTATAGATAATGATTATCTATAAGTATAATCGATGTTAAAAGAAATAACAAGAATTGGGAGCTAATAAATCAAAGTGGGAGTAAATATTACGTCCTCAATCAGGGCGTATTGTAAGGAAAATATTGGTGATTATTTTAGATGCCCCCAAGGGGGTACCGTATATACGGATAACATAAAGTTAAGAGGGTAATAAAGGTACATAAGTGGTTCCAAGGAAATTGTCAAATTCAAAATACTTGCTATTCATAAATTATGTGATATAATATAGCAAATTCACCCCTAGGGTGAATTAAATCAATTGTCGGAGAAAGTAGGTTTGCGTTACAGTTTCAAGACCAAGAAACTTGCTGCTTTATATGAGCATGAAAAGGATGCTCACAAATTCCCTGCCGAGGTGGTGGATGCATTTTTCGCGGTCATGACGAGAATTGAAGCGGCCAGAGACATACGAGATTTGTATGCTTTGAAGAGCTTACATTTCGAGAAACTAAAAGGCAAGCAAAAGGATACCCGCTCAATAAAACTAAATGACCAATGGCGATTGACAATGCGGCTCGAAATGGACGATTGCGGTAATTATCTTCTTATTCTTGAAATCACTGATTATCACTGATGGTAATAAACGAGGAGGAACAAATGAATAGCGGGTATAAGCCGGCGAGAGTGTTATCGCCAGGGAAGGTCTTGATTCGCGAGCTAGAAGCACGAGGCTGGACGCAGCGAGATTTGGCTGAGATCATTGATCGCCCTTACCAAGCTGTTAATGAAATCATTAATTGCAATAAGCTTATTACTCCAGATACAGCTCGTGAGTTGGCACGTGCTTTTGGAACCTCAATAGATTTCTGGATTAACTTGGAAACAAACTATCGACTACATTTGGCAGAAAAGGATGAGAAGGAACGATCAATAATCAGACGAAGTAAGCTTTATAGCATTGCGCCTGTTCGTGAAATGATTAGGAGATCATGGATAGAAAAAACGGATAACATAGACCAATTGGAAAAAAATGTATGCGCTTTCTTGGGTATATCGTCTCCTAATTCTCCGTTACCAGCCGTAGCCAACCTGCGCCATTCTCAAGGCCGCGATTCTGATCCTGTGGCACTAAATGCATGGGTACAACGTGTTAAACAGATTGCAAAGCGTCAAACTGGCAATCAATTTGATGGCACTGTGTTAAAGAATGCTATTCATGAGATTTTGTCGTATGCAGCCGATGACCAACTAGTTTCTCGTGTACCTGTAAGGCTCCTGGAATTAGGTGTTCATTTTGTTGTTGTGTCACATCTACCAAGAACATATCTTGATGGCGCAGTCATAATGGATGATGGTCACCCTATCATTGTGCTTACATTACGATATGACCGTATCGATTCGTTTTGGTTTACTCTTATGCATGAAATTGCACACATAGTGCTTGGTCACGAAGGAATTTTGTTGGATAACACGGAAGAAGGTCATGGATCTGCGACAGAGAAAGATGAAGACGATGCAAATACGCTTGCCAGAGAATGGCTCATAAGTAAACCTCAATTAACTCAGTTTATTGATGATGTTCGTCCACATTTTTCAAAGGTGTCAATTGATGCTTTTTCTAAACGATGCAAACGCCACCCAGGAATCGTATTGGGTCAACTACATCACACTGGTGTAGTTGGTTACCAAAACTTGAGATCATTATTAGTGAAGGTTGGTCCATATCTGGCTGAGTGGACTAGCAATTAGAAAGAGAGGTTACTATGAGTAGAAGAAACCAACATGTTGTAACGCATGATGGTAATTGGGCTGTTCGTGGCGAAGGTAATAAAAGGGTAACTCGTATAGTTAATACTCAACAGGAAGCTATCGATATAGCTCGGGAGATAGCAAAGAATCAGAAAGTGGAGGTTGTCATTCACCGTCGTGATGGAACTATCCGTGACAAGGACAGTTACGGGCATGATCCACATCCACCTGATGACAAAGTACATTAGATATTGCCGATGCCGATTTCAGAGGATGTGACAATGTATGAATTACTTGTATTATTCTATTTGAATCCAAGACTTTAGAAAACGATGCCTTTCGGACAGTAGTACAAATCTCCCACACGTGTATTTCTTTGATCCCAAAATTTACCAATAATTCCCGGATGGTTTCCTTTTCACCGGTATGCAGCCGGTAAATTTCAGATCCCGCGGATTTACCGGCCGCGAGATCCGCTAGATCCAGGTCCCACAGCAATACCAACCCATAGCAAGAGATGACGAGACGGTCTCGGAAATGATCGATCCGAGGCCGTTTTATGTTGACACAAGATCATTTCCTCTCGTCTGCATCGATCTGGTGCGGAGGGTAGTCCTGGATGGGATCGCATCCGAAAGTGACTCCCAAAGTGCCGTATAATTTACACATTCAACCACCCTCGGGGAACTGTCCATGTCCATCCTTGACCACACACCAAAATTCAGCAGCGCAGACGCGACACGATTCGCTCAAGAACATTATACGCTCCAGGTTCAAGCAAGGCTCCTGCCCAGCGAACGTGACCAAAACTACCTGCTTCAAGCAGAAAATGGCACACAATGCGTGCTCAAGATTGCCAACGCCACCGAGGAACGGGCCATGCTCGAAGCGCAGAATCAAGTCATGGGACATCTGGCGAAACAGATCCAGTTCTGTCCGCGCGTGATCCCTGCAGCGAACGGGGCAGAGATCGTTGCAGTTAAGTCAGCGAGCGGTGAACAACACTTCGTCCGTCTGGTAACGTATCTGCCGGGTATGCCACTGGGAGATGTAAAGCGCCATTCAGCCGAACTTCTGCAGGATCTCGGTTTCAAGATCGGTCAATTAACTGTTGCCTTGCGGGGTTTCGATCACCCCGCTTTGCAGCGCAACTTTCACTGGGATTTAGCCAACGGTCTCGACGTCATCCAGAAATATGAAGCGCTGATCCAGGAACCTGAACTGCGCAAACACATCCAGCAACTTCGCGCCCAATTTGAGCATCACGTCTTACCACTGTTGCCCGCCCTGCGCAGGAGCATCATCCACAATGACGCCAACGATTTCAACCTGCTGGCTGGCGGCGGGGGCGATCTATTCTCTCGCAATCAAAGTATCGTCGGACTGATCGATTTTGGCGACATGGTCTATAGCCATACCATCGGCGATCTCGCTGTCGCCATCGCCTATGCCATTCTGGACAAGCCTGACCCGTTGGCAAGTGCGGCGCAGATCGTCAAAGGTTATCACGCCGCCTGTCCGCTCACAGAGGATGAACTCGCCGCGCTGTTTGGCCTGGTAACGTTGCGGCTGTGCATGAGCGCCTGCATCGCCGCCGATCAACAGTCCCGCCAGCCCGATCATGCCTACCTTGGCATCAGCCAGGCTCCGATTCGCAACACATTACCGAAACTTGCCGCCATCCACCCCAATATTGCCCGGGCCGTTTTTCGGGATGCCTGCGGGCTGACTCCTTCGCCATCGGCGGATAGGGTGACTGAGTGGCTTAAATCCCAAACGGAGACCTTCGCTTCGCCCCTCGACTTCGACCTGCGTGCTGGACCCGTGGCGATTCTTGACCTGAGCGTGTCCAGCCCACTCCTCAGCAGTGACCCGGTCCAAAATGCAGAATCCAATCTGACGGCGCGCATCTCGCAAGCCATCGACGCAGCAGGCGCAGCAGTTGGCATCGGACGCTACGACGAAGCGCGTTATTTCTACACTACTCCCGCTTTTTCTACTGGCGATAAACCCAGCCACGAATATCGCACCATCCACCTTGGAATGGATTTGTTCGTGCCACCGAACACGCCCATTTACGCGCCCTTGGATGGGAAGGTGTCTGCCTTCGCGGATAATGCCGCCGCTCAAGATTATGGTCCCGTCATTGTGTTGGAACATCAGCGCGCAGATCACCCCACGTTTTACACATTGTACGGCCATCTAAGCCGCGCCTCGCTTGATGGATTAAGCCTCGGCCAGGCAATTGCCAAAGGGCAACGGCTGGCAACGATCGGGTCGCCTGATGTGAACGGAGGTTGGACTCCGCATTTGCATTTCCAGATCATCACCGATCTGCTTGACCTCGGTTGTGATTTTCCCGGCGTAGTCCGCCCGAGTCAACGCAGTGTCTGGCTGAGTCTATGCCCTGATCCCAATTTAATCTTAGGCATTCCAGCAGCAAGATTCCCGGCCCGAGAACCACCCATGGCTGAAACGCTGGCTGTCCGCAGTCAGCGTTTGGGGCGCAACCTAAGCATCTCATATCGCCAGCCGCTCAAGATCGTGCGCGGCTGGAAGCAATATTTATTCGATGATGAAGGACGCACCTATCTGGATGCCTACAACAACGTGGCCCACGTGGGACATAATCACCCGCGCCTGGTGGCCGCTGCACAGCGACAGATCGGAGTGTTGAATACCAACACGCGCTACCTGCATGACACCATTAATCGCTACGCTGAAAAATTGAGCTCACTATTCCACGAGTCACTGGGCGTGTGCTTCTTCGTCAACTCTGGCAGTGAAGCCAACGAACTGGCCCTGCGCCTGGCGCGGGCATACACCCATCAACGCGACATGATCGTACTCGAGTCCGCCTATCACGGCAACACCAGCACATTGATCGATATCAGCCCGTACAAGCACAACGGCCCCGGCGGCGTGGGCGCGCCGGATTGGGTCCACACGGCGCCGATCCCGGACGACTATCGCGGCGCATACAAACGGAGCGACCCTGAGGCAGGCCCAAAATATGCCCGCCATGTATTCGAGCTGATCGATCGGTTGAAACAACAAGGCCGCGGGCTGGCGGGCTTCATCGCCGAATCCCTGCCCAGCGTGGGCGGACAAATCATCATGCCTCCGGGCTATCTGGCAGATGTCTATCGTTACGTCCGCGAGGCGGGTGGTGTCTGCATCATTGACGAAGTACAGACGGGCTTCGGGCGGACTGGCACACACTTTTTGGGGCTTCGAGGCGCAAGGCGTAGTTCCAGATATTGTGGTGTTGGGCAAGCCGATCGGCAACGGACATCCGCTTGGAGCTGTCGTCACCACAGCAGAGATCGCAGATGCCTTCAACAACGGTATGGAGTACTTCACTACCTTCGGCGGCAACCCGGTCTCGTGCGCGGTGGGGTTGGAAGTGTTGCATGTAGTCCAGGAAGAACGCTTGCAGGAACATGCCCTCCGGGTTGGCAATCACATGTTGGCTGGACTGCGTCCATTCACGGATCGTTATCCTATCGTGGGAGATGTGCGCGGCTCAGGCTTGTTCCTGGGCGTGGAGCTCGTCCGCAACCGCACGACGCTGGAACCTGCCGCCGAAGAAGCGTCCTTTGTGTCCAACCGCATACGTGAACATGGCATCCTGCTGGGCACGGATGGCCCATATCACAATGTAGTCAAGATCAGACCACCGATGCCATTTAGCGAACAAAATGCAGATTATTTAGTGGCTGTACTGGAGAAGGTATTGCGTGAAGATTTAGCTTGAGGGGAGCAATGGCCTTCAGGAGGTAGATATGAGTCGACTTGCGATCCTGTTCCTGGTGGTGGTGGCCCCCGTGCTGGCCATCTGTCTGGCACTGTTGGGGCTGGAGACCTTGCAGGAAAACGCTGTGGGGTGGTTCCTGCTGGCGCTTGGGATCGCCTACCCGGTGGGTGGTACGATCGCTTATTTCATCCGCCGCAAGCTGTTATTCAAATCGGGCAATGACGGGAGGGTTGCCCGGGAGGAGAAAGGAGACCGGTCCTTCTGGCTCATCCTGCCGGGGTTCCTGGTGGTCTTCTTTGCCTCCCCGCTCGAGTGGCTGTACTTGCCGGCTGGCCTGCCACGCCTGCCCTGGCTGCAGATCGCCGGGCTGGTGCTGATACTGTCCGCTGTGGCGCTTCGTATCTGGACCCGGGCACACCTGCGCGGTCTGTACTCTGGGCACGTGGAAGTACAGGCCGGGCACCGCCTGGTGCAGGGCGGACCGTATCGCTTCATCCGCCATCCCGGGTATGCTGGTTTCGTGCTGATGGCGCTTGGGGTGGCGGGTGGATTTTCCAGTCTGGTTGGGTTGGCTGCCATCCCACTGTTGCTGCTGCCGGGATTAGCCTACCGGATGCGGGTCGAGGAACGCATGTTGATAGAACAGTTTGGGGATGAGTACCGGGATTACATCCGCAAGTCAAAGAGATTGATCCCCGGCATCTGGTAAAAAGAGGAGGAAACCATGCAACGCAAAGCATTTCAAGGCCATGTGGCGATCGTTACCGGGGCGTCTTCTGGGATCGGGAAAGCGCTGGTCTTGCAACTGGCCAGACAGGGGGCGAAGGTCGTACTCGCCGCCCGGCGCGCCGACCGGCTGGAGCAGGTCGCGGCGCAATGCCAGTCGCTTGGGGGAGAGGCACTGGCTGTCCCGACCGATGTGAGCGACGAGGCGCAATGCAAAGCGTTGGTCGAGAAGACCATCGAAACGTTCGGCCGGGTCGACCTGCTGGTCAACAACGCCGGGCTGGCTGCCTCGGCCTTGTTCGAAGATTTTCCCGACCTGCACCTGTTCCGCCATACGATGAATGTGAATTTCTATGGGGCGGTCTACTGTACCTACTACGCCCTCCCGTATCTGAAACAACACTGCGGGCGCATTGCAGCGGTCTCCAGCCTGGGGGGCAAGGCGGCGCTCCCATACAACACGCCGTACATTGCCAGCAAGTATGCTATGCACGGGTTCTATGACACCTTGCGGATGGAGCTGGTTCAGCATAGTGTGAGCGTTACCGTGGTCTGTCCTTCCTGGGTGGTGACCGAGTTCCACGAAGCGCAGATGGACAAGGACGGCGTACCGAGAGGCCGGCGCGGGCGGGCGATCTACTCGAAGAGCACGATGACAGCCGAACGCTGTGCGGCGATCACCCTGCGCGCTACCTACAAACGCCGCCGCGAGGTGCTGATGGGTCCCGGCAGGTTGGCTGTCTGGCTCAAGCTGCTTGCGCCGGGCCTAGTGGACTGGATGGCGGTCAAGATCTTCCTGGAGCCAGCCATCCGCCGGGCGCGTGCCGGGCAGGGGATTGAAAAGGAATAAAAACCGGGAATCTGCTGAATTGCTTTGTGAGAACCAGGTAGAGGTTGGATACCAGGTTGATAAAGATCCACCAGGGGCGTTCGGCCCACTTCGTGGATACCCGGCATGAGACTCACATAGACCTGGATGCCACTGGCTGCAGGCTGGAGGTGTACGCCGGTGGATATCATCAGCGGGAAAAATCGTAAAAACTCCCGGAGACCGGCAGTCTCCGGGAGAATGTTTCATTCTTCCAGCGCTTCCCTGACTTTCTTTTGCTGTTTGCCGCGCTCGTCGGTGCTCAATATGCGCTTACGGAGGCGGTAGTTCAGCGGGGTCACTTCGAGCAGTTCGTCGTCGGCCAGGTACTCGACCGCCTCGTCCAGGCTCATCTTGCGCGGCGGCGTCAGGCGGATCTCCATCTCGCCGCGCGACGAGCGCACGTTGGTCAGGTGCTTCTTGCGGCAGACGTTGAAGAGCACATCGGCCCCCTTGTTGGTCTCACCGACCACCATGCCCTCGTAGACTTCCTCGCCCGGGGCAGCGAACAGGGTGCCGCGTTCTTCAGCGGACTTCAGGGCGTAGGCGGTGGTTGTGCCCTGCTCCCAGACGACAATGGACTGGGTCAGGCGGGTCGCCATCGGCCCGGCCATTTCGCCATAGCCGTGGAAGATGGTGTGCAGCACCCCCGCGCCGCGCGTCGCCGTCAGGAACTGGTAACGGAAACCGAGCATGCCGCGGGTCGGGGCGATGTAGACCAGGCGGGACGTGCCCTGACCGGTATCCTGCATGTCCTTCATCCGGCCGCGCCGCGCCCCGAGCATCTCGACCACCACGCCGACCGTCTCGGCGCTGGTCTCCACGTGGACTTCTTCGTATGGTTCGAGCATCGAGCCGTCTTCGGCCTTGTGGAAGATGACCTCCGGACGCGAGACCTGGAACTCGTAACCTTCGCGGCGCATGGTCTCGATCAGGATGCCCAGGTGCAATTCGCCGCGCCCGGAGACCATGAACGTATCGGCATATTCGGTCTCTTCGACGCGCAAAGCGACGTTGGTGCGCAACTCGTCGAAGAGGCGCTCGCGCAGTTTGCGCGAGGTGCTCCACTTGCCTTCCAGGCCGGAGAATGGCGAGGTATTGACGCCGAAGGTCATCCGGACGGTCGGCTCCTCCACGTGGATGGTCGGTAAT
>Ga0180007_10006591_pt1 | contig 11298 bp, 11 predicted proteins | sample MM_PC_MetaG_FD_121122 | JGI IMG/M metagenome (GOLD analysis project Ga0180007, IMG submission 121122) | Groundwater microbial communities from the Aspo Hard Rock Laboratory (HRL) deep subsurface site, Sweden - MM_PC_MetaG | ecosystem: Environmental > Aquatic > Deep subsurface > Groundwater...
CAGAGCAGTCCGCTGCCGGCCGCGATCCCGTAGATGAAGGGGTAAATCGGCATGGTCAGCGTCACGGAGACCTCCCCGCTTTGCCTTATGTCCATGGCATAGACCAGGCTCTGCCAGGTGATGAGGCTGAACAGGGCGGCGCCGATCAGGGAGGTGACGGCCTCGATTCCGACCTGCATCCGCCGGGGGAGTTTCTCCACGAGGAGCTCCACGGCGATGTGTCCCTTCTCCAGGGAGGTGAAGGCAAGGGAAAAGGAGACGATGACGGTTCCCAGGAAGCCGACGATTTCATAGGTCCCCGTGATGGGCTGGCGCAGCAGGCGCAGGACCACATCGGCGCAGGTCAGGACCATCATGAGGATCACCGCGGCCCCAGCCACGACGTTGAATCCCCGGCTGACCAGGACGATTCCTCTCTGTAATTGAGCCATAGGACATTTCCCGCTTCGAACAGGGGGGCTTGCAAGGGGGGCTGAGTCCTGTACAGAAAATGTCCCCAGTACCCCTGCAAAGCCCGGTTCAAAGGGGTGCGCTTTACTTGTATGTTTTTCCGTACTGACTGATCAGATTCTCCACTTCCGTGACCGCCTGCTGTGCGGGGAGCCCCTTGGCCGAAACCTCTTTGACGTAGTCGTCGATGATCGGCCGGACCGCCTTCTTCCACCGGTTGTTTTCTTCCGTGGACAGGGAGACGATCTTGTTCCCCAGGCTGAGGGTGTATTCACGACCCTCCTGGTCGATCTGGTCCCAGACCTTTCCATGGAGATCGATCCACTGGGCGCTGACCTCCTCCATGACCTTCCGGACGTCGGCGGGGAGGCTGTTCCATTTCTTGAGGTTCATAACGACAAACATCGCCGTTGTGTAGCCGATGTCGGAACAATCCGTCGTGGATTTGATCACCTCCCCCTGCTTCCAGGTCTGCAGGGTCTCCATCGGGGCGAAGGTCCCCTCGACGACCCCCTTCTGGAGCGACTCGTAGGTCTGTCCCTGGGGCATCGCCACCGGTACGGCGCCCAGCGCCGCCACGATCTTTGCGCTCAATCCCGTGGAGCGGATCTTCATCCCCTTGAGCTGTTCCAGCGTCGTGACCGGCTGTTTCGTATGGAGAAGCCCGGGGCCGTGGGCATGGATGTAGAGCAGCTTGACCTCCGCCAGTTCCTTAGGCATGAATTTCCGGAAGAATTCATTGGCGACCCGGGTCGCCACCCGGCCGTTCGGGTAGCCCATCGGCAGATCGAGGACCTCCATTACGGGGAAACGCCCCCGCGTGTAGGCGAAGCAGGACATGCCGATATCGGAGATTCCCTTGAGCGCCCCGTCGAAGCACTGGTCCGCCGGGGTCAGCGCCCCGCCGGCCAGGACGTTGATCTTGACCTGATCGTTGGTCCTTTTTTCGATTTCCCGCGCCCAGGCTTCGCCCGCCTTGGCCTGGCCGTGTGTCGCCGGGAAGAAGATACTGTAGGTCAATTGCGTCGTTTCCGCCCGTGCCTCAAGCCCGCCAAACGTCAGAAGCAGGGTTCCGGCAGTCAGAAGCGTTACCGATATGATCGTAAACCATTGCTTTTTCATGTTTTCTCCTTTTTTATTTAGAACCGGGGGTTATCAGATGTCCGCGGCTTTGCCGAAAAGGGCATCGATATCCTGTCCTTCCCGCCGCAGGGGAGGGACAGGCATCAATAGGCATAGAGGGAAAAAGAAATATAATAAAAATCGTCGATGATAAACATGCTGTGGATCTCCCTTTGATTCTGAGCTTCCTGTCAAGGGGTATTTTTTTTCGCCTGTTCCTTCAATTTATCGATCTCTTCCCGGTAATGTTCCGCCTGGACCCTGACCTGTTCGATCTCCTCCCGGGTCTTCTGCAGCTTCTCTTCCTGTTTGAGCTTCTCCTCTCTCTGCCTGTCCTGCATCGCGTCAAAACCGACGTAGATCGCAAGGATTCCCCCGAGGATCAACATTATGGGAACGCCGCCCTTCAGGATGATAGCAAATTCACTCCACCAGATGGAGAAACCGATCACGCCGAAAATGACCGATACAATGCCGCTGATAAGTAAGGACATCGCAGAACCTCCTGATCTAATTGGGATATCCGCGGGTTGATCACTGCGGAATCCGCTGTGGAAAAAATAACCTTACCCGAATGCAAAATGGATTATGCCTTCCGCAAGGCGACCCCTTTATTGTTATACCTATCACAGAGGAGGGGATTAGGCAAGATGAAATTCTGTCGGATCGTCCCACCCAGAAAAAATGCTTGATTAATGATATGTCTTAAATTATTATTCACCTTCTGTCTGCAGATTCCGAACTTACAGCGAAAACAAGGAGATCAAAGGGAACGACATGGTGGAACCTGATTTTGAAAAAGGCGGGGGACTGATGCCGGTCGTGGTCCAGGACCATGAGACGGGGGAGATCCTCATGCTGGCCTACATGAACCGTGGGGCCTGGCTGAAAACCCTCGAGACGGGGAAGGCCACCTACTGGAGCCGGTCCCGGCAAAGCCTCTGGCTGAAAGGGGAAACCTCCGGCCATGTTCAGCTGGTCCGGGAGGTGCTGCTGGATTGCGACGCGGATACCATTCTGCTGAAGGTCGAACAACTGGGAGGCGCCGCCTGTCACACCGGTTACCGGTCATGTTTTTACAGAAAATGGGCCGAAGGGGACTTCGTTACCGTTGGTGAGCGGATCTTTGATCCGAAGGACGTGTATCGATGAATAAGTTGAAATTGGGGATTCCCAAGGGGAGCCTGGAAGCCAATACCGTGGAACTGTTCAAGAGGGCGGGCTGGCATATCACCTATGACAGCCGGAGTTATTTTCCCGATATCGATGATGAAGAGCTTTCCTGTACGCTGGTCCGCGCCCAGGAGATGTCACGCTATGTGGAGGATGGCACGCTCGATCTGGGACTGACCGGCCAGGACTGGATCATAGAAAACGAATCGGATGTCGTGGCTGTTCAGGACCTGGTCTACTCCAAGACCTCGGCGAGGCAGGCGAAGTGGGTCCTGGTCGTCCGCGAAGATTCTCCCATCCGGTCGATTGAGGATATGGAGGGGAAGAAGGTATCGACGGAACTGGTCAATTTTACCCGGCGTTACTTCGCCGAGCGGAACATCAACGTCCATGTAGAATTTTCCTGGGGGGCGACCGAGGCCAAGGTGGTCGAAGGGCTGGTGGATGCGATTGTCGAAGTCACGGAGACGGGGACCACCATCCGGGCCAATAAACTTAAGATCATCCATGAACTGATGAAGACCAACACCAAGCTGATCGCTAATCGCGGGGCATGGGAAGACCCATGGAAAAGACAGAAAATCGAACAGATCCGTCTGCTCCTCAACGGTTCCCTCCAGGCGCTGGGGAAGGTGGGGCTGAAAATGAATGTCTCGCGGGAGAATCTCGACCGGGTGGTGATCCTGCTTCCTTCACTGAAAGCGCCGACGATCTCCAGTCTCCATTCGGAGGACTGGCTGGCCGTGGAGACCATCGTGAGCGGAAGCATCGTCCGGGAACTGATCCCCCTTCTCAAGGCGGCAGGGGCCGAGGGGATCATCGAGTACCCGCTGAACAAGGTTATCTGAGGGGAAGACTATCATGCGGAAGGCGACCATCAGAAGAAAGACCGCGGAGACGGAGGTCTCGGTGGTTATCGATCTGGACGGAAAAGGGAAGGGCGACATCGACACGTCGGTTCCCTTCCTGGATCACATGTTGAACCTCTTTGCCAGACATGGACTGACGGATCTGGCCATCCGCAGTCAGGGCGACATCGATGTGGACGATCATCACCTTGTGGAGGACGTGGGGATCTGCCTGGGACAGGCCGTCAGGAAGGCCTTGGGGGACAGGAAGGGGATCAGCCGGTACGGTTCGTCGTCGGTACCGATGGACGAGAGCCTCTGCAGCGTGGCGATGGATCTCTCCGGGAGACCCTATCTGGTCTGGCGCGCCGAGCTTGGGGAACGGAGGATCGGGGAGTTCGATCCGGCCCTTCTTCGGGAATTTTTCAAGTCATTCTCGGATCATAGTGGAATAACATTGCACATCAACCTCAGCTATGGTACAAACGGGCATCATATGGCGGAGGCGATTTTCAAGGCCTTTGCCCGCGCCTTCAGAGATGCGATCGCGATAGACGGACGGATCGAGGGTATCTTGTCTACCAAGGGTTCCCTGGAGGTCTGAAGACCAGGAAATGCCTCGAAATATTGCGATGCAGAAATTGCATCGGCAGGAGATGTGAAGATTTTTCCGGAAAGGACGGAACCTGCCGCCGTCATGGACAAGGGGGGCAGAATCATCGAAAAGTCGTCCGGTTTCCTCAGGGGTTTATATAGCCTTTTTCCCATCTGCATCCTTCTGCTCATGGTCGGGGGCTGCCTTTATCGCGAGGACGCTGGCATTGCCGTCCCGGAAGGGAAGGTTGTTTTTGACCGGATTGCCGTGGTCCCCTTTCAGCAGATCGTTCCGGAAGAATCGCGCAGCGGTACCGTGCGCTGCCCCCTCTGCGGGCTGATGGTCGATGCAACACGATCCTCCGGAAGCCCGGAAGCGTTGGTGGAGGACCTCTTCCTGAAACAACTGGACAAAGGCAAACGGAAATTCGGTCTCATTGCCGGAGAACGCGTCGCCGCAGTCTTCAGGCGGGTCTCTGCGATTTCCCTCAAGATTCCCCTCCGGCAGGTGCTGCGCGACGTGGGAAGCGAACTGGGGGCGGAAGGCGTCGTGAGCGGGTATGTCTACCGTTTTCGGGAGAGGAAGGGGGTCTCCTATGCCGTTGAACAGCCGGCGTCGGTTGCCTTTGAGATTCACCTGCTTAGGGTCAGTGATGGGGCGCTCGTCTGGAGAGGTTACTTTGATAGGACGCAGAGTTCGCTGATGGAGGATCTCCTCAAGGCTCCCTCGTTTTATCGGGGAGGTGGGAGGTGGGTCACGGCGGAGCAACTGGCCGAAGAGGGACTGGAACAGGTCGTGAAGACCTTTCCCGGCATGCAGTAGCGCCTCCGCGAGTCCCGCAGTGAGGCAGACCCGATTCTGAATTTCCGCGATGGTGGAGATTCCTTTGTTTTCTGGAGAAGAATCCTTTAGTGATCATCATTCCCGCCATCGATCTTAAAGAAGGCCGGTGTGTGCGTCTTGCCCAGGGAGACTTCGGGCGGATGACCGTTTACGACGACGATCCGGTCGGGGTGGCCTGCGCCTGGAAGGCGCGGGGCGCCGAACGTCTGCACTTGGTCGATCTGGACGGGTCCCTCGCGGGCGTCCCCCGCCATGAGGCGGTGATTCGGGATATCGTTGCCGGGACTGGGCTGCCGGTTCAGGTCGGGGGTGGAATCCGCGATATGAAAACCATCGGATCCTATTTGTGGATCGGGGTCCGGTGGGTGATCATCGGTACGGCTGCCTTGAGGGACCCGGGGTTTGTCCGGGAGGCCTGCCGGGAGTTTCCGGGTCAGGTGATACTGGGCATCGATGCGGTCGGGGGGCGCGTTGCCGTGCAGGGATGGACGCAGACGACAGAGGAGACAGCGGTGGCGCTTGCAAAACGGTTTGCGGAGGACCGGCCGGATGCCCTGGTCTACACGGACATCGCGAGAGACGGGATGCAGGTCGGCGTCAATATCGAAGGCACAGAGGAACTGGCCGGATCGGCAGGGATCCCGGTGATCGCCTCCGGAGGGGTAGCGGGGATCCGGGATATCGAGAGGCTCATGCCCCTGGAGAAGCGGGGCGTCGTCGGTGTGATCGCAGGCAAGGCCCTCTATACGGGCGCCCTTTCCCTTGAAGAGGCGATTGCCTGCACAAAGGGCCGGCCGGGCTTCGTAAAAGCTCCAGAGGGGTGAGGAGTGAGGCGTACGTTTCATAAGGGATGAAGGAGGCGCCCATGGAAGAGTGCATATTCTGTAAAATCGCGGCCGGCGGGATTCCTATCCTGAAGGTGTATGAAACGGAGAGTGTCCTGGCCTTTGAGGACATCCATCCCATGTCCCCGGTCCATATCATCATCATACCCAAGCGCCATATCGCCACCCTGATGGATGTCGGTGCGGAAGAGATGGCGGATCTGCAGGCCATGATGGCCGCCGCTCAGGAAGTGGCCCGGATCAGGAAGATCGACCGCCGCGGTTTCCGGGTGGTGATCAACTGCAATGAAGAAGGGGGACAGGTGATCTTCCATCTTCACATGCATCTGCTGGGCGGCAAGAAACTCGGGGACGGCCTTGACTGAAACTTATTTTCATTGACAAAACGCAAAGATGATCTAACTTAACCTGAGTGGAGACGCATAAGCCATGATGTTCAAGGAAACAGTGGACCGGGAAATGATCCTGGCGACCAAGTCAAAGGACAAAATCCGCTTGTCGGCCCTCCGCATGTTGAAAAATGGTCTGCATAACCGGGAAATCGATCTGAAACGTGAACTGGACGAGGTTGAATTTCTCCAGCTCCTCTCTTCCATGGTCAAGCAGAGGAAGGATTCGATCGAACAGTTTGAAAAAGGCGGTCGGATGGATCTCGTGGAAAAGGAGCAGGCGGAGCTGAAGATAATTGAAGAGTTCCTTCCGGCTCAGCTGTCGGAAGCAGATCTTGATGCGGCGATCACGGAGGCTATTCGTGAGACGGGCGCCACGAGCGCCCGGGACATGGGGAAGGTCATGAAGGTCCTGATGCCGAAACTGACCGGCAGGGCGGACGGCAAGGCGGTCGGCGAAAAGGTCAAGGCCAGATTGTCCGCATAGGGGAAGGGGAATTTGAAGGGGTCTATTCCCGAGGACAAGATCGAGGAGATCCGGAGACGGGCCGATATCGTTTCTCTGATCGGGGGGTATGTGACCCTGAGAAAGGCGGGGAAGAATTTTCTCGGGCTCTGCCCCTTTCACCGGGAGAAAACACCATCGTTTACGGTGAGTCCTGAAAAGCAGATGTTCTACTGCTTCGGTTGCAGCGAGGGAGGGGATGCCGTTTCCTTTCTGATGAAGCTCAACCAGCTGACCTTTCCCGAGGCGGTCCGCCACCTGGCGGGCAAGGCCGGTGTCGTCATCCCCGAGAGGACAGTGAGTCACGAGGAGAAGGAGCGTCGCACCCTCCGGGAGCAGATCCGTCAGACCAATGAAATCGCGGCTGGTTTTTTCGCGGATGCGCTCCGGTCACCGGCGGGGGAGGGGGCCAGGGAATATCTCCGGAAGAGAGGGATCGGCGAGGAGGCGGTCAGTACATTTCGGCTCGGCCTTGCCCCGGACGGATGGCGCCATCTGCTCGATTTTCTGGGGAAGAAAGGTATCTCCCCCCAGCTCGCAGAAAAGGCTGGTCTGATCGTGCCGAGAGCGGGGCAGCAGGATCGGGGTTATTACGACCGGTTTCGGGGAAGGTTGATGATCCCCATCGAAGACGTCGACGGCCATGTCATCGCCTTCGGAGGACGGGTCATGGGTGCGGGTGAGCCGAAATACGTGAATTCACCCGAGTCGGCGGTTTATACGAAGGGAAATAACCTCTACGGGCTCGCCAGGACACGGGAGGCGATCCGCGAGAGAGGCTTTGCCATCCTAATCGAGGGATATTTCGACCTGATTTCCCTCTGGAATGCGGGAATTACGAATGTGGCGGCCACGCTGGGGACGGCCCTGACGCGCTCCCAGATCGATCTGATCAGGCGTTATACGACGCACGTGGCGGCCGTTTTCGATTCCGACGAGGCCGGCCGGAAGGCCTTGGCCAGAAGTCTCGAACTGTTTCTGGCCGGAAATATCCATGCGCGGGCGGTGATCCTTCCCGATGGATATGACCCGGATGATTTTGTGAGGACCAGGGGCCGGGAAGAGACGGAGGAACTGGTGGCCCGGGCCTTGCCGATGGTAGATTATTATATTGAAGAGATCCTCGGCGGACGGGGAACTCTGGAGGAGGACCGGGATAAATTGAGGGAGGCCGTATCCTTCATCTGCCGGATCGAGGATGCCATCGCGAGGAATCTGTTCGTCAAGAAGGTTTCGGAAAAACTGAATGTCGATCAGGATGTCTTGAAGACAGAGGTCCAGCGCGCCCTTTCCCGTGCGCCTGCCCCGCAAATTGACCAGCCGCGGCGCAAAACCGCCGGAGAGATAGACCATCTGGAGCTAAGCCTGATCCATATGATGCTGGAATACCCGACGTTGATCCCGAGGGTGGCCGAGTCCGGAGTGTTGAACTGCTTTCTTACGGAAGAGTTGAAGTCTCTCGGAGAGAGGATTCTGGCCGACGCGGGAAAAGAGGAGATGCCGGATGCGTCTTCCCTCGTCAGCGGTCTTGCAGAGGGTCCGGTAAGGGTAAAAATCCTCGCTCTGCTGATGCGGGAGAGTCCCTATCACGAGGAGTGGATGGATCGCCTCCTGGTCGATACCACCAGGCAGATCCGCCGGAAATGGTGCAAGGAGCGGCACAGGATCCTGCGGAGGCAGATCGGCAAGGCAGAGGAAGACGGAAACGGCGAATTATGCGCCCGTCTTCTCAGGGAAAAGGAAAGGCTCATGCAGGAAGAAAAAATGCTTGCTTAATCGTCGTACCGATTTTTTTTGATAAGCCGTCGGCAGCTGGAGTGGGCCGGCGGATCCGAAAAAAGGCTGCATGGAGAAGCCGATATGGGGAAAAAAATAGAATCCGATGAGTTTAAGAAGCTGATCACTCTGGGTGAAGAGAAAGGGTTTCTGACCTATGACGACGTCAACGATTTGCTGCCTTCAGATGTCGTATCATCCGATCAGATTGATGACATCATCATGCTCTTTGGCGAGAAGAACATCGATATCATCGATTCGGACAAGAGGGAGAAACTTGTCGTCAAGAAGGAGCCGGAAGACCAGGTTGACCACAAGAGCGAGGGCCTCATCAGCCTGTTGCCTGCGGTCGGCAAAACCGGAGATCCGGTGAAGATGTATCTGCGGGAGATGGGAATGGTTTCCCTGCTCAGCCGGGAGGGCGAGGTCGAGATTGCCAAGAAGATCGAAGCGGGCGCCAAGGAGAGCATGGAGGCCGTCTTCTCTGTGGCCTCTTCCATCAAAGGTGTGGTGAATATCGGCGCTCAGATGAAGAACGAGACGCTCCGGGTGAAGAATGTGGTGGAAAATCTCGAGGACGAAGACGGCGTCGTCGAAGAAGACATGCATCGGGAGAGGGTCATCAAGCTGATTGACAAGGTGGCCGCTCTGGAAAGCAAGAATGCCCTGATCAAGAGAAAGCTGAATGCGAAGAGGCTCGGCGCCGACGAGAGACAGACTCTAAAAGAGGCGCAGGAAAAGAACATCCTGAACATAATCAAGCTCTGCCGTAAGGTTCGCTTCAGCAGGAAACAGATCGACCGGATGGTGGTTAATCTCCGGGTTTATATGAACGAAGTGGAAACGGCGGAAGAGGATGTCCGCCGGTGCAAGGCAGAGACGGGGCTCTCTCTCACCCAGCTGGAAGATGTGTGGTCGAAGATGAAAAAATCTGCCAAAGCTCCGGAGCGGGTGGCCAGAAGCGTGGGGGCGCCTCTGGAGAAATTGAGGTCCTGCGAACAGATTGTCAAGGACGCCAATCGCAGGTTAAAGAAGGTCAGCCAGGAGACGGGACTCTCCGTGACGGCGCTGAAAAAGGCGATGCTGACTATCGAAACAGGGGAAAGAAAGGCGGAGATTGCCAAGAGAAAACTGGTGGTGGCGAACCTGCGCCTGGTCGTGAGCATAGCTAAGAAGTATACGAACCGGGGCCTGCAGTTTCTGGATCTGATCCAGGAGGGCAACATCGGCCTGATGAAGGCGGTCGACAAATTCGAGTATCAGCGTGGTTATAAATTTTCCACCTATGCCACTTGGTGGATCAGGCAGGCGATTACCCGCGCCATCGCCGATCAGGCGAGAACCATCCGGATTCCGGTGCATATGATAGAGACGATCAACAAACTTATCCGGACCTCCCGTTATCTCGTTCAGGAACTGGGAAGGGAACCCAATCCGGAAGAGATCGCCAACAAGATGGAGTTTCCCCTGGAAAAGGTCCGGAAGGTCCTGAAGATCGCCAAGGAACCCATCTCGCTGGAGACCCCCATCGGTGAGGAAGAGGACAGCCACCTCGGAGATTTTATTGAAGACAAGAAAATCATGTCGCCTTCGGAAGCGACGATCAATATGGATCTGGCGGAACAGACCCGGAAGATCCTGGCGACCCTGACGCCCAGAGAAGAAAAGGTGCTCCGCATGCGTTTCGGGATCAGCGAGAGGGGAGATTATTCGGCGGAAGAGTCGCGGGAATCCCTGGAGATGAGCAGGGAGAGGGCAAAACAGATCGAATCGGGCGCCGCTGTCCGGAAACTGAGGAATCCATCGCGGCGTCGTATCTTGAAAATGCCGGAAAATAAATGTTGACAAGATATGGCGGTGAGTATTATGAGCCACCGTTAAATGAAGTTCCTGTTCATCCTGTTAAGGGAAGGGCCCATAGCTCAATTGGTAGAGCCACCGGCTCATAACCGGTCGGTCCCTGGTTCGAACCCAGGTGGGCCCACCAGGGATGACGGGGAAGGGGAGCAGATGCGCGTGAGACGCGGATCAACGTTAATCAAGACAGTGAAATCGGACCGGGGAAGAAGAGCAACTTCCTGAAATGCACCAGAGGCTGGTGCATTTTTTTTAGGGAGGCGGTGAATTTTTCAAGATGAAAGGGGGAGGCGGTTGAGAGAACAGTTGGCAATCCTGATTAAACTCCAGAAGACGGAGTCGGCAGCAGCCGGGATTATCGCGAAAAAGAAGGATCTGCCGGTCCGGATAAGCAGATTGGAAGAGGAATTCAAGGCCTGTTGCGAGGTGGTGGAGAAGGAACGAGAGCAGCTGGAAGCCTTTAGGAAAAGCCGGCGGGAAAAGGACATCCATCTCCAGAAGGTGCAGGAGACCCTAAAACGGTCCCGGGAAAGGCTCTTTGAGGTCAAGACGAACAAGGAATATCAGTCTATACTCAAGGAGATCGAAACCCTTGAGGAGAAGAACAGCCGCATGGAGGACGAGATTATTTCTCTCCTGGACGAGCTTGACCGGCTCGAAACGTCCGTGAAGAAGAGAGAAGAAGAACTGGACGCCCATCGTCTCCGTTATGGAGAGGAAAAGAAGAAGATGGAGGAGGAACTCAACTCGCTTGCGGGGGAGCTTGACGTTTGCGTCCGGAAGAGCGCTGATCTGAAGAAGGGCATCGCTCCCGAGATCCTCAGAAAATACGAACAGATCAAAAACGCCGGTCGAGTCGTTGCCGTGGTGTCGGTCTGGAAGGAGGTCTGCGACG
>Ga0180007_10006592_pt1 | contig 11297 bp, 8 predicted proteins | sample MM_PC_MetaG_FD_121122 | JGI IMG/M metagenome (GOLD analysis project Ga0180007, IMG submission 121122) | Groundwater microbial communities from the Aspo Hard Rock Laboratory (HRL) deep subsurface site, Sweden - MM_PC_MetaG | ecosystem: Environmental > Aquatic > Deep subsurface > Groundwater...
CACTTTACTCATCTGAAGTGTAAGTAAGGAGAAGTGGGGAAATAGAAAAAAGGAAATATTTAACCGCGAATACACGCGAATTAACACTAATAATTTAATTCTTTTCCCATTAGCGTTCATTAGTGGTTTATTTTCTCCTTTGTTTCTCCTCATTTTCCCTTTCTCCTTTGTGATGCTTCTCCCCACTCCCCGCTTTCGCGAGGACAAGTTTCGTGAGGACATGATTTGGGTAAATGGTTACATATTTCCGGGATGGATGAATTGAAGCTATTTCGTAACTACTCAGGTTGTTTAGGCTGAAGGCTGAAGACTGTTAGAAAAGGAGGTCTTGTTCAAAAGTTTCGGCAATTTACGAACTTGGGAAGAGTCGAAGTAGGGTGGGCATTGCCCACCCCACCAAATTGCCCAAACAATGAACAAGGCCGAAAAGAATTAGTGACCTGCTTGGGCTTCAGCCTTCAGTCTTCAGCCTATCTACCTGAGTAGTTACGCTATTTCAAAGAAAACTTGGGGAGACTATAAGGAAGCTGCGCAAAGCCTCTGGCCTCAGCCAGGAAAGACTTGCCGAGATGGCCGATATGAGCACCACCTATTTAATCTGCGGCTAAGTGACTATCCTCTACCTTAATTAAGAAAAGAAGCCGGCCTTCTTGGACAACCTCTGTATTTAAGGCTAAAATCTCAACTATTTGGCCTTGGACTTCACTCTTTATCTCGTTAAACATCTTCATGGCTTCAACTAAAGCTAAGGTATCTCCATAACGGACATTATCTCCTACTTCAACAAAGAACTCTGTTTCCGGAGACGAGGATCGATAAAATGTTCCTGAAAGAGGACAGACTATTCTTTCGTAGTCCTCCTCTAAGAGCGGGGTTTCCACCTCTTTTTCAACTGCCAATTCTTCTTTGGCTAAAGGAGGAATTTCTTTGGCTGGGGCAGGAACTTCTGCTCTCTTTATCCTTATCCTCTTTCCTTTCTCCCAGATGTCAAGCTCTGCAATATTATCTTCCTTAGCAAAATTAATGATCTTTTCAAGAAAATCCCTATCTTTTAAGTTAAAGCCTTTCATGGCTTCCTTCTGGGATGGAGAGGGATTATTTTCCGGATTTTTTCGCCACTTAAAGAAGGTTAAGGCCAGATTTGGAAATAAGGCATAAGTGATAAAGTCTTCCTCTTTCTCAACTAAGCTCTTAGCCAGACCTTTCTTTAGTTTCAAAAAGTTTAACTTGGGCATAGCTTGTTCCTCTTTCTTGCCTGAGATCATATCTTTGACATCTGCATCTATTTCCGCTGGCGACTGGCCATAATCGCCTCGGACATAAGCCGTTAATTCCTTAGAGACGATTTTGTATCTTTCCCCGGTTATAAAATTAAGCAGGGCCTGGGCGCTGATAATATTACTCACAGGAGAAGAGAGAGGAGGATAGCCAAGCTCTTTGTGAACTTCCCGGACTTCATTAAGAACTTCTTTGATCCGGCTCAGTCTGTTTTGAGATAAAAGCCGGTCTCTAATCTCCTTAATAATTTCGAAAGGTAGATGATAAAGAGCCGCGTCAGTTTCTATCGATACCTGATCCGCCTTTTTAAGAGATCTTGCGATTTCGTAAGTTATGTCCAGATTCACCCTGGATGGCCGGTTAGCTTCAGAAAGAACCCTGGCAAGGGTCTGAACTGACGGCTGGCCGGTATGAAGGGAAAGAGGAAGAGAAGCACTGTCAATAAGATCGCACCCGGCCCGGATAGCCTCAAGAGAAGTAGCCAAAGACAAATCTGTTGAAGAATGGAGGCTAAGACCAAGGGGGATCTTAATCTCTTCCTTGAGTGCCCTTACCAGTTCGTAAGCCTTAGAGGGGGTAAGGAGTCCGGTTGAGTCGGAAATATAAAGAGAGTCAATGCCCATCTCCGCTAAGAGCTTAGCCTGCTCAAGATAATAATCAAGGGTATGGACCGGACTGAGGGTGTAGCAAAGATTGCCCTGGGGATGGCCGCCTTTCTCTTTAATAAAGGTAATGGCCGCCTCTAAGTTCTTAAGGTTGGACAAGGGGTCAGATAGCCGAAAGATATCAATGCCATAATCAATAGATTTATCAATAAAGGACTTTAAGAGGTCGTCCGGTTGAGGCTGGAAACTAACGATGCTTGGCCCATTAAGAAGCATCAAAAGAGGAGTCTTCTTAAAACAGTCTTTAAGCCGGCCAAGTCTTTGCCAGGGGTCTTCGTCTAAATCCCTTAAGCAAGCCTCAAAAGTAGCAGGATCCATTACATAGACAGAGTAGTAGCCTGCCTCATCGATTTTTGGAGCAATGGGCAGGATCTCACTTGTACTTAGAGAGCTACCTAAAGTAGTATCGATAATCTTAACTTCTTTTTCGCTCATCTTATAAACATATTACAATAAATGGTGGTCATAAGTCAACTGTTTTTTCTTTTAGTTTGTTTGGGATGACAGTGGCGACTACTCTTCTCTCTTGGTCTGTTTGGCATAGATCAGGGCTGTGGTTCTGTAGACCATGTGGGCAAGCTTGGAATAAGGGGCATAGAAGAAGAGGAAGAAGACTGAGGATAGATGGATAAAGTAGATGGGGTAGGCCAGAAGGGCAATGTTAAGCAATCTGGTTAGTTCGGATAGTATTCCTGTGAGGCAGATGACAGAGAGTGTTCCGATGAGCAGCCAGTCAAAGTAGGTGCCAGGACCGGCATCTTCTTTGTTTTTTGCGCGGTTGATGACCACCAGCATGATGCCGATAAGCAGGGCTGCTGCTCCTGAGTTTCCCATTATTTTTAAGGGGTCGGTAAGCGGATAAGGGGAGTCGTAGTTCAATAGATAGAGATAGATGACTCCCAGTCCGGCCGTGAGGGCCAGGGTCACAAACCCGTAGAAGGTGGCGATGTGGGCAATTGACCTTGATTTGTTTACCTCACATTTGCTGAATCGTCTATGGATCAGGATCTCGACTATGGTTGCAATAAGGCTTTGGATAAATCCTTGTTTGGCCTCTTTCGACTCTTTTGACATATTACGCCAAAATCTGCTAATACTCATCAAAAAGATAGCCACGGAAAATGCAACTGTTGGATAGAATACCCAATAGATAATCTTGTGCGGTATGAAGTGGGAGAAGACTACCTCGCCGGATGGGATATGCAGATGTCCGGTCAGGCCTAAGACTACCAGGACGAGCATGACAGGAAATATGGCAAGCAATGGCAAGAATTTAGGATCACCAACTATCTTAGCCAGAAAGGAAGGAGGGGCATAATGGGCAATGGTCAGTTTCCTGACAGCGCCCAACACTTCGCCAGGCTTGGCCCCTCTTGGGCAGTAGGCCGTGCAGTCACCACACTGATGACAGAGCCAGACATCAGGGGAAGACAGAAGCTCCTCCTTCATCCCCCACTGGGCATTGACCATTTCCTTTCTTGGAAATGGCTCTTTGTCAGGCGAAAGATTACATTTGACCGAACAGGTGGCGCACTGGTAACATTTCTTTAGGGACTCACCGCCTGCCCCGATTATCTCTTTGACAAATCTTAGATTAGGTCTTATTATCTTCTCTGCCATTTTTACCTCTAAAAATCCTTAAATGGATTGGGACCGACCTCTTCTATCCTTTTCATAAAATTGGCAAATATCTCCGGCAGGCGGTCATATTCATCTATGGAGAGTTGATGGATCTCGATCCGATCAGACTCAAGACGAAGCCTGTCTAAGGTTTCCTGAACCTTTGGGATTCGGTAGTTGGCCAGCTCGCTTCCTTTGACAAAGTGACATTGATAATCATCGCCGTGCTTGCATCCAAAGAGGAGGATGCCGTCAAAGCCGGCAGATAGTGCATCTGTTATCCAGACCAGGTTGATTGAGCCAAGACACCTGAGAGGGATAATCCTGATAGCCGGGTCATAGGTGAGCCTTTTGCGGGCCGCCATATCTAAGGCCGGCAGGGCGTCGTTTTCACAGACAAAGCATAAGACTCTTGGTTTCTCCTCGTCCTCTTCAGGGATATCGATTATCTTTATTTGTGAGGCAATGATGTCAATGGAGAAGTCGGCAAAGGAGATAATCCGCTCAGGGCAGCTTCCAAGACAGGTGCCGCATCTTCGGCATCGGGCTGGATTTGGCACCGGGTTGAATTTTTCATCCTCGTCGTAGGCGCCGAACGGACACTCTTCGGTGCAGCGCTTGCACTGGGTGCATCTTTGCATAAAGAGGTCTGTGTAGGTCATGTCCGAAACCCTTGGATGGACAGCCTTTCCCTGAGAGGTAAGCTCGATGCACTGGATCGCCTTTAAGGCCGCGCCTGTGGCATCGGCCATGCTTGATGCTTTATCCATTGGTGAACGGATGCAGCCTGCGGCATAGATGCCGGTCCTTCGGGTCTCATAAGGAAAGCAGATAAAATGCGAATCCGGGAAACCATATTTTAAAGCCGGGGGCTCCGGGCCCTGTCTGTAATTAAGATTCAGGATATCTGATTTAATGATTGTATCCGGCGGGGTCTCAGGTTTTTTTTCTCCTTCGGGGACTTCTTCCTCAACCTCTGTCCCTACGGCAGCAGCCGGGACCATGCCTGTCGCCAGGACAACCATCTCGGCCTCTATCTTGATTTTCTCACCAAGTAAGGTGTCAGTGGCCTCAACGATCAGGTTGTTGCCTTCGGTCTCTGTGATCTCTCCAATCTCTCCCTTGGTAAGGAATATCCCCTCATCTTCCTGGACTTTTGAATAGAAGTCTTCGGCCAGACCGGGTGAGCGGATGTCCTTATAAATAATGTAGGCTGATGCCTCGTCATCCTGTTCTCTAATGTATGTCGCCTGTTTTAAGGATGTCCGGCAGCAGACTGTGGAACAATATGGCAGATGGTCTTTGTCGCGTGAGCCGGCGCACTGGACAAAGAGGACACTTTTTGGCGGCTTGCTGTCAGATGGCCGCCTGATCTTACCCTCTTTGGCCATCTCCTCCATCTGAGTATTGGTGATCACATTCGGGTATTTGCCATACCCAAGGTGTCCTAATTTTGCGGCATCGTAAGGAACGAATCCAGCCGTCAGGACAATCGATCCAACCTTGACCGTCTCCTTGGTTTCGTTCCGGGCAATGGTTACCTCAAATTCTCCCGGCTGACCCGATGTCTTCTCTATCCGGGCACCGGCAAAGATCCTGATTTTATCGTTTGCCTCAATCTCTTTGATCCTTTCATCAATATCCGGCTCTTCTAACTCCTGATAAGGTGGTTTGGTGGGAAGCTGTTTGGCCAGCTTTCTCATATATCCGCCAAGCTGAGGCTCCTTCTCCACTAAGACAATTTCATACCCGGCCTTTGCCGCCTCAAGAGAAGCGGTTATCCCGGATATGCCGCCGCCGACTACAAGGATGGTCTTAGCTATCTCTTCCAAAAGATACGGCTCTGGCAAGCTGGTCTTTTGCACCTTGACCATACCCATCCGAAGATAATCTTCAGCCATAGCCTGGGTATCCTCATCGTTTGGCTTGTGTGACCAGATGACCTGTTCCCGAAGATCAACCCGCTCGACAATAGTTGCCTCAAACAAAAATGTATCTGGTTTTGCCCTTCTTGAACAGGCCGCAACAACAAGAACATTCACCCCATCAGCCATATCCTTCTTTATTACAGAAAGGCCTTCCTGGCTGCATAAAAACTGGTGGGTCTTGCATTCGGCCACCTTAGAAGAAGCCACTTTGACAAGTTTCTCTACATCAAGCGCTTCTCCTATTCCGCAACCGGTACAGATATAAGCTCCGATTTTTTTATCCATAAGATTAACCTCTGCATGAATTTAGTGTAAGGGTTTTACCTTTATAATTTTCTTATCCTTTAAGATTTTTACATAACCATCGTAATCAAGGGGACATTTGACCAGGTCAACAAATTGGTCTTTTCTCAAGAATAATTGATTTATGATCTGTTCGGTAACAATATTTTGAATGTCTCCTCTGCCATGTGAGACACGGGTTTTAAGAACCTTCTTGCCATTATAGATAAACCACGCTATCTTGTGGTGCGTTGATTTCACTCTCATATTCAGCTTTTGAAATACTTTTTCAAGCTCTCTCTTCTTTAGCTGCATCCTTTACCTCTATAATAACATCTTTTAGAAAATCATAGTCCGAGGCAGGAATCGGACCCAGCTCATCTTTTGACTCTTTCAAATCCTCATAATATTCCACGATCGACTCGCATAAATCTCTTATGGCCTCTTGTTCTGTATCGCCATATCCAAACATATTGATATCGTAAGATATTGCCACAAAGATCTCTTCATATTCTATATTTATCGGAATAAAATTGCGCAGATGATAACCATTGACCCCAATATTTGATAGAAATATATTTTTTGAGGCTGTCGCCGATGGCATTCTTGATGCTACTTCTACCCCGGGATGTTCAACCTTTACTGCTAAATTACCAACCATTGCATCGTGTTCCCCTTATTTCTGCATTGCCTTTAAAGCTGCTGCCGTAGCGTCCCGGGTAACACCTGAGACCTCTGATGGCCCTTTGGCTACACCGGTTGGATAGATCCCTTTGATTTCGTCAGTTAGCATAAAACCGTATTCATCACTGTTTATGTCGATTGGCAGATCTGTCTCGGGGACCATCCCTGTGGCTAAGACAACCATATCCACAGCCTGACTGGCCTTTGTGCCGGAAAGTATATCCTCGGCGCAAACCATGAGGCCGGCCTTATTTTCAATGATATCAGCTACTTTACCTTTGATAAAGGTTACATTTTCGTCGGCTTCAACTTGAGCATAAAAGTCTTCATACCTTCCAGATGCGCGGCGATCAATGTAGAAGATGTAGACCCTGGAGTTTGGGTTCTGTTCTCTGATATAAGTTGCCTCCTTCATTGAAGCCAGGCAGCATACCGCAGAACAGTACCGGAGATGTTTCTCGTCGCGGGAGCCGGCGCACTGGACAAAGGCGATACTTTGTGGCTCTTTATTGTCGGACGGCCTTAAAATTTTGCCATTTGTCGGGCCATTGGCCGCGGCCATTCTCTCTAACTGGACATTGGTCACAATATCTTCGTAGATGCCATATTTAAGATTGTCGATCTTTTTTGCATCGTAGGGCTTCCAGCCTGTGGCTACAACAATGGAAGAAACCTTGACGGTTGTGGTTTGAGCCTCCATGTCAAGATCGATCGCCCCAAATTTGCAGGCCTCGACACAGGTCCCACACTTAGAACAGGCATCGGAATCGATCACATACTGCATTGGATGGGCGACTTGAAAAGGCAGATAGATGGCCTTAGTATTGCAGAGGCCATAGTTGAATTCATCAGGTCTTTCAGTCGGGCACACCTTTTCACATTCACCGCAGGCAGTGCAGGCTTCATTGACATACCGGGGAGCAACCTTTATCGTAATTTCATAATCTCCCTTTTTGCCTGATATCTTCTCTACCTCTGAGAGGGTCAAAATCTCAATATTTGAGTTTTGCCTTATCCTTCTCAGGTTCATCTCTAATCCACAGGTTGGCGGGCAGAGCTTGGGAAAGTATTTGTTCATCTGAACAACCCTTCCCCCAAGATATGGATTCTTCTCCACCAGGACAACCTTGCGGCCGGTTTCCGAGGCCTCGATAGCCGTGGTCAGACCCCCAATGCCTCCACCAATAACTAATATATCTGCCTTCTCCATTAAAACTCCTTGGAAGGGATGAGTGATGAGGGAGCAGGGATGAGTGAGGAAAACTCATCCCTCATCCCTGCTCTCTTCTCCCTAAATTACGAAATCAGCTGCTTATATTCCTTCTTGAACACATCCCATTTCCCTGTTGCCGGATCATACTTTGAATTGACAAAGCATTTCCAGTTTTCTTCATCAACTAAATTGTAGTCTGACCGGTAGTAAAAACCAGGATATCTTGACTCTTTCCTGAATAAGATATGGCGAAGGTGAGATTCAACTGTCCATATTCTGTGGTAGTTCTCCCAGCATCTCATCAGATCGTGGAGGTCTCCGGCGGCCATCTTCTTTGAGTCTTCTTTGAGCATGTCAAGAAGCTCCATAGCCCTCTCAAGCATTTTCTCGGAGGTTATATAGTTAGTTGAACATCCGGCGCCATATTCATCTGTGATCTTGACCATTCTCTGCATAAGGGCTTTGGCAGTGATGTAGTTAGGATTAACCGTCACATCTGTGCTCTTGTCCTTGTGTTCGTGGAAGAGGTTGACCGGCGCATAGATCTCATCTACTAATTCCTGAGTGCTGACACTGAGTGTTGGTGTAAAGTCCTTGTTGTCGCGTAAAAATTTAGCCATGGCCTTGGCTGTGATCCTGCCTTCTGCGTGTGAACCGGATGAGAATTTATGTCCTGATGCGCCAACTCCGTCACCGGCGGTAAAGAGTCCATTGACCGTGGTCATCCGGTTGTATCCCCAGTTCCACTCATCCGGGGCAATATCTTCCGGGCCGCTTACCCAGATACCGCAGCATCCGGAATGTGAACCAAGCAGGTATGGCTCTGTGGGCATAAGCTCGGATGGTGTTTTTTCCGGGGCGATATTCATACCTGCCCAGAGGCCGGCCTGGCCAATGGTCATATCTAAGAAATCTTCCCAGGCCTCGGTCTCGATATGCTTGATCTCTTTCTTGCTCTTGCCTTCAAACATATCCTGCAGGGCCGTGACTGTATCCATGTAGATAGGGCCGCGTCCTTCCTTTATTTCATGGAGCATCAGATGGTTTCTTAGGCAGGTTGGAGCTACTGGCGAAGAACCGTATGGCTCATACTGTTTAAGCATCTCTTTGTTCCTGACCATATAATCTTCACCTAAGGCATTGGTTGCCTTGGCCTTAAAGAGCAAGAACCAGGCGCCGACCGGGCCATATCCATCCTTAAACCTGGCTGGCACGAACCGGTTTTCCATCATGGTCATCTCAGCGCCGGCCTGCATACACATGGCATAGGTTGATCCTGCATTCCAGACCGGATACCAGGCCCGGCCCATGCCTTCGCCAACCGAGCGCGGCCGGAAGACATTGACTGCGCCGCCGCAGGCGACTAACATGGTCTTACATTTGATGACATAGATCTTGTTTTCTCTGGTGCTGAATCCTACGACACCGGCTATTCTGTTAGGCTCATTTGCATCTAAGAGCAGCTTGACAATGAACACCCTTTCTAAGATGTTGTCCATTCCTATGGCTTTCTTGGCTGCTTCGGCCACGATTGGTTTGTAGGACTCGCCATTGATCATAACCTGCCACTTACCTGACCTGGCAGGCTTGCCGCCATCCCGCAGGCGCGGCACGCTCTCGTCAGCCCCATCTACCCGATGGCCGTCTTCGGTCATTCTCCAAATAGGAAGACCCCACTCTTCAAAGAGATGGACGGAATCATCAACATGCCGGCCAACATCAAAGATCAAGTCCTCACGGACAATACCCATCAAATCGTTTCTGACCATGCGCACATAATCTTCCGGCTTCTGGTCTCCAAGATATGTGTTAATAGCTGAAAGGCCCTGGGCCACAGCGCCGCTGCGTTCCATGGCCGCCTTGTCAATTAAGAGAATCTTTGCGTCGGGGGCCCACTTCTTTATCTCAAATGCCGCCCCACAGCAAACCATTCCTCCGCCGACAAGTAATATGTCAACTTCGCGCTCCTCTACTTCCGGCTCTAATGTGGCTGGAAGCTCACCTTTTGCTTTGTTTGGTAAAGCCATTTTTCCTCCTTTTAATTCAGGTTGTTTAGGCTGAAGGCTGAAGGCTGTTAGTTTTTTCCTCCTACAGCCTAAATACCTTCAGTCTATCTACCTTCTTTCTATATTACCGGCAAGATCTTGCCTGCTGCTTCCTCAGTAAAGAGAAGCTGGCTGTCTAAATCCTGACCCCTTGCCTCGTTTCTTGCATCAGTAGATCCTTCGGGTGTGGTTCTGATAGGAACTTTGAATCTCTTGATCGTTCCATCCCTGAAGGTAACCGTCCACATAATAGAATCCGTTCCCCGTAATGGAATAATGCTGCCGCCCAATGGCACGAAGTCTGAATATGCCCTGACCTCTATTGCTTGTTGGGGACATATCTTGACGCAATTATAACACTCCCAACAGGCGTCCGTCTCCTGGTTGTACGCCTTCATCGCATCTTTCTCCAATGTCATCAGATCATTGGGGCAAATATACTGACAGGCGGTTTTGTCCTGACCCTTACAGCCATCACATTTCTCTGCAATTACAAAACTTGGCATTAGTTGCCACCTCCTTTAATGATTGGTAATTAATTTACCTTTAACCTTTACCCTTTAAATATGGTCACCTCCTTTACTTCTCTCCCTCCGCATACTTGTGGAGCTTGATCTCAACTTTTTCCTCTAATTTTGAATAATAATCCCGAAGCACTTCCAACACCTCAGGCCGGCTGAAATGATCAGGCACATCCTGGTTTTCAGATAACATCTTGCGCAGCATAGTTCCGCTTAACAGTATTCGGTCATCTTTACCGTGGGGACATGTCTTCATAGAGGCCATGCCGTCACATTTAAGGCAATAGAATGTCCAGTCAATCTTAAGGGGTTGAAGCTCAAGAGAGCCGCCGGGGATTTCATCAAATATGTGGTGGGCATCAAAAGGCCCGTAATATTCACCCACACCGGCATGATCCCGACCTACTAAGAGATGACTGCAGCCATAATTCTGCCTGAAAACCGCATGCAGCAATGCCTCCCTGGGACCGGCATAACGCATCTCCATCGGATAACCGCCCTGGACACAGGTATCTTTGACAAAGTAGTTTTCCGTTAAGGCCTCAATGGCCTTGACCCTGACTTCAGCCGGAATATCTCCTGCTTTCAATTTGCCAAGCAATTGATGGATAAAGACCCCGTCACAAACCTCAATGGCTATCTTAGCCAGATATTCATGAGACCTGTGCATCGGATTTCGCAGTTGCAGAGCCGCCACCGTACTCCACCCCTTTTCTTCAAATATCTTCCTTGACTCTTTTGGCCTCATGTAAAGGTCACCATATTCCTGTGGATAATGAAGCTCGCTAAATACCTTTACCGGGCCAGCCAAATTTACCTCTTCCTGGGACATTACCTTATGCACACCCGGATGTTCATGGTCAGTAGTCTTGAAGACCTGTTTGCACTCATGAACCTTATCGATGGTGTATTTTTCCCGAACAGTCATACTTCCCATCAATTCGCCGCTCTCTTCATCGATCAAGGCCACCTCTTCCCCATCTTTTATGCTGTCTGCCCGCCCTTTTGTGGTAGAAAGGGTAATCGGGATAGGCCAGAAAACACCGTTGCTCATCTTAAAC
>Ga0180007_10006593_pt1 | contig 11296 bp, 5 predicted proteins | sample MM_PC_MetaG_FD_121122 | JGI IMG/M metagenome (GOLD analysis project Ga0180007, IMG submission 121122) | Groundwater microbial communities from the Aspo Hard Rock Laboratory (HRL) deep subsurface site, Sweden - MM_PC_MetaG | ecosystem: Environmental > Aquatic > Deep subsurface > Groundwater...
AGAGATATTTCAAAAGGTCATTGAAAACAGTCCCAATGCTATTCTGATAATAAATGCATTAAAGCATGACATCGTTTACCACAATCAGCTGGCCGAGGAATTTTTCGGTGAAGATCTTAATCGTCTTATTGAAGAAAAAACGTATATTCGCCTGTTTAGTGAAACTGAGGCTGAGTTCGAATTGCCAATTTCTACGCCTGAAAGGGCTCGCATTGGCGCAGTGAGTGTGAGGACTATGTCCTGGAACAGAACAGCAAGCGAATATCGAATTCTTTATATCAATGACATAACAGACATCAGGAAACATAAGGAAGAATCTTATCTCGATGAACTGACCGGTATTCCAAGACGCAACCTGTTTAAGTGCCGATTGGAAGAAGCTATCACTCTTGCATCAGCCAACAAAGGAACTTTTGGTCTGCTATACTTGGACCTGGATGGTTTCAAGACGATCAATGATACCTTTGGGCATACGTCTGGAGATATTGTTTTAAAAATTGTCGCCAAAAGGATCAAGGCATGTGTGCGGGAGAATGATACCATTGGCAGACTGGGTGGGGATGAATTTGGCATTATTCTATTGAATAATAAAAAGCCGGAAACCGTGGGAGCCATTGCTAAGAAGATTATTGAATCTCTTGAGCAGGAGATAAAAATCGAAAAGGGCAAGACTTGTTTTATCAGCGCCAGCATTGGTGTGAGCATTTACCCGGTTGATGGTAAGGACTATGAAACACTTATCCGAAATGCGGATCGGGCAATGTATGTGGTAAAACATGATAGGGGAAAGTGTGGTTATGCCTACTATTCTGATGGAATCGTTGAGCAATATCAAAATACGAAGACTATTGAATCAGGCATCAGAAAAGCATTAAAAGATCCCAATCAATTTGTACTACATTTCATGCCCCAAATCGATATAAAAACAGGGTTAATAAGTGCCGTGGAGGCATTGACCTATTGGAAACCTCCGAATGAAAAGCTCAAACTGCCCTATGAATTCATACCTGTGGCAACCAATTCAAATCTTATCACCTCCATTGAGCAACTTGTCTTTAGAAAGGCGGGTCACCAAATCCTGCAATGGGTGAACAAAAAAAATAATATTCCCCCTTTCAGGCTAGTCGTCAATCTTTCCAGCCACCATTTTACAGCCCTTGAATCAATGGAGGCCATTAGCCACCTGATTGAAAATATTGGCCTGGAACCCAGACTCCTGGACCTTGAAATCAGCGAATCGATAATGATTAATGACCAAAAGGCCATTGAAATTTTGTTTGATTTAAAGAATAAACATGTCAGTCTTACACTTGACAACTATGGTTCTCAAGCCACCTCAATGCTGAGCTTGAAACGTTTCCCCATAACTGCAATTAAAATAGACCGTGTCTTTGTCAGAAATATTTTAAAAGAAAAAATAGACAAGGCAATTGTAAAGAACACGATTCGCCTGGCAAACGAGATTGGTTTAAAAACTATTGCCCAGGGGGTAGAGTCAGAAAAACAGCTTGCTCTTCTCTTAAATTGGGGGTGTGATGAGGTGCAGGGTTATCTTTTTAGCAAACCGTTACCCGCAGAAGCGTTTTTCGAATATATCAAAAAGTTCCAACCTCTTAAGCTACTTACTAAATAATTTAACTTGAAATAAAGATGTTATTTAAAATAAGTCTGTCGCAACAAAAACATGGGAGGGATATCTTTCTGATTACTTTTCTATTCATTTACCGTGAATAGAATTGGAGTTATGTTGCAAGAATCTAGGAAAATTGTTTTCACCGCATTAAATGAATTCAAACAGCGATTATTTTATAATAAACCGCTTGAGACCCTTGATGTAAAGGCGTTTATATTTTTTGGAAGTGATCAGCAGCGACCATAATCTTACAGCGACTATATGTATTCATAGGGCTTAGTCCGAACAATATTTGCGAACCACTATATCTGGTCTCTTATGCTTTTTCAGAATAGAATTTTCCATTCAAGTATATGGACCGCAGGCATCATTTCTGGACATTCTTCCAGAGTGGTTTTTATATAAAAAACATGCATGCATGCCTGCGGCCATATTGCGGTTTCCCACTGCATGGAAAATGAGGCCGCCACTGCCTGTTACAACGGCTTTAAAAAAAGATTTGTCGTTGCCAATCCAGGGCGGCTGATTCAGTTCTAACAGGTTATTTCATTTGTTCTTATAAAATCCTGTAAAAAAAATTCTATTAGAAATTAGCTTTCTAATAGAATTTTAATAAAATATATTTCTGACAATTTATGAATATCATGCAGAGCGGATGGGTTTTCCTGCAAGGGGGTTGTAAATTTTCATGATTGCAAATTTAATAACATCAAGCGTCTTGGAATTGACTACAATGTCAAAAAGTATATTTTCAGCGTGTTCCGGAATGACGCAACCGTTTGATGCGTCAAAAACCAAATCCGGGAATCCTTTTTTCAGTTTCTTATATTCCTTGTCGCTGAAAGAAACCTGAATCACCTTCTTGCCGTCAATCTCTTTAACCTGATCAGTCAGTTGAGCCACTTCAAGTTTTTTTAATCTTTCATCATTCAAGAAAATATTAATAGTATAACCAGCCATATTCCTAACCTCCTGTCAATTTTTAAATTTATTTTACCCCAATAAAACCCATTTTTGATCAAATTTATTTTGCATTAATCAAAATACAGCAGTTGATCAAAATACTCTATCTACTATTCTATCAATTGTTTTTCAATTGTTTTTTGTCAAGAATCTTATCTAAAAATCAACGATGACATGATGATCCTCCCTTAAAAAAACTGTAATCCAAGTTAAGCTACTTTATTAAAAATAATATCCAACAATTAATTTTATCGGTCAAACACTTAATTTGGGTCGTTCAACTGGTATGTGGGCAAAACCAATCGTTTTTTTTTGGTCAGGCGCGATATGACATTTGGCCTTTACTTTTTGGAAACTATTTTTTATACAATACCTATTCCTTTAAACCGTTGTGACGAAATCTTTTATCTTTATTATAGGAGATTTAAACCATGCCAGCAACAAACTACAAAAATTATCCGTTTTCCTTTTCCCTGATAGACATCAACCGCATTGATCCGTCTCCCTATCAATGGCGCAAACACTTTGATGAAGAAGGGTTAAGGCAGCTTGGCACAAGTATTGTACAGGATGGATTGATTGAACCGGTTATTGTCCGGCCGATGAAAAATGGCCGATATCAGCTTATCGCAGGGGAGCGAAGATTCAGGGCAGTTAAATCATATACAAATATGACGAATATTCAGGCAAAGATCGCAGATGTTGACGATCTGTCAGCAAGACGAATCAGCGCTGCGGAAAATCTGCTGAGACAGGATTTGTCTGCCCTGGAGACCATTGCGGCAGTCATTGACATTGTTGATGTGGAAATGGGCAATGATCCCTGGTATTTGACGGTAGGCAAAACACCCCTTGAGCGGGTGCATAAATTGCTGGCAAAGTTAGATTCCATAAGGCGAAGCAGGGAACGGGGGTCTGTTGTTTCAACGTCTGACAAGGGCCTGTCCCACAAATATGTGGGACAGGTAGAATCTATTTTTAAAAAATTACCTAAGCCATTGGAATGGCGATCTTTTTTGGTTCACGATCTCGTGTTGTTAACCGACATTTCCTTACCGGTTCAACACGCCTCTGTGAAACACGGCCTGAACAAGGCGCAGACAAAGGCGCTGGCAGAACTTGAACAAGTATCTGGCAATGTTTTTCATGAGGTTATTCAAAAAGGGTTTCTCCCCGTTAAAGATCAGAATAATACGCGTTTGCCAAAGATAGCGCTGAATGAATCCAGCGCAAGAGAGATACTGGCGTTTGTACAAGATCTGGAGAAAACAAACAAAAAAAACGAACAGAAAAAAGACACGATTGAGCAGGAATTTTTCCTGCAGATCAAGGTCGCAGTGATGACCCGCCTGGGTATCCCCCATGTTAGAATTGCCCGGCGGCTGAATATCCACAGGGAAACCATTTCAAAATATGTTCAAAAAAATGATGGGCTTTTTAGCAAAATACGTCAGGATTTTAAAGCTGGTTCCCGTGTTCCAGATATTGCCCGGCAATACGTTGTTCCGCAACCTCTGGTATGGTCTGTGATTCTTGAAGCAAAAACAGATCAGGAACGGTTTAAAGATTTGAACTGGGGATTGCGGACATGGGATCACTGGTATTTTAATGATGTGGATCACAGGTTCGGCCATGACTGGCCCGGAAGAATCCCGGCTCAATTGGTTGCCCATACCCTTTTTTATTTTACACGGCAAAATGATCTGGTGTTTGACCCCATGGCCGGCGGGGGTGTGGTTGCAGATACCTGTCTTGCCTTTAACAGAAGATGCTGGTCTCTTGATCTTTTGGACCGGATGAAAACAAGACCTGAAATAGAACCGTTTCTGTGGGATCCTGAAAACCTGTCCTGGCCATATCCGGCACATGGTAAACCTGACCTGATTTTTTTTGATCCCCCGTATTTTAAGAAAATGGCAGACCATTATATGAAAGGCAGTATTTCAGATTTTTCAAAGGCCAAATATTTAACCTTTTTTAAAGATATTTTTTCTCTGATGCGAGACCATTCAAAACCATCAACCCGTATGGCATTTCTCAATGCCGACTTCAGGGGGTTTCAGGGAACACCGGCCATTGACGAAAACCCGGATAACGCCGTCCTGGTTTTAGATTATATGAAACTGCTTGAAACCTGCGGATGGAAGGTCACGCATGTAATAGACTGTCCTTTGTCCACGGAACGGTTTTCAGCAACCATGGTCAGTAAAATGCAGGACAAAAGGATTCTGGGCACTATCAGACGGACCCTGATCCTGGGAAAACCAGATATTCATTAACTGGACGCAGATTACCTCTGTATAGGGTTAACGCGTATGCTGTTGAAAGGACATCAGGGCTTTAATGTTCTCCAGGGGAACAGTATTGGGAAAGTCGCAGCCAACGGTCAGGATGTAACCCACGGGTTCCCCCCATGCTGCCAGGCATTGGCGGGCCTCAATGCAGACCTCTTCTGGTTTGCCATTTAAAAAAGGCCCAGTTGGAGAAACATTACCCAGTACACACACGTTTCCGCCAAGTATTCTGCGGGCCTCACCTAAATCAACCCTGGATTCAAGACTGTAACAATCCGGCCGGATGATCAGAATATCTTCCAGTATCCGGGTGGTATTTCCGCAGATATGCAGGCTGGCGTACTTGTTTAGCGCCTTTGTTCTGGTGGTGATGTCACTCAGAAACGGCTGTACAAATTGACGGAATGTGGCTGGTGAAATCAGATCACCCGATGCCACGGGCTCAGAAATGTTCAGGCCTGAAATATCCGGGTGCACAAGGATTTGCTTGGCAAGAGCCCAGATCAGCTCAGTTGAAAAAGATATGAGTTCTATGGCCCTGTCCGGATCAGTTATGGTGGCAGTCATCAAATTTTCAGTACCCAGAATCCTTGCAGCCGTGGTAAAGGGTCCCCAGAAGGTCGGCATGATCATGGTTTTTCGGCCAATGGCATCGGCTACCAGATGGTGGGCGGCTATGATCCCCTGCATGGTGGCGTTGCCCGTAACCTTTTCAATATTAAGGCCGGAAATCTCTTCCAGGCTGGAGATGACTGTTCCGGACAGCATTGGAGATGCCGGGGTATCATCTACAATGGGGCAGCCTAAAAAATGTATCGGGTAATTGAGCAGACCGGCACCTGTCCAGAGAAGATCCTGCCCGATAGTTTCAAATCCTTTGATAAAGATGTCGGCAATTTGCTGTGGATTGTCGATAATCTGGGAAAATGTCCGGCCAATGGCCGTCACATACCATTCTCCACCGGCAATAAGGGCCACAGGCAGTCGAGGGGGCAGTTTCTGTTCAATGGCAAGTTGGGCGATCTGTCTGCCGTTCATCGTATCTCCTTACCAGATTGCCGCGTTGTCTTGTTTGACCATGCAGGTTTTCTGATTCATCATTTAAAGTTCAAATAGGATACTCTCCAGGCGATCAGCATATTGAAGATATTTTTCTTGTCAAGTAGAAAAAGAGGTATCATTCTTCTTGTCTTTAAAAACAAGATAATATCATTTTGTATGCTGCCATCTCGGTTATTGTTACTCCAATTATGTTGAATGGAAAACTTGTTCATTTGACTGTATTTTTTTAAATATGGTTGACGGTTTAATCTAATAATACAATTGTCTTACGCCACAATAAATTGTAAACTATATTTTATTGAACATTACCGGAATATTAAAAATATTCTCGTTTTTTTTGAATCAATTTATATTTTTAGGAAACAATGAAAAGCATAACCGCAAAGTTGTTAATTTCGATCGGTATTATAACGGCATTGTTTTCCTTTTTGCTTCTTTACGCTTCATATACGTTCACAAATAATCGTCTTTATGAGGTTATTGAGCAACAAGTTTCAATGGCATTGAAATTTGATCTTGCCATCCGTAATTATGTAGCAGGCTATATCCGTCCAGTGATGTATCAACTGGTCGGGGAAAAGGAATTTATTCTTGAAACAATGTCCTCATCCTATGTTGCTCGCTCAATTTTTGAAGACGTCAGAAATGAGTTTCCAGAGTATATCATCAAATTTTCTTCTAAAAATCCTCGAAACCCCATTAACAAGGCTGGGCCTGAGGAAATAAAAATCATTGAGTATTTTGATCATAATCCCCATTTAAAAAATTGGAAGGGCCCGATAACGATCGGGACCAAACAGTATATGGCCAAATTCAACGCAAGACGTATGGAAGAATCTTGTCTCAATTGCCATGGTGATCCTAAGGATGCGCCAGATTCCATGATCGAAAAATATGGTTCTGTTGCAGGATTTTACCAGCCTATGGGAAAGGTAATCGGTATGGATACCGTGGCAATACCCATTGCTACGGTTACGGGAAAACTGTGGCTTGAGCTCAAAAACATTTTTCTTTTTGGTGCGGTAGGGCTTTTATTGTTTTTCGCAGTTATTATTTTTGTCATAAAGGTTCTTATCATCAACCGTTTAACCAATATTTCACAACATTTTTCAAATGTTGTGGAAGAGTCAAAATATTTCCAGATCAATCCGATTGTTGTAAAAGGGAAAGATGAGATTTCTGATTTGGAATTTGGATTCAACATGCTCACGGATCGCCTCAAAAGCTTTTATTCTTCACTTGATGCCAAGGTGAAAAACAGAACCAAATCGCTTGAAATTATTAATGAAAAATTATTACAGGGAATCAATGAAAGAAAGATGATTGAAAAATCTTTAAGGGAAAGTGAAAGCCGGTTTAAAGCCCTTCATAACGCATCTCTTGGCGGCATTGCAATCCATGATAAGGGGATTATTCTGGATTGTAACCAGGGGCTTTCTGATATGACTGGTTTTTTCATTGAAGAGCTTATGGGCATGAATGGACTCATGCTGATTGCACCGGAATGGCGAGAATCAGTTATGGAAAAAATACTGAGTGGGTTTGAACGGCCCTATGAAGTCGAAGGAATCCGTAAAGACAACACCAGATATTATATAAGAATACAGGCTAAAAATATTCCCTATCATGGTCGCACAGTGAGAGTTACAGAATTCAGGGATATCACAGAGAGCAGGCTGGCAGAGAAAGAAAAATTTGATGCCCAGAAAATTGCAGGTGAACAAAAACAGCTTGTTTTGGTTGGACAGGTGGCTGGGAAAATAGCCCATGACTTTAATAATATTCTGGGCATTATTATGGGGAATACCGAGCTCTCACTGATAGACTGCAAAGATTACGAGACAAAAAAAACGCTTGAATTAATATTTGAACAGACCATACGAGGGAAAAATTTAACCAGAAATCTGGTTGCCTTTGCCAAGGACCAGGAGCCTAAACAGCAATTTTTCAGAATTAATGAGAAAATAGATCTGGTCCTAAGTCTGCTGAAAAAAGATCTGGAAGGAATTGAACTGATAAAGGAAGATAAATCAGGCGTACCAGAGTTGCTCGCTGACCCGGGAATGATCGAACATGCGCTTGTAAATCTGATACAAAACGCAATCCATGCCACAAGCATAGCTGAAAATCCCCGAATAATCGTTCGTACTTATTGCTCAGACAACAATATCTGTTTTGAAATTGAGGATAATGGATGTGGAATTCCCAAGGAACATCTGGAAAGCATTTATGACCCCTCCTTTACCCTTAAGGGAACCAGGGATACGACAGGTTCATATGAAAGGGGCATTAAGGGAACGGGTTATGGAATGGCCAATGTAAAAAAATATATCGAACAGCACAAGGGCAATATTTCAGTTGAGTCGGAATTTAACCTGGGCACAAAATTCACGATACGTTTACCAATTATTAAAAAAGAATTAACCATCCGGGAAAAGGCAGAAATCCGAAAAGAAATAACGCATTTTGAAAAGTATATTCTCCTGGTGGAGGATGAACAGGCCATATCAGATGTGCAATACAGGATATTAACACAAGATCCCTGTCATCACAAAGTTGATACGGCTAATAACGGACAGGTTGCAATGGATCTGTTTGATAGAAATAAATATGATTTTGTAAGCCTTGATTATGTCCTTCCAGGGAAGATTAATGGAATGGATGTATATGACCATATCAGAAAAACAAATATAAGTATTCCAATTCTGTTTATTTCCGGTAACATTGAATTTTTAGAGTCTATAAAAGAGTTGAAACAAAAAGATACCAATGTCGATCATCTGTCAAAGCCCTGTCAGAACAAAGATTATATAAACAGCATCAATAAGTTAATGGAAAAAACCGTGTCTGCACACTAATAATGGCTATATGGCTTGCGTTTCATGGTTTTCAGAAATTGCAGAACAGCAGGAGCAGTCTTCTGATTTTTTGAAACCCGAAAGGTCAAAAATATGTTTGCAAATGTCAGGTTTAGGTTTGCTAAATCATATTTTTCCTTTTATACTACACGCAAAAGGAGGCCAATATGCGAAATATAAAATGCCTTAGTGTAATGATTATATTTCTGATTTGTTCTTCCGGCTTGATTTGTGCCCAGGTAATAGAAATATCAGCTGTATTTCCAACCTGGGAACCATATGGCTATGTTGAAAATGGAAAAGCGGCTGGTTTTGAAATTGAGATTTTTGCTGCCGTGATGAAAAATATGGGGATAAAAGTTGAATTTCTTCATCAACCTTGGAAGCGGTGCTTGTATTCAGTTAAAAACGGCACGGCAGATGTTGTTATATCTACTTTGAAGGTTAATGAAAGAACAGAATATCTTTATTACCCTGATGAGCCAATAAGCATAAACAGAACAGCATTGTTCACTGCAATTGATAAAGACATTGTCTTCAATGGTTCTCTGGAGGGATTGAAAAATTTTACTATCGGAGTTACCAATGGATTTAGTTATGGTCCTGCATTTGATTCATGTGATTTTTTAAAAAAAGATGCAAGTACAGAAACCGAGGCAGTTGTCATTAAAGTCTTGCTGGGGAGGAATGAACTTGGTGTCGGGAATGTTGCTGTGATTAAAATAATAGCAAAAAAAAATAACGCATCCCATAAAATCAGATTCCTTGAACCGTTACTCCACTCACAAAAACTATATGTAGGATTTTCAAAAGCAAAAAAACACAAACATCTGACGGCTGACTTTTCAATTGCATTGTCTGAATTCAGAAAATCAACAGAGTATAAAAATATTATGAAAAAATACAGTTTAGATTAACTAGTGCCTGAACGAAAACCTTGTTCAGGCATTGTTTTAAGTCTTCGGTTTTAAGTTTTCACCTAAATTCTAAAACCTGAATCCTAAAACATTCTCGGATAGCTGCAAATCTCTAAACAAAATTGGAAAACTATATTTCGGGGTTTTCGGTCGGTCACTAACTAAGCACAAGATGTTGAAAGGGACTATTCATTGGGAAAATTTTCTTACCTGTCAAAATATATAAAAAAACAGTCCATTGGGATTAGAGTTCTATTGTTAATCATATTGTGTGGTTTCTTTCTGGCAACGGCTGAGACCTGTGTTATCCTATATCAGGACTATATGATTGAAATCGGGCTTATTGAAGAACAGATACAACAGGTACAAGACGGTTATTTGAAAAGTATAACAAAAAGTACCTGGAATCTGGAAGCAGACGAAGTTACGCTTCAGCTTGAAGGGGCTTTGCAGTTAAGGGCTATTAAGTATCTGGAAGTTGTCACAGAAACGGGTGAGACACTTGCTTCATCAGGCATCAGGCCCTCCCGAAAAATCATTACCCGGGCGATCCCCCTGGAATACCAACATTTTGGCAAAATGAACGCTATTGGCACATTGTATATTATTGCCAGTTTAGAAGGGTTATATCAGCGGTTATATGATAGAATTAAAATCATTTTATTTACCCGGATATTCATTGCGTTAATTATGTCTGGATTGTTTCTTCTTATTTTCCAACATCTTGTTTCACGTCATTTATCCAAATTGGCACAATACACACAAGGTCTTGACCTTAACAATCTGGGATCTCCATTGACGCTGAATCGCTCTTCTTCAAAGGACGGTGCGCCTGACGAATTGGAAAAAGTGGTCCGTGCGATCAATGGGATGCAGTTGCATATACAAGAGGATATTAAAGAAATAAAACATGCACAGGATGTGTTACGCAAAGAAAAGGCATTCACCGAAACCGCATTGAATTCCCAGCGGGACACCTTTTTTCTTTTCGAACTTACCACGGGAAAAGCCATTCGTTGGAATCAGGCATTCAAAGATATCTCTGGTTACACAGATGAAGAGATCTCCAAAATGGAAGCCCCGGTGTCCTATTACAGCCCTGGGGATCTGGAACGAGCCGCCATCGTAATTCAGGAGGTTATAGCGTCAGGGTTTGGTGTAATAGAGATAGATCTGATATGCAAAGATGGCCGTAAGGTTCCAACCGAGTATAATGTCTCGTTAATGAAGGATGATGAAGGAGAACCCAAATACCTCATTGCCATTGGACGAGATGTTACGGATCGCAAACAAGTTGAAAATGAAAAAAATAAATTGGAAGCACGACTACACCAGTCTCAAAAAATGGAATCCATCGGTACCCTTGCCGGCGGTATTGCCCATGATTTTAATAATATTCTTTTCCCCATAGTGGGTCATACTGAGATGCTGTTAGAGGATGTGCCTGAAGACAGTCCTTACCGGGATAGTCTCAATAGCATTTATATGAGTGCCTTGAGAGCAAAAAATCTGGTAAAACAGATCCTTACATCTTCCCGTCAGGAAAAAAATGAATTAAAATTAATGAGG
>Ga0180007_10006594_pt1 | contig 11295 bp, 8 predicted proteins | sample MM_PC_MetaG_FD_121122 | JGI IMG/M metagenome (GOLD analysis project Ga0180007, IMG submission 121122) | Groundwater microbial communities from the Aspo Hard Rock Laboratory (HRL) deep subsurface site, Sweden - MM_PC_MetaG | ecosystem: Environmental > Aquatic > Deep subsurface > Groundwater...
CGCCCACATATATTTATCCACAGGCAACCTGTGGATTTTTATGTTAGAATATGGGAAATAGCAAAGGAATAAGATTTGAATAAATATACACAGAAAGGGGGTGAGAAAAAATGGTAATTCAGACATGGGCGGAAGTAGTAACGTCATCCTTACAGACGCTCTGGGTCGGCTTTATTGGTTTTCTGCCTAGTATTTTAGGCGCAGTCATCGTTTTCATTATCGGTTGGCTGATTGCGGTTTTATTGGGCAGATTAGCGGCTCAGATTATCAATACTTTAAGGATAGACCATGTTTTAGCTAAAATAGGATTTAAAAGGAGCCTGGAAAGGGCAAACCTAAAGCTGGATTCAGGCAGATTTATCGGTGAATTGGTTAAATGGTTCTTTATCGTTGTCTTTTTGATGGCGGCAACAGATATTTTGAATCTGAACGAAGTGACAGTCTTTCTAAAGCAGGTTCTTCTCTATATCCCTCAATTGATGATTGCCGTCTTGATTTTGTTGGCAGCCGTTTTAATCGCCAACTTTTTACAGCGACTAGTTAAGGCTAGCGTTGAAACAGCGGGACTTGGCTCGGCAAACTTTTTAGCGACAGTAACGAAATGGTCAGTAATGATTTTCGCTATTTTAGCCGCTTTGTTGCAGTTAGGCATTGTCCCGACATTAATTCAAACTCTCTTTACTGGTTTTGTGGCAGCGCTGGTTGTCGGTTTTGGTTTAGCTTTCGGTTTGGGCGGAAAAGATTTAGCCGCGCAGATTTTGGAAAAAGTGAAGAGAGATATTTCTGGAGAATAGAGAGTATTGACAAGAAGTAGTAAAAAATATACTATCTAATTATTAATTAGATTATGAAGATAACAAAAAGACCAAATAAAATGGAAAGCGGTTGATGACTGTGGATGTTTATTTTGTCTTTAGACAAAAGACCGCTTCTAAGCGGTCTTTTTGTTGGGTTAAAATCAGCGTGGCTTGGACTTTAACAATTTAAGGTAATTTCCGTCATTTTTTTACCAACTTTTTTACCCCGCTCGGCGGGGCTAATATTCAAAAAGTTGGGAGGATAAATTAAGTTAAGGGCCTATGAAGGATGCCTTGACACAAAGAGCCGATGAAGGACGTGGCGTGACTGCGATAAGCCTCGGGGAGGCGTCTAGCAACCTTTGATCCGTGGATGTCCGAATGGGGAAACCCGGCGATGATCAAACCGTCGTCAGTCCCGGCATTTAGTCGGGATAGGGAACTCGGGGAAGTGAAACATCTCAGTACCCGAAGGAAAAGAAAACAAGCCCTGCATTACTGCGGGGAATATTCCCTAAGTAGCGGCGAGCGAAAAGGGAAGAGTCTAAACCTATTTTTTAATAGGGGTTGTAAGGTAATAACGTCTTGGAGTTATTCAGTTCTGTTGCAAAGAACTGAATTTTCCGGGAGGAGTTTATTAAATAAAGGCTGGTTAATTGAATCTTGCTGGAAAGCAGAACCAGAGAGGGTAATAGTCCCGTAAGTAAAAATCCCTTTATACTCCTTGTTATTATTCTTAAGTAGCGCGAGACCAGAATATCTCGCGTGAAGCCGGCAGTCCTACTTGTCCCGCAGCAATGCGGGACTGCTGCCAAGACTAAATACTCTTTGTGATCGATAGTGAACAAGTACCGTGAGGGAAAGGTGAAAAGCAGCCCGGTGAGGGCGGTGAAATAGAACCTGAAATCATAGGCCTACAAAGAATCGGAGTCCCGACATTCGCAAGAATGTCGTGGATGACGGTGTGCTTTTTGCAGAACGAGCCAACGAGTGTATGTGCGTTGCAAGATTAAGTCGCCTCAGGTGACGAAATCATAGGGAAACCGAGTTTTAACTAAGCGAATGCTCCCGCTAGGCGGGGGCAAGTAGCGCGTATACGACCCGAAGCCGGAGCGAGCTAACCATGGCCAGGGTGAACCCTTCTTAAACGAAGGGGGAGGCCCGAACCCACTAGTCGTTCAACGCTAGGGGATGAGCTGTGGTTAGAAGTGAAAAGCTAATCGAGCCCGGTAATAGCTGGTTCTTCCCGAAATAGCTTTTGGGCTAGCCTTTTGCTTATGTTTTTAGGGGTAGAGCACTGGATGAAGCGAGGCGGTTTTCCGTACTCGCTTCAATCAAACTCCGAATACTAAAAACTTTGGCAGGAGAGTTAGACTGTGGGGGCAAAGCTCCATGGTCGAGAGGAAAACAGTCCAGACTGTCGTCTAAGGTCCCTAAATTAATCTAAGTGGGGAAGGAAGTGAAGTTTCTCTGACAGCTAGGAGGTTGGCTTAGAAGCAGCCATCCTTTAAAGAGTGCGTAACAGCTCACTAGTTCAGAGATTTTGCGCCTAAAATTCAACGGGGCTAAAGATTAATACCGAAGACACAGATGCCGCTGCTTTGCAGCGGCGTGGTAGGGAAGCGTTCTATAAGCAGCGAAGCTAAATCGTGAGGTTTGGTGGAGTTTATAGAAGTGAGAATGTTGGCATTAGTAACCACAATCCCGATGAGAAATCGGGACGCCGAAAGCCTAAGGTTTCCTTGGCAATGAAAATCAGCCAAGGGTTAGGCGGGCCTAAGTTGCTTCCGATGATTATCGGATAGACAGCGATGGACAGACGGTTAATATTCCGTCCCTTCAACGTTTTTTGATGGGAGGACGAAGTTCAGTAGTTCGAGCGGCTGATTGGATTGCCGTTTTCAATTTGAGGATGCCTGTTAGGAAAATCCGGCAGGCGCCAATCCAAGAATTGAGAAAAGGTTTTTCTACGGAAAAATCGATTTGAATGAGCGAGCTTCCAAGAAAAGTCCCTAAAATTAGAAACGTTGGATCCGTACCGAAAACCGACACAGGTGGGCAGGTCGAGTAGACCAAGGCGAACGGGTGATTCCTTGTGAAGGAACTCGGCAAAACAACGTCCGTAAGTTCGCAATAAGGACTCCCCCGATGTTAAATCGGGGGCGCAGTTAAAGATTCCTGGCGACTGTTTACCAAAAACACAGCTCCCTGCTAACTCGCAAGAGGATGTATAGGGGGTGACGCCTGACCAATGCTAGAAGGTTAACGGTTGCGGTCCCTGTTTTCGGATAGGGGCCAAGGCCCGAAGCCCTAGTGAATGTCGGCCGTAACTATAACGGTCCTAAGGTAGCGAAATTCCTTGGCTGGTAAATTCAGTCCCGCACGAAAGGCGTCACGACTAGGAAACTGTCTCCACAAGGAGCCCGGTGAAGATGCAGTGGGGGTGAAGATGCCCCCTACCTGCGGCAAGACGGAAAGACCCTAGGAGCTTTACTGTAGGTTCTTATTGGGATATTATTTTAGATGCGTAGCATAGCGGGGAGGCTTTGAATCCCGATTTTCGGATCGGGAGGAGCCGCCAGTGAAATACCCGTCTTCTAATATGATATTTCTAACCCCGTAAAACGGGGGACAGTGGGTGCTGGGCAGTTTGAGTGGGGCGCTCGCCTCCAAAAAAGTAACGGAGGCGTTTATAAGGTCGGCTAGGTCCGGATGGAAATCGGACTCGTCGCGCAAAGGCACAAGCCGGCTTTACTGCAAGACGGACATGTCGCGCAGTTGCGAAAGCAGAACTTAGTGAACTAATCGTGGGTTGTAGAACCGCGAGAGATTAACGGATAAAAGCTACCCTAGGGATAGGCTCTGACCCCGCAGTGTTGCGGGGAAAAAGAGTTGTTGTCCAACCCATTCCGTAAGGGTGGGGAAGTACGGCTTATAACGGTGAAGTCTCGATGTAAAATCGGGATAATACCGTGGGAAGTTAGAAGGACTAAAATAAAACTATGGTCCATTTATCTTTAATTCAAGAACAAATTATCTATGGAATAATTCTTGGGGATGGATATTTACAGAAAACAGGCAAAAAGAATGCTCGATTGAGATTAGAACACGGCAAAAAACAAAAAGAATATCTTTTTTGGAAAGTGAATCAATTTAAAAAGATATTTCAAGGTAAACCAAAATACATAGAAAGAATTCATCCAAAAACGAAAAAGAAATATGGATACTGGAGATATCAATCGCAATCAACTCCTTATTTAGGAAAATTGAGAATGATTTTTTATCCCCAGGAGGAAAAAAGAATTCCAAAAAACCTAAGTGATTATTTGAGTCCTCGGACATTGGCAGTTTGGTATATGGATGATGGGTATTTTTCTTCAAGAGATAATAGTAGTTATCTTTATCTAGGAAGAGTGACTTGCGAAGAAGCTGAAAATGTTTCTCAAGCGATATCGGAATCATTTAAATTACCAAACACAATCTTAGACAAAAAAGAGAAAGGATATGTTATTTATTTTTCTCCAAAAACAGTAATTAAATTAAGAAAGTTGATAAAAAGATATATGCTTTCTTTGTTTAATTATAAATTTCCTTCTAACCCCGTAACGACTGATTCGCTAGCCCAAGCGAAGAGATAGTGGGTACTCAATATTTGAGATTTAAACCATTATCATACGCCGTCTCCGTTTAAAACTAACGGATGAAGATATAGTCTAATCTAGAAAAAGATTGAACAGGCTAATAGTGCCCAAGAGTTCATATCGACGGCACTGTTTGGCACCTCGATGTCGGCTCATCTTAGCGCGGGGGTGAAGAAGCTCCCAAGCGTTTGGCTGTTCGCCAATTAAAAAGGTACGCGAGCTGGGTTCAAACCGTTCAGAAGCGAAACTATTTTTGGCTTTTGAACCTATTTGAACCCAAGGAAGACATCATAACGGCGGCATTTCACAGTAATGTGGAATGAGAAATCGACTATATCGGTGTAATCCACTTGTGATATAACCTGTCATATGTTAGGATAATACCGAGGGAAGTCGTGTGTATGAAAAAATTCGTTTCATCAGTAAAAAGAGCTTATCTTGCTGGATTTCTCGATGGTGACGGAAGCATTTATGTGCGCTTAAAACCAAATAAAAGTTATAAATACGGGTTTCAGGTAGCGCCATACATTGTGCTTTTCCAATCGGCCAAAGAGGAGTCTAAGTTTAAGAAGGTTTGTTCCTTAATCAATCTCGGTTATATGAGAAAACGGAAAGACGGGATTCTAGAATATACAATTGGCAGAATTGATAATATTATCGAATTCCTGTCGTTCGTGGGACCATTTGTTATTTTGAAAAGAGAACAGGTGATCTTGATGAAAAAGATTCTTGAGCGCAAAAAGAAAATAAACAAAGAACGAGATTTTAAGGCTCTGATGAAATTAATTGATTCTTTTAGGGAATTGAATTATTCCAAAAAGAGAAAGAAGTACATATTGACCCCGTAGAGACTAAACGTCGATTATCCTGTAAATACAGGATAGTAATATAGTCCATACTTCTGGCAACAGAAGAGATATATGCGTAAGACAGGTTGGTCCCTATCTGCCGTAGGCGTCGATACTTGAGGGGAGTCGTCCATTGTACGAGAGGATCCGGACGAATAAACCTCTGGTCTGCCAGTTGTCCCGCCCGGGGCATTGCTGGGTAGCTAAGTTTAGAAAGGATAAGCGCTGAAAGCATATAAGCGCGAAGCCTACCCCAAGATGAGGTATCTTAGATTGGTGGGAGACGACCACCTTGATAGGCCTCAGGTGTAAGTCCCGTAAGGGATTAAGCCGAGAGGTACTAATAAATCATTTTAATTTTATCCTCCTAACTTTTTGAATATTAATATTTATTAATCTTTATAATCTTTATAATCGTGTCCAATCCATGGGGGCTATACTGATGGTGTCCTACCTGATCCCATTCCGAACTCAGAAGTAAAATCCATCAAGGCCGATGATAGTGGGTTTCCTGCGAAAGTAGGTAGCTCCCGTGGTTTGGACGCGATTTTTTAATTGGCGGGGTTTACCCCATTGGGGTTTACTTGTTTTCATCTTTTGATATAATAGAGATATTATCTATGCATAAAAGAACTCTCAAGAGAATTGTTATTGCGCTTGTTTTTCTTTCAATTCTGGCAGCAATTGTCTTCTTAGTCTATTTCTTAAATCGGCCGGCGCCGACTTGCTCCGACGGAGTTAAAAATCAGAGCGAAGAAGACATCGATTGCGGCGGACCATGTTCTTCGTGCGAATTATTAGAGATTAAGGACATCGAGGTTTTATCAACAAAATCGGTCTCAACCCAGAATGATTTCTATGGCCTGATGGCCCAGGTCAAAAATCCCAATCAAAATTACGGCAGCGGCAAAGTTCCTTTTACCTTTAAGATATATGATTCCAGCGGCGACCTGATTATCCAGTCCTCCGGCCAGACATATATTTTGCCCAATCAAACAAAATATATTATTAAACCCAAAGTAGATGTTAATCGTTCACCCGGCAAGGTAGAGATTTCTTTTGGCAAAATTGAATGGGAGAAATTAATTAACTATCAGGCGCCGAGTTTGCCGATACAGCAAAAAGAATACCGGCTTTTGGATTACAGAGAATCCGGCTTTAGCCAGGCAAAAGGAATTCTGGTCAATAAAAGCAATTTTGACTTCAGTCGAATTGATCTAGACATACTTTTATTTGATTCTTTTGGTCGCTTGATTGGGCTCAACACCACAGAGGTAAATATTCTTTTGAGCGGCCAAGCGCGCGATTTTATCGCTACTTGGTTTGATGAGATTGACGGCCAGGTTGCTGTAATTGAAATAGAAGCGGAAACAAATATTTTTGACAAAGACAATTATCTGCCTACTGGCCAAGGTATTCCTGAAAAGTTTCAAGAATATTAAGATGCTTAATCATTTTAGAAAACTTGATTGGTCCCTAATTATCGCTGCTCTGCTCCTTTCCGGGGCAGGGCTTTTAACTATCCGCGGCATTGGCACCGCGGAAGCCATGATTTTTTTTAAAAAACAATTTCTTTTTTTAGGCATAGGTTTTTTATTGATGGTTATCTTAAGTTTCTTTGATTACCGGATTTTTAAAAACCATTCTTTGGGTTTAATTGTTATTTATCTTGTCTCGGTTGTTTCTTTGGTCTTCGTTCTTTTCTCGGAAGAGGTGAGAGGGTCTTCAAGCTGGTTTCATCTTGGCCCGATAAATTTTGAGCCGATCGAATTTATTAAAATAGTCGTTATCTTGATTTTAGCCAAATATTTTTCTTCCCGTCATATAGAATTATACCGTTTCAGGCACTTGATTGTTTCCGGCGCCTATATTGGCCTGCCTGCCTTGGCGATTCTTTTCCAGCCGGACCTTGGTTCAGTCTTGGTTTTAGGCGGCATCTGGCTGGGGATTGTTGTTGTTTCAGGCCTTAAAGCTCGCCATCTCGCTGCTCTTTTCTTAATCGCGGCGGTTTTATTGGCTGTCGGCTGGACATCTGTTTTAAGGGAATATCAAAAGCAGAGGATATTGTCTTTTTTGGATCCGCAAAATGACCCCTACGGCTGGGGATATCATATCAGCCAATCTTTAATTGCGGTCGGCTCGGGAAGAATTTTAGGGCAGGGAGAAGAGGGGAGTTCCCAGGCCGGGCTAAAATTTTTGCCGGAACAACATAATGATTTTATTTTTGCGACCTTGTCCGAACAGAGGGGATTGGCTGGGGTTTTCGTTCTCTTGGCTCTCTATGCTTTCTTTTTTTGGCGAATCGTCAAAATAGCCCTGGTTTCAAGTAATAATTTTTCCCGCTTGTTTGCCGCTGGGTTTATGGCGATGATTTTTTCCCAAGCGGTAATTAATATCGGAATGAATGTGGGTGTTCTGCCGATCACGGGGCTGACCTTGCCATTAGTGAGTTACGGGGGCAGCAGCTTGATTAGTATTTTTTTAGGCCTGGGTATTTTAGAAAGCATCAAGTCCAGAAATTAATCAATCTTTTCACCGGCGCAAAAAAATCCCGCAGATAAAACTGCGGGATTTTTTATTGGGGGAGAAAAAATTTAGAATAAATCTAATTTTCTTTTCGATTGTTTGGCTCGGCTAAGTTCTATTTTCCTTAGAACCTCTTCAATTTGTTCTAGGCGATAGAGGCGATAGTTATTAACGGGGTTGCGGTATGGTCGTAAAATTCCTCTTCTATCCCAGTTTCTTAGAGTCAAGGGAGTGACATGAAGTAGTTTTGCCGCTTTTTTGATAGTAATGTATGTCATAGTTATAATACTTTTTTATCAATGTTTATTAAATATTATTGTTCTTTATATATTTTAACTTTTTAACTGCTCGCCGGTCAAGAGATAAATTGTGGATAACCGCGCCAGTACTCCAAAAAGCCTTTCGGCGCCATTTAAAGTCCTTCGGCGTTATTCTCTCACCCCGTTCCTGTCATTCCCGTCCCGTATCTGTCATTCCCGCTTTCTTCTTGTCATTCCCGCGAAAGCGGGAATCCAGTACGGGATAAACTCCAGCGGGAATCCAGTTCTTCCCCTGGATTCCGCATCAAGTGCGGAATGACAAAGGGGTTTTTGTAGAATAACAAAATCCGACATTTTTAAGTTGTTGTTGTGGATAACTTTTTTCGGCAAAAAAAATTTCTGCGAATCCGATCGTCGCCTAATTAACCGATATTCTTTCTTTCGCTTATTTAAGCCAAAAATATCCCAAAAAAACTTTTATCGGATAGCGGCTTTTGTTTTAAACGATACTATCGGATACCCACTTGACAGGGTTTTTAGGGAAAGACTATAATAAGGATACAATTCGATATGAAGTTTTTCTGCAGAAAACCATAATTCTTTAATAAGAATTTATTTGTGGTTTTCTGCTTTTTATTTTACTTTTTTATGTACTACTATACTTTTTCACAGTGCCTTTACCAAGATTTAGTCGGGACATTGACTCTCTTGCTTTTAATTGCCCCTCTTTTAGCCTTTCTTATTTTTAAAAAATGGAAAAATTAGAAGATAAAACTAAACTAGGCCAGCATATCTCCCTGCAAGAGGCCTCTAATCTCTGCTCATATTCGCAGGACTACTTAAGTTTGCGCGCCAGACAGGGGAAATTGAAGGCGGCAAAGATCGGCCGCAATTGGTTTACGACAGAAAAGTGGCTTAGGGAATATATTTACTCAACTCAATATATTCCTCTTCAGGAGGCCTCTAATCTCTGCTCATATTCGCAGGACTACTTAAGTTTGCGCGCCAGACAGGGGAAATTGAAGTCAATTCGCCAGAATGGTAAATGGATGACAACGAGAAAATGGCTGGATAAGTATGCCAAAGATATGAAAATAGGGAAGCGCGGCAAACCTGTTCTTTATCAGCCGGTAAAAGATTCTATCCCTTACGTCAAGGGAATCAAATTAAGCGGCATTTTGGAAAAAATAATCGGCCAGTCAATTGAAAAAGCGCTTAATCTTGCTGAAAAACAAATTATCCGGGCGAAAAAATCAAAATTTGCCGGTTATCCGAAAAACGCCCTTAAGAAATTTGATTGCCAATATTCAAAATTAATTGATTCAATTGAAAGATTGGTCAAATCCCAAAATTGGCCAAAAATCGCTCTATGGGGGGCTTTAATATTTTCAGTCGCAGCATCCCTCGTCTTTGCTTCAAACAGCGCCATAAGGGCTTCTGTAGCCGATCTAACGGAAGAATCAATCACTTTGCTTCTATCAAGCGGGGAAAAAGTGGCTGACGCTGTTTTTGTTTCGGGCAAGAATATGCTTGAATTGCCTGGAGAAATAACGAACTTCGCTTTGTTATCTGCTAATAAAGCCGTTCATTCAACTGAAAATTCAATTAATGCCGCCATAGAATCGCTTCATAAAGCCGCTTTTGATATTCCTCAAGCGGCTTTTTCGCTAAATAATGAATTAAAAGACAGGTTTAACCAATTAGCCAGCGAGTCAGCGGTTTTAATTGAGTCGTCTTTTAAAGATGCCGCTCTAAGTATCGCCGAATTGCCCGCCGGAATCAAATTAAATTTCTCTAAGTTAAGCCAAAAAAACGAAGAAATTAAGTTTGGCCTGAAAAAAAACGTCCGGACTGTTGCCTTAGGTTTTAAGAAATCGCCCCTAGCGGTTGAAAAAGTAATTTCTGACGCTGTTAAAAACAAGAAAAAAATTGACCAGTTCTTTAAAAGCGGTTCGGAAGAATTGCTCTTTCAGGCAAAACAAGTTCCGCTGGAATTCAGCCAATGGGTCCAAAAAAGAAAAATTGAGTTAGTTTATCTGACTACGAAAACTCTGCCCGATCTGGCCTTTTCTGTAGCGATAAATTTACCAAGATATTCGTTTGATATCCTATCCGATACGGTTGGCAAATTTGCCGATATATTTGAAAGTGGCTTTGATATTGTACATATCGGCAGTAAGGCAATTAGCGGCGGACTTTCTGACGGTTTGGCTAATTTGGCGAATATTTTTGATATCATCCCGCAAATCAGTCAAAAAATAGATTCCTTCACTCAAAAAGCCGAATCTGTCCTCGGCGACACCTATCTTAAAGTCGCCCAATTTCTACTGCCGGGATATTCATTAGAAAGATTGACCTGGTCTATCCAACCTGTCCAGCCTTCTATCCCTTCTGTTCCCTCTGTTCCCTCTGTTCCTGAAGAGACAACCATCAGGGAAGTCACCCAGGTCAAGCAAATCACCCAGGAAAAAATTACCGAGATTACCCGGGTTGTGGAAACCGTGGGATCAAATGACCTTTCTTTTGTCAGTCAGAACATCAATCTTTTATCACAGCGGCTGACCGACCTTTCTACCCAGATTGCCTCTAAGATTGATTACACTGTTCCATCCTACGCCCCGATCTACATCCCTTCTTCCGGCTTGCAGGTGGCGGGCAATTCTCTCCTAACCACTCTTAATGTTTCCGGCTCCGGCAGCGTTGGCGGCTCCCTCTCGGTCCGGCAGAACTTCTCCGTCGGCAACACCCAGGACAGCGTCACTCCGACCATGACCGTTAACGCCGATTCCACTTTCAACAACCCGGAGACGTTCAACGACGGACTAACAGCCAATGGCGGATTAGCGGCTTCATCTCTTTCTGTCGCGGGCGTCGCTCTTTCCGTCTCGGGCATAGCCGACATTATCGGCAACCTGACTGTCTCGGGCAACATCTCTGGCGCCGGAACGCTTGATATTACTTCCACTTCCACTTTGGCGACTTCCACTGTCGCCCAACTGACCATTACCAACGACCTGCTGGTCTCCGGCAACGCCACCACGACCTGGTCGCAGGCCTTCCTGTCCACCATCTCCCAGACCGCTTCTTCCACCGAGCCGATTTTTTCAATCACGGCTTCGTCAACCGGCACTCACTTGGATTTTAAACTGGCCGGCCAGGGTCCGCTGCTTAACATCAGCAACAACCAGAATACTTCCAGATTTTACATCGATAACAACGGCAA
>Ga0180007_10006595_pt1 | contig 11295 bp, 8 predicted proteins | sample MM_PC_MetaG_FD_121122 | JGI IMG/M metagenome (GOLD analysis project Ga0180007, IMG submission 121122) | Groundwater microbial communities from the Aspo Hard Rock Laboratory (HRL) deep subsurface site, Sweden - MM_PC_MetaG | ecosystem: Environmental > Aquatic > Deep subsurface > Groundwater...
ATTGATTAACCATCTCAATGCTAATGTTTGTTTTCTTGAAGCTCTAACTTCAGTTGGTACTTGGTAGTTTTGACCACCAATACGGCGTGAACGAACTTCTAATATTGGGGTAATATTATTTAATGCTTCATTGAACACTTCAATTGGCTCGCGTCCAGTCGCTTCTTTGACGCGATTGAATGCTCCATATAAAATACCTTGGGCAGTTCCTTTTTTACCATCAACCATGATTGTGTTAACAATACGTGTAACAAGTTTTGATTGATAGATTGGATCTGGTAAAACGTCGCGTTTTACTATATGACCTTTACGTGGCATGAGTTCACCTTCTTCCTTTCATTTTGATAGATGATTTTTTATATTAATTACTTTTTCTTTACAGCTGCAGCCTTAGGACGCTTAGCGCCATACTTTGAACGTGACTGTTTGCGGTTTGCAACGCCGGATGTATCTAATGTTCCGCGTATGATGTGATAACGAACTCCTGGAAGGTCTTTAACACGACCGCCACGAATGAGTACCACACTATGTTCTTGAAGTGAATGTCCGATTCCTGGAATATAAGCAGTAACTTCTGTTTGATTGCTTAAACGAACACGGGCATACTTTCTAAGAGCAGAGTTAGGTTTCTTTGGTGTCATTGTAGTAACACGTGTGCATACACCACGTTTTTGAGGTGAGGTGTAGTCACTTTCACTTTTGTGTAGACTGTTGAAACCATAGCCTAGTGCAGGTGATTTAGATTTGTACTTTTTGTCTGTTCTTCCGTTTTTTACAAGTTGTGAAATAGTTGGCATTTGTAGTTCTCCTTTCTTCTAACACATATCCAAGTGTTTCTTTTTTGGTTTAAAAAATTAATTTTGGCCTTATTAAGCCAAAACAATGGTGATTCTTACGTGTAATTAACACAGCGTATTTATTATATAATAAGTGGTGATTATTGTCAACTTTTTTGAGTGAATTTTGCATTAAAATTAGAAAACACCCACATGGTGGATGTTTTAATAATTTCAATCTAATCAATTTTGATATTTTACTATGATGTATTTTTCTTTCTTATCAACTTATTGAGACAAATCTTTTATAACAACTCATGGATTTGATCCGACTAACTATGGGCGATTATCAAAATCCTGAAGCTCATTAAGCTGTAAATAAAACCACTCTTTTGTATTTGGAACTTCACTCTCTTGTTCCATCAAATCTAAAAATTCGTCTATTGTAGCACTTGACATGGCGTATGTCTCATAATATACGTTAAGTATTTCAATCATCTTATCAATATTTCCATCAAGAAATTCTTCGACATAATATCTAAACAATGAAGGTCCATGGTAATAAATGAGAAATGCATAATAATCCCCATATTCATCTACTTCTCTTAAAAGATTTGCTCCAATGTTTGCTTCATATCTCTCAGTGAGTTCAGATTTCAAACTGCTTCTGTAATTCAAATATTGATTATATCCAGTCAATCCATAGAGATCATAAAAATATAGTGATGTCGCATATGTTGTGAGTGATTCATCTAAAAAAGATTCATTTGCCTGATCGTTTCCAATCATCGAGTAAAACCATTGGTGAATCATCTCATGAACAACCGTTCCTTCTTGAATCTCATGCGAGCAATATATGACACCAGAACTTTCCATGCCATAAAAGTATCCGTATTCTAATGTGAAATGATCATAAATGTAATCACCCACATTTTCTTCCATGACCTGAAGTGATCGACTCAAATAGAAAAACGAATCCTCAATTTCTGTTGTTGTGAGTTCTCTGACTGCATAGATTTCGTAGAAAACATCATCAATTGTTCTTTCATATAAACGATAATCAGATGATGCGCTAAATGAGAAATCTCGAGCATCTTTGATGCTATATTCAAGTACTTTTCTTTGTCCAACGATTTTTTCTTTCAACAATTCTCCACTACTAGCAACTAGATATGCTTGAGGTACGTTGATACTGACATAATAGTCTCCAATCGTATTATAGTAAACTTCGCCTTTAAACGAATAAGGTTCATTGTGCCATCCTTTCTCGTCATAAATCGCCACATAAGGATAAAAGCTAAGCGTCAGATAATAGTTATCATAGGTTACGATTCGGTCAATATCCCAGTAGATGAAGGAATAACTATATGTTATAAAAATACGCTCACCTTTTACCAAAGTTTGACTTAGAGTCACATGCATAAGCGTATGATCATCACCTGTAATTTCATAAACGGTATCAGCACCATCAATTCTAAAATATGAAAAAACAGCATTATATCCGGAACTTCTAGGATTAACAGCATTAGGATAGATGTGAATGTAAAGTTCATCCAAGTCATACAAATCGTTTTTGTAATATAATTCTCCTTCAACAGTCAGTGTATCTGTTTCTATATCTAAGTATAGATTCATATCATAAACATTGTTATCGGAATTGTAAATGTCGTTTTCGCCTTGTGAGCATCCAAAAAGAAGGAAGATAAATATAAAAAGAACAATCATCTTCTTCATAAACCAATAACTCCTTTCCTATATGCAATCATACTCTAAAGTGCCTTTTCTTCATTATATATTTGCCTTTACCTTAAGTCAATCAACTGTTGCACATTCATTTGCAATAAGATCATAAAAAAAATGAAACTAGAGATTAATCTATTTCATCTTTGGGTCATTTGATGTGTTTATCTTAGGCTTTTTTCAATCTGACTTCAATTAAATTCAATAAGACTGCTCCTATACCATTACCTAGAATCATAAGTGCTAAATAGAGAAAGGCTTTAATCGTATACATGTCACTTAAAAAGAAATATAACATGTTTGCAATACTATGTTCAAACTTTGAAAGAATGAAGATCATCACAGCAAAAATTAATATTACAACCTTAGCTAAATCATGTTTCACATGCTTAAAGCTATCTACAGCAATATACATCATCATGCCACAAAATATTGCTAAAGCTAGTGTTTCATACCATAGATGATCAAGTTTTAAAGCAAACAAGTCACTTCCAGTAGTGACTACTGAAGAAATACCTGATAATCTGAATAGAAAGGCAATTATTGCTATACCTATAACATTACCTAAAATCGTTTTTAGAATTAGAACCAAATAGTCTTTTGAGTATGGAAACAAATAACCGACTTTGCCTGTATATAGATGATAGTCTCTTGTTACTACGACCAAGAGTCCAAAACTAAACAAAAAAGCACCGATGATATGGTTTTCTAAACTTAAATATACCAGTCCGGCTATGCCAATATAAACACCTGCCATGATTGCTTTTAAAAGTATGTTGTTCTTTAAATCCATGAATTATTTTCCTTTTTTAAATGCGTATATTGAGCCTACGATGTGATTCGCAAATTTAGCTGGTAATAGTTTAGCAAGTAAAACGATTGCTTTATACTTGAATCCTACAGTCTTGTAGAGTGGGATTCTTTTAATTTTTACAAGTCTATTGACGACTTTAGCAGCTGATAAAGGATCCATCCCATTGATTTCGTCCTTTTCCATCACTGTAACTGACAAATCAACCCGATTTTTGTAATCTGGGTGATCAGATTCATTCTTTTTACGATTCTTTGTGAATCCAGTTCTGATATCGCCTGGCATCACTGCACAAACTTGAATCTTAAAAGGTGCAACCTCATTTGCCAATGCTTCAGAAAATGAGTTGATTGCTGCCTTTGAACTACTATAAAATGCTTGAAAAGGTATCGCTAGCTTAGAAGCAACCGAACTGATATTTAAAATCTTTCCACCACCACTTTGTCTCATGAATGGAAGGACTGCTTTTGTAGAGTTAAAAACACCCATAAAATTGACATTGAATAAATAAGTGGCATCTTCTGAGGAAGTATCCTCAATAGTGCCTGATATGCCCATACCAGCATTATTAATTAAAACATCGATATGGCCTTCAATTTCAAAGATTTCCTGATATGCATTTTTTAGTTGTTCGAAATCAGTGACATCCGCTTGAATACTTTTTATATTCTTTTCATGAATTTTAGTTCTTGAAATGCCATAGACACTATGGCCTTTTTGACATAAGAATTGTGAAATTGACAATCCAATGCCAGAGGATGCACCTGTAACTACGATAACCTTCATTTTTACTCCTCAAGTCCTTCCAAGCTCTTTAGGACGTTTGCAATTTTATCAATAGCAATATCCATTTGTTCTTTTGTATGTGTTGCTGTATAACTGGTACGAATCAAACATTCACCAATAGGTGTTGCAGGTGGAATAACAGGGTTAACATAAACACCTTGTTCAAATAATTGGTTACACGCAAGCATTGTTCTCAGTGGCATATATGTAAAAATTGGAATGATTGGTGTTTTTGAATCCCTTATCTTTAACCCACGTGCTTTAAGACCTTGACGCATATATTCAGCAATTGCAGCTAGATCTTTAACCCGTTGAGGTTCTCTTTTTAAGATGCGCAGTGCAGCAAGTGCTGCAGCAGTATTTGCAGGTGGTAAAGCTGCTGAGAAAATATAAGGCCGTGAATTATGTCTGATATATTCGATAACATCTCTTTCAGCTGCCATGTATCCACCTAAGCTTGCTAATGATTTAGAAAAAGTTCCCATAATGATATCTACTTCTTTTTCTAAACCAAAGTGTTCTGCTGTTCCGCGTCCGCCTTCACCCATAACACCAAGTCCGTGTGCATCATCAACCATAACCCGAGCACTATACTTTTTAGCTAGTTGGACAATTTCAGGAAGCTTAGCAATATCTCCGCTCATGGAAAAAACGCCATCAGTAATGATGAGTTTACCTTTGCTCTCTGGAGCTTTTGCTAATTTGTCTTCTAGATCTATCATATCACTATGCTCAAAACGAACAACTTCAGCATAGCTTAAGCGTGTGCCATCATAAATGCTGGCATGATTTTCTTTATCAGAAAAAATGATATCATTTCTTCCTGCAATACCCGATATAATCGCTAGATTGCTTTGGAAGCCTGTGCCAAAGATGGAAACATCTTCTTTATTTAAGAAAGCAGCTAATTCTTCTTCTAGTTCTCTATGTAGATTGAGTGTGCCATTTAAAAATCTTGACCCTGATACTCCGGTTCCATATTTGAGAGTTGCTTCAATAGAAGCTTGAATGACCTCAGGATGAGAGGTAAGTCCCAAATAATTATTGGAACCTATCATAATCATTTCTTTACCTTCCATATGAACAACAGTATCTTGCTTACTTGTCAATTCATGAAAATATGGATAATACCCGGCTTCACGGGCTTTTTTAGCAGCATCATATTGATAACATTTTTTAAATAGATCCATCTTATGTATCTCCTCTTTAAATTACTCAATTCATTATATTATACTTTAGTCATTTATTGCATGGATATGCAATGTTTAAGGATATAAGCATAAGGATATTACATATCCTTTTTATTTGATAACAAATACTATTATATCATAACATAAAACTTAGCAATTTGTGCTGCTAATTTCGCATTATTAAATACGAGTTCTAGGTTAGCATCAAGGCTATCACCTTGTGTCAACTCTTTTATCTTTGAAAGTAAGAAGGGTGTCGTCTCTTTGCCTTTGATGCCTAGAAGTTGTGCTTTATCTAATGCTTCTAGGATGACTTGATCTATTTTCTGTGCATCCATGCTGTATTTCTTTGGAATTGGATTAGCAACAACCACACCTCCAGATAAACCTAATGACCATTTAGCGTGGATTAGTTTTGCTATATCTTCAGGTGTATCCATTTGATAGTCTAAATCAAATCCTGATTCTCTGCTATAGAATGCTGGAAGTTCTTTAGTCTGATATCCTAGAACTTCAACACCTTTTGTTTCCAAAAACTCTAATGTGAGTCCCAAATCAAGGATAGATTTAGCACCAGCACATACGACAGCTACATTGACATTGGCTAATTCTTCTAAATCTCTAGAGATATCAAATGTTTTTTCTGCGCCACGATGCACACCACCAATTCCGCCTGTAGCAAACACCTTGATGCCAGCCATTTCAGCTATCAACATAGTTGCTGAAACTGTTGTAGCTCCGGTTTTCTTTTGAGATAAAACATAACCGAAATCCCTTTTACTAACCTTTAAAACATCTTTTGATTGTGCAAGTTCTTGGAGCTCATCTCTTGTAAGTCCCACTTTAATCTGTCCGTTTAAAATAGCTATAGTTGCAGGTACTGCACCTTCTGCTCTAATAATCTCTTCAACACGAAGTGCCATTTTTATATTTTCAGGATATGGCATACCATGGGATATAATCGTTGATTCTAAAGCAACGATAGGTAAATTGTTTACTCTTGCATTTTGTACTTCAGGGTGAATTGATAAGTTTGAATTCATAATTGGTACTCCTTTATTGTTTGTTGTAGATTGTCTTGACTCATGAATGGTGAAACAGCATTTGAATCCTTAAGTGTGATGAGTGCTGCAGCCATACCACAAGATAATGGATTGATTTGATTTAAGGTTCCATAGATAACACCTGCAAAAAAAGCGTCACCTGCACCTGTTGTATTAACGACATCAATCTTTCTTCCAGAGATAAAACGGTGTGTCACACCATCAAAAAAATAAGCTCCTTGATCACCTAGTGTGATAAACACTTGTTTGACACCTTGTTTGAAAAAGTATGAGCCAATGTGTTCAATATCTTCTTTGACATTGCATTTTATATGTGATAAGGTTTTAGCTTCAATTAAATTTAATTTAAGCATATGCATTTTTTGATAAAAAGGCACAATTTTTTGAGCTTTATGAGTTGATATCGCATCGACATAAATTGGGATTTTTATTTCATTAAATAGATACTCTAAAACATTTTGATTAAAGTTTGTATCGAGGATAACCAAATCTGCTTGGTTAATCACTTCGAGTTTATCTTTGAATTGATCAGCGGTTATTTTCTCTAAATCATCCATCGCCGCAACTGCAACCAACATGTCTTTATTCTGGTCGACAACAGCAACATAAGTTGGTGTCAAAAGAACTTCAATTACGTCAAAACGAATACCCAATTGAGTACCCGATTCAATGATTTCTTTACCTACAGTATCTTTTCCAATCGCTGTAATCAGCGTTGGGGATAAATTTAATCTCGCCAAATTTTCAGCTATATTTCTGCCAACACCACCAAAGGAATCCTTAAGATATCCTGGATTGGAATCGTTTAATTTGATGTTTTGATGTGCATACAAAAAGATGTCGTGATTGGAACCCCCAATGACAATGATTTTTTTCATGTTATAAATCAAAATCCATAGACATCTTCTTAAGTACTTTAATCTGTTCTTTGGAACCGACAACAATCATCTTGTCATCAAGTCTTAAAACTTCATCAGCTTTAGGATTAAAAATGAAAACATCATTTTCTCTTCTGATGGCTAAAACGATTAATCCTGCTTTTTCAGATATCTTAGCATCCCTTAATTTTTTATCAATCAATTCTGAATTTTCTTTAATGACTATTTCTTCCATGTCAATAGACATGTTTTTTGTATCAATGATGTTATCAACAAAATATTGCACATTAGGTGTTAGCATCATTGCAGCCATCTTCTTACCACCTATTTCATCAGGGCTAACTGTATTATTGGCACCAGCACGACGAAGTTTCTTATCTGATCTTTCTTCATGTGATCGTGCAACGATGTGCATTTTAGCGTTAAGTTCTCTTGCTGTTAAAACAACAAATACATTATCAGCATCTTTAGCAAGACAGGCAATTAAACCTTTCGCATGTTTGACTCTAGCCTCTAGTAAAACCTCTTCTTTAGTGGCATCATCATAAATATAATTAACATCCATTTCCTTTAAGTTTTCTATAGCATCCAAATCGTTTTCAATGACGACGAATTCAACTTCTCTTCTTTTAAGTTGTTTAATGACGTGAACACCGGTTTCACCAGCTCCACAAACAATGATATGATTATCTAACTTTTCGATTTCTTTTTTCATTTTATTCTTCCTCCAAGCTTCATTGATATTTCCTTCACTCAAGAACCTGAAAACCGTTGTTAATAAGTATCCAACCATCCCAACACTCACTAAAATGAACCCAATGGAAAACCATTTGGCCAGTGTGTTCATTTCGGCTACCTCTCGGTATCCAACCGTTGATATTGTGATAATCGTCATATAAAGTGCGTCAATAAAAGAAAGATCCAAGATGAGTATGTACCCAACAGTAGCTCCAGCTACCAACAAGATCATGATAGCAATCCAAATGAAGATCTTTTTCACTTTCAATGTAACACCTTTTTCTTTTTTAATGTATACATATTATACCATAAGAACAAAAATAAAAGGACATGTTGTCATGTCCTTTTGGTGTGTTAATAATCTAATTCTTCTTCTTCAGTATAGGTATTTGATCTGTCATATTCGAAAGTTGCTTCTCTTAAAATACCCGTACCAGCTGGAATGAGTCCGCCAATGATGACGTTTTCTTTCAAGCCATGAAGTTCATCGGTCTTACCTTTAATTGCTGCATCAGTTAAAATTCTAGTTGTTTCCTGAAAGGATGCTGCTGATAAGAATGAATCACTTCTAAGGGATGCTCTTGTAATACCTAGTAGGATTGGACGGCCAACAGCAGGTCTCTTGAAGTTTTTGAAAGCAGCTTTATTCGCTCTCTTGAATTCAGAAACTGATACTTCTGTACCTGGTAACAACTCTGTATCACCCTCGGTGACGATGGTGATTCTTCTAAGCATTTGACGAATAATTAACTCGATGTGTTTATCGCTAATTTCTACCCCTTGGGCACGATATACCTTTTGAACTTCTTCTAAGATATACATTTCAGCTGCTTGAGTAGAAACAACACGAAGCAGTTCTTTAGGATTGATAGAACCCAATGTCAATCTTTGACCAGCTTTTACGCTAGCACCTTTACGGAATAAAGCTTCAACGTTTGGATCCATTGTGTATTTATAGTCTTTATCATGAGCATCAGTGATTGTAACAACCGAGATACCACCACGCTGGCGATCAATCGATTTAATCTTACCATCAACTTCACTGATAACGGCTTTCCCTTTAGGGTTTCTAGCTTCAAATAACTCTTGAATACGAGGTAGACCTTGAGTGATATCTGATGCAGAGGCAACACCACCAGTATGGAAGGTTCTCATGGTTAACTGAGTACCTGGTTCACCAATAGATTGGGCTGCGACAACACCAACTGCTTCACCAACTTCAACTCTAGTATTTGTAGCCAAGTTACGACCGTAACATTTAGCACATACACCATTTTCAGAATTACATGTAAGATTACTTCTAATTTCAACACCTGTGATATCAGCCTTGAGTATTGCTTGACCAATTTCTTCAGTGATGAGTTCATTTCTTTTAACTAAAACTTGCTTAGTCTTTGGATGCATAACATCCTTACTTGCATAACGTCCTACGATTCTGTCATACAATGGAACAATTTCTTTTGTGTCATCCATAACTGGTTCCATATAGACACCACGTTCAGTACCGCAATCTTCATCAACAACGATGACATCTTGGCTGACATCAACGAGACGACGTGTCAAATATCCTGATTCAGCAGTCTTTAACGCAGTATCGGTTGAACCTTTTCTCGCACCATGGGTGGAGATGAAGAATTCAGATACGGTTAAGCCTTCTCTAAAGGATGCTTGAACTGGTACTTCAATGATTTCACCCTTAGGGTTATTCATCAGACCGCGCATACCAGCAAGCTGAGCAAAGTTCGATGCATTACCACGGGCTCCAGAGTCAGACATCATATAGATGTTGTTATCTGTATCAAATTCGGCCATTAAACCCTTTTGAATATCATCACGAGCTTCTTGCCATTGTTTAATAACAAGATCACGACGTTCTTTATCTGTAAGCATACCATCTTCATACCAGCCAGTGATTTCTTCAATATTTCTATTGGTTTGATCAATTCTATCGTGTTTACCTGAGTAAACGTTGATATCAGCAAATGATACGGTAATACCTGCAACTGTTGAGTACTTGAAACCAAGATCCTTAAGTCTGTCAAGCATCTTAGATGTTTCACTAATTTGCAAGTCTTTGAAGACCTGAGCAATAATTTGTGATAGGAATTTCTTTTTAAATGGTCCTGGAACATCCATTTGCTTTAGAACATCTTTTGGATTAGTTCCTTTGACTATGAAGTACTTATCAGGTGTATAGTTTTCTAAATTAAATAAGCTTGGTTCATTTAAATATGGGAATGTTGGAGGCAAGATGCGGTTGAAAATAAGCTTACCTAAAGTTGTTACTAAATATTTATGTTTTTGTTCCTCAGTAAACTTTTGGTTAATTGATCTTGGATCGATAATAATTCTAGTATGTAATCCAATTTCTTTATGCTGATACGCAAGATAAGCTTCATCATAATGGGCAAAGAAGTGACCTTCATTGCGATTTTTAAAATTATGTTCTGCTTGTCTTTCATCTGCACGATATCCTGAGAATGTACGTTCTAGTCTTTCTTCAAGTGTCAAGTAATAGTTACCTAAAACCATGTCCTGTGAAGGTGTAACAACTGGTTTACCATCTTTAGGATTCAAGATGTTGTTTGATGCAAGCATTAATAATCTTGCTTCTGCTTGAGCTTCATTAGATAGTGGAACGTGGACAGCCATTTGGTCACCGTCAAAGTCAGCGTTGAACGCTGGGGTAACAAGTGGGTGTAGACGAATCGCCTTACCATCAATAAGTTTTGGTTCAAATGCTTGAATACCAAGTCTATGAAGTGTTGGTGCACGGTTGAGTAGAACTGGATGTTCTCTAACAACCTTTTCTAAAGCTGCCCAAACATCATCATCCATTCTTTCGTATTTACTATTAGCATTCTTTTTAGCATTCGCATCATTTCCTGTTAATTTTTGTAATTCTCTTAATACGAATGGTTTGAATAATGTGATTGCCATTTCTCTTGGGATACCACATTGATACATTTCAAGGTCAGGTCCGACAATGATAACGGAACGACCTGAATAGTCAACACGTTTACCAAGAAGGTTTTGTCTAAAGCGACCTTGCTTACCACGCAACATATCAGATAATGACTTTAAGTGTCTGTTTCTTTCAACAGCAGCTTTTTTACCACGTTTAGCATTATCAAAGAGTGCATCAACAGCTTCTTGAAGCATACGTTTTTCATTCTTTGTAATTAAACGAGGTGCCATTTGTTCTTTTTGTTTCTTCAAACGGTTGTTACGGTTTAAGATACGACGATATAGATCGTTTAAGTCAGTGGTAGCAAAACGACCACCATCAAGAGCAACCATTGGTCTTAAATC
>Ga0180007_10006596_pt1 | contig 11291 bp, 21 predicted proteins | sample MM_PC_MetaG_FD_121122 | JGI IMG/M metagenome (GOLD analysis project Ga0180007, IMG submission 121122) | Groundwater microbial communities from the Aspo Hard Rock Laboratory (HRL) deep subsurface site, Sweden - MM_PC_MetaG | ecosystem: Environmental > Aquatic > Deep subsurface > Groundwater...
GAGGCTTGCAATGTACGCCTTAACGCTAACACAGCCGTGGGCGACGCTGGTAGCATTGGGAGCGAAGCGAATCGAGACGCGGAGCTGGAAGACCGACCATCGAGGCTGGCTAGCGATTCACGCCGCAAAGGGCTTTCCTAAGTGGGCGAAAGAGCTGTGTGGGACTGAGCCTTTTTGTTCGCTGCTGGAGAAGCAATTTGGCTTCTTGTATCCGTGGGTCAACTCCGGAGCGGTTAGCCACACCGCCAAGCTGACATTGGGAGCGATTGTAGCGGTCGGGAAGCTCGTACGCTGCTATTCGACGTACCAGATCGGCCTGAACCACATTCCCGGCCGGGAAGCGGACTGGCCACAATTAGAGAAGGAGCGCGAGTTAGGCGACTACTCGGCGGGTCGTTACATGTGGGTTCTGGAAGATGTGAGGCGGTTGCCGGAGCCGATCCCGTGCAAGGGAGCGCTGGGGCTGTGGCGGCTGCCGGCGGAGATTGAGGCAGAGCTATACCATTTCATCCTTCAGCTGAAGGACGAGGAGGTGACGAGGTAATGGCTGATGAGGAATTACTAAAGATGAGAGTGGGGCGTCTACCGACAGAGGATAAGGTCGCCGTCTTGGAAGCGAGATGCGGAAAGCATCTGATGCGCGTCGGCCTCGACGAAGCGGGATTCAGGAAGTTTGCGAGGCAGGTGCAGCTGGCCAAGAGAAAGATGAGGTCCGTTGGCTCCTGACTCGGAGATCGGGCTGTTCCTCGAGGCGCTCAGGGGGAGAGATTCCGGACAAAATACGCTGCGGAGCTACGGCGGGGATCTCAGGCACTTTGGCAAGTGGTTCGCCGGCACGACGGGCGAGACGTTCAAGGCGGCGAGCGTGACGCCGACGGACGTGCGAGACTATCGAGCCTACATGGTGGCGGTGAAGCGGCTGAAGCCGGCGACGGTGAACCGGCGGCTGACGGCGCTGCGGCGTTTCTGCGAGTGGGCGAAGGTACAGGGGCTAATCGCAGAGGTACCCACGCAGCAGGTGAAGGGTGTGGCCTCCAGCGAGGTGGCGCCGCGGCATCTGAGTAAACGCGAGGCGGACCGGCTGACGCGGGCGGTCGAGCGCTACGGGACGATGCGGGACATAGCAATTGTACAAGTACTCCGACACACGGGTCTAAGGGTGGCTGAGCTTTGCGAGCTGCGAGACGGGGATCTGCGGATCTCCGATCGACGGGGTGAGCTCGTGGTGAGGGAGGGAAAGGGCGAGAAGTATCGCGAGGTACCCGTAAACCTCGATGCACGGAAGGCGCTGGCCGATTGGCTTGCCGTGCGGCCGGCAGGGGGCGATGGACATCTATTTATAGGACAACGCCTCGAGGGATTGCGCAGCCGGCAAGTAGAGAACCTCGTGAGCAAATACGCCCGGCTGGCGGAGCTCGAGGGAGTAACGCCGCACACGCTGAGGCACACCTGCGCCAAGGCGCTGCTCGACAGCGGGGTCGACCTCGTGACGGTGGCGAAGGTGTTGGGGCACGACAGTCTGGAGACGACGAAGCGGTATCTGACGCCGACGGCGGCGGACCTGCAGGAGGCGGTGAGGCGACTGGAGCGGGATTACGTCGACGAGAGGGGGACGTAAGGATGGGCGAGACGAATGTGCTGATCCACGTGATGACGGCGGACCTGACGCAAGAGGACCTCGAGCTATTTTTCAGCTGGCACGAGGGCTCCAAGTGGTACCAGTCGCACAGTCTCGAGGAGTGGCGGCTGAAGTCGGACGAGAAATTTGCGAGGGTGGCCAGCACGCCGTGGGTGTTCGTGGGGCAGGTGTCGAAGCTGAGCCGGATGGTGCGAGGAGAGCGGGGATACACGGAAGATCGTTTGTCGCCCGGCGCGGTGCAGGTGATTTGGGAGACGATCGGCGAGTCCTTGCCGGCGGTGGACGACGAGATGATAAGCAAGGTAGAAGCGGCGATGCGTTTGGTGAACGTGAGCTGGTACAAGGTGGGGTCGCGGGAGAAGGTAGTGAGTTTTCTGAGGGAGCACGTGGGCGAGAAGGTATTTGTGGCCACGTGGTAGGAGGACAAGACCAATGAGCGACAAGGGGCATCTTAGACCGTCGTTTTGGGTGGACCGCGGCAAGATGATCGATATGTGTGGCGTGATCTGTGGAGTACCGGGGTGCGAGTCTAACCTGGTGCTAGGGCCAACACCGGACCTAAACACCCTACGGTTTCAGGAGGCCGGCTGGAGACACACGGTGCAGTGGGGTTGGATATGTCCCAAGTGTGCAGCTAAGATGGTGCCCAACTACAAGCCGATGCCGACGGACCTGCTGCCGCGCTGCCGGCGCTGTGGTGAAGCGATGATTACGCAGCTCGTGGTGTATCCCGACGCTCGCACGACTACGCGCCGGTGTACGAGCTGTGGCTGGGAGGAATAGGGAGATGAGCGGAAGAAAAAGCCCTCAGCTAGATGAAGTCAGCGAAGAAGTCTTGAAAACTCTGCCGGCGGAAATAGCCGATGCCTTTAGGCGCTATGCGGCTGGTAGGATATGGTGGAAGTGGAGGAACTATCACATCGACGAAGTAAGCGCTTTGGATGAAGGCTACTACAGTGCGATTATCCTTGATGAGAGAGGCAGGACTTCCGAGATCGTCTACATTCCGTCTCGCAAGCACTGGCGCCAGCGATTCGACCACGAAGGTGGTAGAGATGCCTTGGCCGTATTTCACAAGGGGGAGAAGCAAGAGGCAGCTTTTCCGCTGAAAGGTGTATTTGTTAACGCGGACTCGCTTTTAACAAATCCTGAGCTCCAGCGGGGTATGCTCTTTTTCGAGATTAGGAGCGTGGGCAGAACGGTTGGCGGACAGGTGACTATAGAGGTTCAAGTTGTAAAGTCGAAGGCTAAGGAGCCAAGCAGGATTTATTGGTATGTGGGTGTCGACCCGGAGGATGTATTGCTGATGGTGGCAGAACCCGAGATGGTGAGGGAAAAGCTCGAGGGCGAGGAGGGTAAGCGATAGTGTCTCAGAAAATCTTTAAGCGAGGGGAAGTTCAGATATGCCGTGAAGACGGGCCGCAAGGGCAGGAGTTTGTGCTGACAACTGTCCGTGAGAACTCCGCTGCAGTGACGCTGGCGGATTTCACCGATCTGGTCGTTGCCTCCCTACGTTCGCTATTGGGCGAGGGTTGTTTCGGCAGTTTATTAGATGCGATCGAGATGGAGATTGGGTACACGAACGAAGTGGATATGGAAGGCGGCGGGGAAAGGCCGCATGATGGCATCACCAGTATCGGTTACTGGGATTTAGAAAGGGTACGAGATGTCTTGCAAGGAAGAGCGCGAGTCTGAGCGGGTTTGGGTGGCAGGTATTTTGGACTTCAAGGTCTTACGCGGCGAAATAGTGAAGCTCCCCGGCGAGGACTTGTACGAATTGAGGGCTTTCGACGAAATCGGCCAGGAGGTTTTTCATAGCGCCTTCCGTGGCGCCGAGCGGCAAGAGATGAGGCTGATCTTCGAGACCTTCGACGAGGCGAGGAAGCAAACGATCTCTGTCTGTCGTGAGAAGATGGCCGAGATCAACAGAAAGATATTGGAATTAGTGAAAGAGCGGTATTACTACGGGGCGAAGATCGCCGAGCTCGAGGCGGCCGTTGAGCCGGTGATCTCCTCGAGGGAGCAGTGAAGTGGAAGGGGCGACGTCGCAAGAGGAGCTGGAGCGGAGCGTGCCCACGCTGCCAGTGAGACCGATCCTGAGCGTGGCCAGACGGTACTGGGATCCGGTCGGCAAGGGCTGGGTGTACAGCGTGCGATTTATGCCGCGGTGCGAGCCTGGGCCGCAGTGCCAGTTTGGCGAGAGCTGCCCCTATGCGGCGAAAACGTGTCTGGCGTGAAGGTATTAAAGTGCTACTTGGCCGGTTTTAGGGGCTGTAGGGGCTTCTCAGAGGGCGGTATTTTCGGGCGATTTTGGGGTAAAATGTGACCTAAGCGGCGCAAGCCTGCCAGGACTTCATCACAGCCCACAGGACAGGTCGAGACAAGGTAAACCGATTCGAGACGATGATTTCTACGTCAAGAATCGGTTTTGGCTTTCTAGGGGCCTTGTAGGAGTTGCTATGCTCGCCTGACAAATAAACCGGTTGCCTTGTCGATGCCCACGTCGTAGGCGCCGATCGCCGCAGCGCCGGCGAGGAAACCTCCTAGGACCCAGGACGCGATATCGGCCGGAGTCTGGATACGTTGAAGGGCGAAGCCGATGGCAGGTGCGGCGACCGTTCCGAACATGACGGCGATCAATGGCAGCCACGACTTCTGCTGCTCGTTGAGGTTGCCCACCCATTTGACGACCTCGAGGACGACGACGATGAGGGCAGCGAGGCCACCGACGGAAGCGAATTGATTGAGATCTACCATGTGTATACCTCCTTTCTCCGCTAGTCGGGCGCTAGTGGAGGATGGAGCGGACCCACTCCACTAGGTCATTCCACTTGGCTGTGAGGGCTAGCAGGAAGCCGGCGCCGGTGAGTAGGCGCACAGCCCCCCGGAACTCCCGCTTGTCTACCCAGTTTTCCTTGCAGGCTTTGCAGGCGTCTGCAGTGACGACCTTGCTGCTGAGCTCCTTTATGTCGGTTCGTACATCGCCGATGTCAGATCGTACGTCCTGTCGGAGCTGGTTGAGGTCGCCGCGCAGCCCCTGAAGCACAGTTACTGTAAGGTCTCGGTCCTCCATTGGACACCTCCGGTAAAGGTAGGCGACGCGAGAGCTCGTGGAGGTCGTAGAACGCTAGAGCGGCCACAAGGCAGCCAAGCGCTGGGGTCAGTATGAGCACAGCTAGCACGAGCCATCGCCCCCCTCCTATGGACTAGGGTACCCCCTAGCTCGGTCCCCTCATTGTCGGAATATAGAACATATGCCCGACTCCTACAATAGGGTTTTTTTATTTTTTGAAAAAATCAAAAAACAACATTCAATCATACCCTGTTAAATGGCTTGCCATGCAATGGCACATCAGCACCAATTCCGGCAAATAGCACGCTTGTTCTAGGACTATAGTACTATGCCAATATAGTACTATTAGGTCATATACATACATGTATGTATGGATTAGTATATGGGTGAAGGGACAAAACAATAAACGGAAGGGAGAGAAACAAATGGCGACAACTAGAACAAAACCGAACATATCCGCAACATTAGCAGACGGCGACCTATTACCGCGATTCGCCTGGCCAGGCGCCTATTCTTTATTTTACATAACAAGACAAGGTGGCATCCTTTGCCCAGATTGCGTCAATGACGACCCGGACGAAATCGCCCAGCGCGACATAAACCTCGAAGACCCTTTGATGTATTGCGATGGCTGCGGCAAGCGCATACCCAGCGCCTATGGCGACGAGCAATAAACCAATGAAAACGAGAAGAGGAGAAAACACGATGAGCAAGACAACCAACAATGACAGCGCCAACTATCCCAAGTGGTCAGATCTTCTGAAAGACGCCGTCAACAAGCCAGGGACCATCAGCAAGGCATTCTCACAGTTTCACCGCTATTCAATAGGTAATCAGCTGTTAGCCATGTGGCAGTGCGCTTGGCGTGAAATAACGCCTGGCCCGATCGGTACCTATACCACATGGCAAAAATTAGGGCGCCAAGTGAAAAAGGGACAACGGGCGATCGTCCTATGCATGCCGATCACCTTCAAAAAAGCCATCAAAGTTAAAGACGAAGACGGCAACGAGCACGACGACGAAGCCGTAATATCGACCTTCGTCTATCGCCCGTATTGGTTCGTAATGTCACAGACCGACGGCGACGATCTTACCTTCGCTCCTATACCAGGCTGGGACCGCGACCGGGCCCTAGCAGCGCTAGGAATCGAGATCGTCGACTTCGATATGACAAACGGAAACATCCTCGGCTATGCCAAGGAACACGCAGTCGCAATCTCCCCACTTGCCCCACATCCCGAAAACGTCCTATTCCACGAGATCGGCCACATCGAACTGGGCCATACAAGTGCCAACCTAGATCAAGCGCAATCCCGCAATGAAATCGAAATGGAAGCTGAAAGCGTGAACCTGATTCTTTCCGAAAGCCTAGGCATTGGCGACCCGGCCGAGTCTCGCGGTTATATCCAAAACTGGTTTGGAAAGGGCAATCCCATTAGCGAGAAAAACGCCCGGAGGATATTTTCCGCCGTCGATAAAATCCTCGCCGCTGGAAGGGAGAAAGAGCTCGAGCACGAAAACGCCTAGCACCGATCGCCCTGGCGGATTGCCTCGCCCGGCTCAGCACTGGGGCCAGGGCCCAACCAAACAAAATACGAAGGGAGATCGCACAATGCCGAAATGCCATCGCGACTACTACGCCGTCGAAATCCCCAGCGATTGCAGCACCGACCCGGACGAACGCCTTGATCTGGCCATCATTGAAGCAAGAGAGCGAGCGCGAATCTACGCCGTACCTTGTGCCTGGTATCGCGTCAAGGACGACGGCGAAACCATCAAAATCGCCCGCGTGCGCCCGGCCTGACAATGCCGCTCAACGTCCCTGGCGCCCATTTTCGCCCGCGACTATTCGAGATATTAGCCTGCCAGCTGCGGCAATTTAGCGGATTTTAGCGAAGGGAGAAAAAGCCATGATTCAAGGGGACTCCAGACAGTCAGTATCAGCAGAGATCCATGATCTAATGGACGTCCTAAACCTCCGCAGTAGCACCCAGGTCGCCGCGCTCCTCCGCAACCCGGAGGAGGATTATCCCTCGTCTGGCTTGGTGCGTACCTATCTTAAATGCTTGGCGGATCCGTCCGACAAGTTCACCCTTTTGCTACGCGCCAGACGCGGCGAAATCGAGGAGCAATTGTCGACCGGCGTCCAGGCCTTGCAGATTGCCGATCGCTATAGCGCTGTCTACCGCGTGGCGCCCAAGACCCACTTGATCACCATTCTTGACGGCGACGAGCTCGCCCAAGCCGATCTAGTGTATCCCGATCCGGTCGCCCTCGCCGATACGGTCTCCGCTAGTCTTGCCGTCCCTTCTCACTGGGTGCAGATCTGCCGGATTTGCGGAAAGCCGTTTATCGCCCGCTCCGCGTGCTCTCAGGTGTGCTATCGACGCGACGACGTCGGCCGCATGGCTTGCCGTCGCGAAGCTGCCAGACTCTATCGCAAGGCGCGAAAACTGGCCCTGGCCCAAAATGCCCCACAGCCTGCCAGAGCCCTAATCGCCGGTCTAAGGTCTTGGGATATTGACTAGCCCAGATTCGACCATTTAGCGGATTTTAGCGTAAGCCACAAAAACAACAAGGAGCATACAGCAATGGTACAGAATACCACCGAAGATCCCGTGTTTGGACCTATCATCTCGACCTATTCCAGGGCAGAGGCCATCGAGGATAGCGTCCTCGTCGACGTGAGCAATACCGGGCGCCAGCTCGGCGTCGTCCTGCCCGTCGCCCTCACCAGCGCCGCCTATGAGCTCGTCAATCGAACGTACACCAGCCAGGATCCCGTCGGCCGGCTCATGGACGTCGTCCTGCTTGCCGCCATGAGCTTGGACGGCAACGAGGGAGAGCTACCGTTTACGCGCCCGTTCTACACCTATATCCAGAACGGTCGCAAGAAGATCGCCTATTTCAAGGCCGTCCTCAGCGTCGAGGACGTGGGCGGGGGAGAGCCCGCCGTCTGCATAACCATCATGCTACCGAACGAAGATTGACATAACGTAGGGGCGACCGCCGGTCGCCCGAAACCGTAGGGGCATGGTCCACCTCAGGCGGACCGTGCCCAATAAAAAGGGGGACTAGAACGTGTGTGCTATCCTATCACCGGAGGCCCGCGCCGCTGGCTTCCGGCTCGTCATCGACGACCATCTGATCTGCGTCCAGCGCGATGGCCTTACCCTGCTGGCCTATACAACATACGCCGCACCGTCGACCATCCGCGCCGACGTCGAAGCCATGCTCGAAGCAGAACAACTCGAGGAAGGGGGGAGCGGTGAGCAAAACTAAAACAATCATACTTACTCAGTACCTATCGCAGCTTCGCCGGGAGGTCGACTGCGCCCTACAAGCCTATCACGTATCCGTAGAACACCGCGACGACCTCGCCGACAATTACCGGCAGGCGATGGCCAATACTCAGGCCCAGTATGAGCGCCTCGAGGAGCTGAGCCGGCGCTGCGATGAAGCCGAGCGCCTTCTTCACACCGATTCCCGTAGGGACACCGGGTGCCCTTTGGGCGCGCCGTGTCCGTCACAGGAGGTAGGGGAGGATGGGACGACGTAAACAGCTATCCGACGACCAGACCGAAATCCTCACCCTGTTCGCCCAAAAAACCAAGGATGAGCCGCGCCGCTGGTGGACTGCTGAGGAAGTCTTTCCAGGACCCGCCAGCCAGTCATTATCTCGCCGCAACCAGCTGCCGTCGCTGGCGCGGCTCCGCTACCTTGACATAAAACACGACGCCTTGCCCAACATATACTGGTACCGCCTACCCAAGAAAAGGAGGAAATCTTGAAGCTCGGCTATCAGTCCATTAAAAACCTTTCCGTGCGCACCGGCATTCCTATTCCGCAGCTGCTCGCCCTCGCTCGCCAGAACGACCCGTTTTTCGCCGGCGCACCCGCCAGCCAAGACATGGCGGAGTGGTTCGGCCGCCTGTGGCGCACCTTCCACTACGACACCGGCGTACACCTCCGACGCGTTCACTACCAGATCGTCTCCACCGGCACCCGCCGGGCGGATGGCTCGCCGTATGAGAACACCCAGACCTGCTGGGACTATCTATGCATGGCTGCCAAGAGCGCTCGCTACCTCGGACTTGTCGCCGTCGATTCCTTTGTCGATCGACGCAACCCGGATCCTCACGTCCACATCTATCCGCGCTGGTCTGCCGCTGCGCCCAGCGCTGAAGTGCAGCTGGCGGAGTGGACCCTGCCGGCCATCCAGACCGACCTCGCCACGGGCGTGCAGATCGACATCCCCGACCCCGACATCTACGGCTACGACTACGAGGCCGTCGACCAGCCATATCACCTCGAGGTCTGGGCCGAGAAGTCGACGATGGACGACGTCCTTGTCCCCGTCTGCCGCGAGCTCGGCGCCAACCTCGTCACTAGCCTGGGCTTCCAGTCTATAACCTCCGTTATTCAGCTTCTCCAGCGCATCGCCCAGAGCCGCAAGTCGGCGCGCATCTTCTACATCTCCGATTACGATCCCGCCGGCGACAGCATGCCGGTCGCCGTGGCGCGCCAGCTCGAGTACTGGGCCCAGGATTTTGCCCCAGATCAGGAGGTCAAGCTGCAGCCTCTCGCCCTCACCGTCTCTCAGGTAGAGGAGTATCGACTGCCAACAATCCCCGTCAAGGAAAGTGACAAACGCCGTGCCAACTTCGAGGCTCGCTACGGCCAGCAAGGCGCCGTCGAGCTCGATGCCCTCGAGGCCCTCTATCCGGGCTCCCTCGGCCAGATCGTCCGCAATGCCCTGCGTGACTACGTCGACCAGTCTCTTATGGAGCGCTTAGAGAACGCCGGCTATGAAGCACGCGCCGTCGCCCGGCGCCAGTGGGCCGATCGGGTTGGCGACTTGCGCCTTGATGCCGGCGATCTCTCCGACCGCGTCCGTGCCATCGCCGATACCTACCGCTCCCGCCTCGAGGCGCTCGCCGCCGAGCTGGGCGAAGAGCTGGCGATCTACCACGAGGAGCTGGAGAACCTGCGCACCGCCGTTGAAAACGAGATCGACAGCTTCGAGGCCGACCTTCCAGAGCGCCCGGAGGCCGACATCCAGCCGCCGGACGAAGATGAATGGCTACTCGACACCAATCGTCAGTATATGGAACAGCTGGAGATCTATCAGACCCGCAAGAGCGGCGTCAATGTGTAGGGGAGGCCGGTCCGCCTCAGGCGGACTCGTCGGAGCTAGTTGCACTGCGCCATACCTCTGTCGTATCATATGTGCTAACGTGCGTATGTGCACGTTAGCACTAATCGAAAGGGGGCCATGATCGATGATACAGCCGCTTAACAAACGCCGCACCTCGACAGCTCTTGCCTATTTCACCGCCGAGGAGCTCGCCGAATGCCAGGCAGCCGCCAAGAGAGACGGCGCTAAAAACTTCTCGAGTTGGCTCGTCGAAGCCGCTCTCGAGAAAGCCCGCCGCGACGACATCTGCAAGGAGTGCCTTCGCCGCGAGCTCGATAAAAACCCATCGTAGGGGCGGTCCTTCAGCCGAAGGATGCCCGCCCAGAAAGGGTGACATCGTGAACCAAACCACGCGTCGCCGCTTCACTTGGAAACACAAGCTGCTCATCGCCATCATACTGTTCGTCGTCGGCGTCGACGCCGCCCTGTTCCTTCTGCTCCAGATTTGGAACACCGACGGCGGCACCGACTTCACCCGCGCCGTCCTTGCGCGAGTACAAGGCCAGCCAACCGCCACCGTCCTTCAGCCGAAGGACCGTGACGAGCTCTTTCCAAACTACCAGTTGCCGGCAGCGCTAGCCACCGCCACGCCCATCGCAACCGCGACACCCGTCGCCACTCTTGTGCCAACCGCAACGCCCGTGCCGACGCCTACACCCTACCTCGTTCGTACCTATGGGCAGAAGGACGAGAAAGGCGACACCTACGAGGTTCAGCAATGGAGCGACGGCCGCTATGTCTCGAAATTGGTCGCCACTCGCATACCAATCACGGGGCCGATCGGTACCATTGCTGCATACGAGAATTCTAAGAAAATAGGTATCGGCGACGACGTATACTACTACGTGAAGACAACGTACTACCCCGAAACACCCTCCACCGTCTGGGAGGTTGTAGGCGGTCTGCCGGCAAATGCGATTTCGTATTGGTGGGGGAGGAATGTGAGCGGCAGCGTCAAAGGCTATAACAGTATATTTATATCCACAGGCTGCGACGATAAGCCCGGCACATATTACGTCAGCATTGAAGCCAGCGATCCTGTTGGGACCTCGCGCGGAGTCGTAACCCTAATTGTAGAAAATCGTAAATCTTCCAGATGCCGCTAGCTGCTTCGTCCAATCCGTCCGATCCGACTGACGATTCTAAACGAAAGGAGGTGATAACATGCCAAAGCTCAGCGAAATGTTCCCCGAGCAATATCAGGCTTGGGTCGACGACAACGGCGTGGAAGACAACTTCGCCGACCATCTCCGTGGCACCGGCGTAATACCGACCACGCCGGGCGACGTCACCCGCTACGCCCAAAAGAGTCTGCGCGGCCTCGACACTCTTACCACACGAATGCTTGAGCAACAACCGCTGCAGGCGCAGCCCGAAGGCTA
>Ga0180007_10006597_pt1 | contig 11291 bp, 9 predicted proteins | sample MM_PC_MetaG_FD_121122 | JGI IMG/M metagenome (GOLD analysis project Ga0180007, IMG submission 121122) | Groundwater microbial communities from the Aspo Hard Rock Laboratory (HRL) deep subsurface site, Sweden - MM_PC_MetaG | ecosystem: Environmental > Aquatic > Deep subsurface > Groundwater...
CTCTGCAGTAAGTTCTTTAATCATTGTCATTACGAACGTAGTGAAGTAATCTCATTTTGTTTTAGATTAATAATGAGATTGCTTCGTCATTACATTCCTCGCAATGACAATTATCAGCGATTTTGAAAAATTGTCTTATAATTTTGTTAAATAAATTTGTGAGTAAACGTTTGCAAATTGATAACTGAAATGAATATGTAAAATATATTGTAGAAGGTTCACCAAATAAGTGTTTTAATTATAAATCTTTATTTTTATTAAAGTTTAAAAAAATAGTTCGATATATCTACATAGAAAGTTTATACTATAAAAATAGAGCTATATATTTTAGGTAGGAGAATATGTCAAAAATATCAAACACAGACCGAACTAAGTATAATAACGAAATTAAAGCCTTAAAAGAAAATGAAAAAATATATCTCACAAAAATAAATGCACTAAGTAAAATGATTGATACCACAAATGATAATCTAAATAACTATAGAAGAATTACAATTGCTTGGTTTTACCTAACAATTGCCGAATTTTATTGCACAATGAACGACTTATCCTTACAATTCTTAAAGCGTTTAAACGAAAACCACTTGGGCGAAGCAAGAAAAAGTTATTCTAGTGCTCTAAAAGAAATAGAAGAATTCACCGGAAAACATCTTGATTTAGCATATGAAGAACAAGTCGAAATATTATCATCTATTAAAAAATTTACAGCTCCAAGAGTGTTAGCATTATCTAACAAATTTGGTTATGTCTTAGAAAGAATTAAAAAAGGATATGGCGATACTTCTAAATGGAAGTGGCTATTAGTGGAAACAGAAGCACGATATGCAACAGTAATTAAAAACTTGGCTGACCTAAAATCTATTGCCGCTAATGATCCCACAAAAGCTTTTTATGAACAAAAAATGGTTTTAGCACAAAAAATTAAAGAAATGTTAAAATCAGCAAGCGAACATTATAGAGATAAATATTCCATTTCCACAAAAGAAATTGATGATATGCGAAAAGCTATTTATATACAAGAAGAGCTTAGGAAAGTCAATATTTATCTTGATTCACCACAAGATGTCGAAACATGCAAAAAAACAATTGACCTCTGGAATAACATCTTAGAAAGAGATTTAAGCGAGAAAGAGAAAAAGAAAGGCAAGAAAAAATAATTTAGTTATTTTAACAATATATGTTTATGATATAAACGATTTTTTTGTGTAATTTTAAGCTATGGGGGTTGGTTTTTTTGGGACTTTGGGTTAAAATCTGGTGAGATTTTGGGTTATTTTAGATCAGCTTAACGTGATCATAAAGGTGTGACTTCTAATAATTTGGGTAATTAGATGGTGATACTTAAGAAATGCTTTTTCACCAACCCCATCGCTTAAATTATATCTATATATGTCAATTTTAACAATGAACTTGACATAAATAAGTTTAATATCTTATACCTTTTTATTATCGCAAACATCGTACCAAAAAATTTAATAATAAATGTTAATTTTTTTTAAAATAAATTATTTTTCAAAAAACCTCATCTATTGTCCATTAAATACAACGGTAATTTTATAAATTTTAAAATAATAAATTAATTAATCAGAATTACTATTATAATTTTATGACAAATCTATTTTTGCATGTATCATTTTTACACATTATTGTACAATATAAAGATATAAATGTTAAATTTGTGTTATCTTGATACAAATTCTTAATATTGACAAAGCAAAATAGAAAAAAAGTTCTTTTCGAGTATATCAATAATTTTATTATTTTAAATCAATAAACTTAAATAAGCAAATTCATATTTGAAGGATTTGCCTGAGTTAAGGTATATATAAATGAGTAAACAACTTGCGATTGTTGTCGATGTTAGACGATGTATAAGTTGCATGGCTTGTACCGTTGCTTGCAACACATTTTATAATTTGCCGCTGGGTAAATTTAAACTATCTGTTAATAATTTTGATAAGGGTAAATATCCAGATAGTAAGAAAATAGCACTTCCTATTATGTGTTTTCAATGTGAAAAGCCTAAGTGCATAACTGCATGTAAAAGCACAGGAGTAAACGCTATTTACAAAAGAATAGAAGATGGAATCGTAATTATAGATAGCGACAAATGTCAAGGTAAACAAAAATGCATAAGCGACGGTTGTCCTTATTCTAATATATACTTCAATCCTTTGACAGGTAAAGCGGAAAAATGTTCATTGTGTATAGATGCGATGTGGGATAAAGAAGAGATGCCTGTATGTGTGTCAACTTGCAATGGTAAAGCATTAATTTATGGAGATATTAATAATCCGAGTTCAGATGCAGGACAAGCTGTAAGAAACTATTTCAATGAAGGTGGTAAACCTATGAAATTGAAAAATACCATTGATGGTACTAGACCTTCTACAGTTTATCTTGGTATTGAAGAATGGATTAAAATCATAGATAAGAATTTAACTGGATATAAAGAATTAAATCCTCATAAAATATTTGAGGTATTACCAGAATAAAGATAATTTATTTTTAAGAGGGCAATATATGCTAATAAAAATTACAGTCCTACCTAGTGAATATAAGGGAAATCTTGCAATCCAAATACGTGATATGACATTAAAAGCTGATGCTATTAAAGAAATTTGGATTAACCCTAATTTAATTCACGATATCATTTGCTATAACGAAAAAACTTCATCAATTTATCTTACAAGTGGACAAACTTTTGTTATAAAAGAGTCTCCTGAGGAAATTAATGAACTAATTCGTAAAGCAAGAGTATAAATATAAATATAGTATATACTAAAACATTTTATCTTATTATTAATTTTATGCATACGGTATAGATATAAGCTATTTGTAAATAAATTTAGCATAAGTTTTTATATATTATATTATCAGGAGTTATCGTAAAAATGGATTTATCTAAGAAAGATGCCAATAATAATAAGCTGACAAGAAGAAAATTTATTAAAAATACATCCCTAATAACCGGAAGTATTACAGCCCTTTCAGTAAGCTCTAATTGTATCTTTAATGGTGAATCTGGCGATGATACCAAGCAAAACCAATTTCAAAAATTGAAAACTAAAGCTATTCCTACAACTTGCCGTATGTGTCCTTCATTATGCAGTATTTTAGCACATTTACACTAAGATAAACTCGTATATATTAAAGGTAATCCCGGGTCACCAAATAACGGTTACAGCGGGGGGCGAATTTGTCCCAAAGGTCAAGCTGGTTTAGAAAAACTTTATGATTCAGATAGAATATTATATCCACTTAGAAGAATTGGTCCAAGAGGTTCGGGTGAATGGAAAAGGATTTCTTATACTGAAGCAATTAAAATTATCAGTAGCAAATTGAACAACCTAATAAAAGAAAATAAATATGGTGAATTTTGCCTAATTGACGGTGATAATTACACAAGCGATATATCAAAATATTTTATGAATGTTATAGCCTCAGATTCATATATAATAAATGCTAACGACAAGCATAGAACAAGCAATATAGCAAACCAATTATGCTTTGGTAAATATCCATTAATTCCTGATATATATAATTCAGATTTTATAATTAACTTTGGTGCAAACCCTTACGAATCTAACAAAAACTTATCACCATTTATTCAAAGACTTATAGACGCAAAAATGCGAGGTACTAAACTAATTACATTCGATGTTAGATTGTCAAATACCGCAAGTAAATCTGATAAATGGATTGCCATTAAACCAGCTACGGATTTAGCTGTTATTTTAGCTATGATTTATCATATTGTTACAACGGATGATTTAGATGAATATATCGACAAAAATTTCATAAATACTTGGACAAATATAAAATTTATAGATTTGAAAAATCATATTGTTAATAGTAAATATGATCCTAAATGGGCATCGGGTATTTCGGATGTTCCAGAACATGTGATTAAGATGCTTGCAGAATATTTTATAAAAGGTAAAAAACCTGTGATAATTACTGGTTCTGGAGTTACAGCTCATGCTGGCGGAGCAATTACTCTACAAGCGGCATATACATTACAAGCTTTGAAAGGGAATATAAATAAGGAAGGTGGCTTGTGTCAATTTGTTTTACCTGAGATGGATAACACTTTAAAAAATATGCTTAATGATAAAGAACTTAAAAAGAATATCCCTGAAACTAAAAAATTATCTATTTTTTCAGATAGAACAACTGAAACCTTATATGATAAACCAATACCTGAAAATTTTTTCACAGACCTTAAAAATAACAAACAAGATAAACTTAGTATGCTCTTAACACACGCTTATAATCCAGCTTATGAAAACTTTAATTCCACAAGTGATATAGAGGTTTTAAAAGATGAACTTCTTATTCCTTTTCATGTTACGGTTTCATCAACCATGAATGAAACAGTTAAACTTGCGGATTTAATATTACCAGAAACTACTTATCTTGAATCATATGGACTGCATTTCCCAAATCCACTTTCGCTAAAACCCTTTTATCAATTTCAACAAGCTGTAGTCAGCCCTATGTATGAAACAAAAGATTATATCGATATAATTTTTATTTTAGCTAGGAATATCAGCACCAAAATTAAAAAATTCTTTCCATATAAATCTCATGGCGAATACTTAGAGAAAATGATCAACGAAAACCCATATCTAAAAGAAAATAAAGTCCTAGATAAATTAAAGACCATAGGTTCTTTTATAGATGTTAAACAAGCTCAATATAATATTCACACTTCTAAGATAAATACTGGACAAAGTGTAAGTAATTACACATTACCAGAAAATGGTGTTACATATGACACTCAAAAGGCAAAAACAGGATATTATGGTGAAGGTGTAAATGATGCTAAAGCATATATAGCACAAACAATAGGGGAACTAAAATATTTAGGATTTGTTCCCGGAAAATATCCTAAAACCGGTTTAGTAGAGCTAAAACTTAAAAGCTTATACTCAGACGGATTATATCACATGCCGACTTGGACTTATCCTAATGAATTGGAAGCAATGAAAACAATTTCTAAGGTTATAGTAACAGATAATACAGATAAATTAGTTTTAGTTACCTATTCAACTGCGTTTCACACAAATTCTATAACTGAGAATTGTAAATCGCTTGCAGAGCTTCAGCATGCTAATCCAGCATATATTAACCCGCAAACAGCCTCAAAATTAGGGATAAAAAATGGTGATGAAATAAAAATAATTTCTCCTATTGGTGAGAAAAAAACAAAGTGTTATGTATATGAAGGCGTTCATCCCGATGTTGTAGCTATTGCAAAAAATGCAGGACACTGGGAGATGGGTAGATATGCAAGTGGAAAGACTATAAAATATCCAGAAAAATTAAAGGTACACGCGGTAAATCAAAATGTACGTGTGTGGTGGCAAAATAGAGGTATCGATGTAAATAGGATAATACCAAATATTTTTGACGATAAAACTTTTCAGCAAAGATATCTTGACACTGTTGTTAAAATTGAAAAGGTATTATAAATATATACTAAATTAATATTTGGAGAAATTTATGCCCTTTAGAAGCTTAATTAACAAATTAGTTACTATAAGTACTATTACGTTATTTTTAGTAATATTTACGGTTGTAATATCTTTTTCAAAAGATATTGTTTCCGATATTAAAAATCCTAAGATTGATACGGGTACTTTCGGTATTGGCTTAATTTTAGGTGGACCTACTGGCATAAGCTTTGAACTTGGCAGATTAAGTCATACTTTAAAGGCTGGTATTGGTTGGACATTATTAAGTAGTGTAAAAATCCTTGATGTAAATGTAGATTATACATATGTTATGCCAGGATTAATTACTAAAGTACCAGAACTTGGACCATATATTGGTCTTGGTGTCAAATTGCTTTTTTTAAATGATGAATATAAAAAGGATAAAGAATGGGATACAGGTTCAAGTATCGCAATTGGTGCAAGAATACCTGTTGGTATCAAATATATCATTAAGAAAGTACCTATCGATATATTTTTAGAGGCTGTCCCTACTTTAATAATTATTCCTAAAGTTGAACTTGGAATAGATGGGGCATTTGGAGCACGATACTATTTTTAATACTATATAGAATGGATAATAGCAGATAATGGATAGAATTATAAACATTTTAGGTTTTTCTACCTTATTTATTTATGGTTTCACGATGAATTGTCGAGCTTTCTTTTTTCCTTCCATGTTAGAGGATTTAAATCTAAATAATACAGAAGGCGGTATTTTAATATTCACTGAAATAATAGGCTTTGTCATAAGTACCTATTATAGTGGAATATTATCAAGCAAGTTAGGTGTAAAAAACTTATATTTCTTAATGCTAATAATATTAGTAGTTGGAATGATTGTTTATGGTTTATCTATAAACTTTGGATTAGTTTTAGTTGGTGCTTTTATATTTGGATTTGGGCTTGGTGGATTTCATTTAGCGGCAAATGCTTTTGTTGGTACTGGTGATAGTAAGACCAAAGCTAAGAGATTTAATAGATTGCATATATTCTTTGGTTTAGGTGCTTTATTTTCACCGATATATGTTAATTTCATATATAAAATAGGATTAACATGGAATTATGTATTTCTTTCTGCCGTAATTGTTCCGGTAATTCTTTTAATTTTGACTAATTTATGGTTTAATAAGCTTCCTGATAGTGTATCTGTCGGGAAACTAGAAAAAGGCTTATCAGTAAAATTACTAAAGGATAAATACTTTTTCTTGATATGTCTTGGTATGTTTATATATCTTGGTATGGATGTTGGAATAATAAGTTGGTTAACTGGTTTTTTAAATAAGGTTAAGGGTTTAGATTTCGAAACAAGTGGATATTATTTTTTCTTTTGGTTTTTCGGGATAATGTTTGGCAGATTTTTGGGTAGTCTTTTATCTAAATATCTAAATGAGCTTACGTTATCTATACTTATTTCTATATCGATAATTTTCATGTGTTTTGGAATATTTGCAAGCCCGAGTTTTGCATTTAGTTTTGGTATCATAGCCTTATGTTTTTCTGTTACCTATCCTACGTTTTGTGCACTAACGGCTAAGCATTTACCAGAATATCAGGCACCTGCACTTGGAATTCTTATAACAGCGGGTGGATTTGGTTCAGCTATTTTTCCACTAACTATGGGTATATTAAACGATGTTATCGGAAAAGATTTAGGTATGACGCAATCTATTTTTCTTGGATTGGTGTTAATAGCAATATTACTTTTGTTATTCAGAAAAACTAGGAGTTATTACTAAATGTTTCATAAGGGTTTAGCACGTTGTAAACCTAATCTATAATGCGAGGAAAGTATATGATAACAAAAATCAAATATTTAATTATTATTGCATGTTTTATAGCACTAATATCCTTTTGCGGTGGTGCTGATAAGGCAAAAAATGAAAATGGTAAAGCTGTACCTCAGCAAGTAGAAAAGAAAGTTACTACTGATGCAAGTGCTTTAAAGATACCGTTTAAAGAAAATAAATTATCTAATGGTATGCGTTTAATCACGCTTGAAGAACATTCATCACCTGTTGTTGCTGTATATTTATTTTATCATGTTGGTTCAAAGAATGATAGACCTGATAGAAGAGGGTTTGCACATCTCTTTGAACATATGATGTTTAGGGGTTCGAAAAACTTAGGTGATAAAGACCCTTCGATATATATAGAAAACATAGGCGGATATTCTAACGCATTTACTCAAAATGATTTAACTTGCTATATAAGTAAAGTTCCATCAAATCAGCTTGAACTTGTCTTTTGGCTTGAAAGTGAACGACTGGGTTTTCTAAAGATAAATCAAGAAGGTTTTGATGCAGAACGTAATGTAGTCGCTGAGGAATATCGATCATATGCAGAAAAACCTTATGGAACACTACTTGAGAAAATATTACCCCAAATATTTCCGAATAACCCATATAAATGGGAAGTTATTGGAGATATGAACGACCTAAAACAAGCAAGTATAAGTGATCTTCAAAACTACTGGGAAAAATATTATGTCCCGAATAATGCAACTTTAGTGGTTGTTGGCGATATAAATCCTGAGAAAGTTGCCGAACTATCTAAAAAATACTTTGAATGGATACCAAGTGGCAAAAATATTGAACCTCTTAAGTTTGAACAAAGCACAATCGATAAAAGTAAAATAATAAAAATAAAAGAACATAAAGGACCAGCACCGATTGTAGGTAATATATATTATACCGTACCATCAGGACATCCGGACAGCTACAAACTTGATTTACTCAGCAATATTTTAGGTGAAAATGAGTCCAGCGAACTATATCAAGAACTTGTTATAGATAAAAAAATCGCAAATATTTCGATGAGTATGAATTATACGGCTGAAAAAGAGGGCATATTTATTGTTGGTGCTGTACTTGAGGTTTTATCAAGTAAGAAAGAAGAATGTCTAAAAATTATTGCTGATAAAATTGAAAAGATGAAAAATCAAGGTCCAAGCGATGAAGAACTTCTAAAAGCTAAAAATAATGCACTTAAAGGTTTAATTACAAACCAATTATCTGTATCAAGATTAGCAGGATTACTTGGATATAAAGCAGTTATCGAAAATAATACAAATGCCATAAACGAAGAATATAAACTGATTAATAGCATTACAATAGAAGACATTAAAAATGTGGCTAAAAAGTACCTTGACCCAAATAAAAAATTTACGGTATATATAGAACCAGCTCTTGGAAAAGATAAAGAAGAAGCTGAACCTAAAATAGAAAAGAATAACAATACAAAAAGTCCAGATTTTAACGGTAAACCAGGTCTTGTTCGACCAAACTATATTCCAAATGAACCTCCAATAGCCGATGAAATTAACTGGAAAGATAGTACAGAAGTTTATAGTGAAAAGTTAGCAAACGGTCTACAAGTTGAAGTTATTGAAAAACATAAACTACCATATGCAAGATTTTTCTTAGGCATTACAAAAGGTGCAATTACTGATCCTGTAAACAAACCTGGAACTGCTAATATGGCTATGTCGATGATTACTAAAGGTACTAAGAATTTTGATTATAAAACTTTGACAAAAGAACTTGATTTATATGCTATATCTCTATATGGTAATTGTAATTACGATACATCCTCAGTATATGCAAGTACTTTGGTAAACGAATCCGATAGGGCAATGAACTATTTTTCTGATGTGATTAAATACCCAAATTTTCCACAAGAACATCTTGACATCCTTCGTGAACAAATGAAAACAGGTAAAGCAATATCTGAAAAAGAACCCAGATATTTGGTCAGACGATATTTAAGAACGGTCATTTACGGGGATCATCCATATGGTAGAACGATTGATGGTGATCTAAAAGATTATGACAATATTACTAATTCGGATTTAAAAAATTGGTGGCAATCCCATATAATCCCTGAAAATTGTACATTATATATAGCTGGTGATATTAAGAAAGATGACGCTATTAAATTAGTAAAAAAATATTTTGCCGATTGGAAAAGCGATAAGAAAGCCGATGATGCAAAATTAGCCGAGTTCCCCAAGAAAGATAAAAATCATATCTATATATATAACTTGGAAGGTAATCAAACCCAAATAAGAGTAGCCCATTTGAGTATAACTCGTAAAGACCCCAGATTTTTTGCATCACAGGTACTAAGTACCATATTTGGTGGAACGTTCAATTCTCGCTTAAATAAGAGTATTAGAATAGAAAAGGGTCTTACATACGGTTCAAGTGGTGGAATATATCCTGATAAACGCGTTGGCATTATGAATATAGGTACTTTTACAAAAAATGAAACGGTTTCTGAAGCAGTAAAAGCTATCATCGACGAAATTACAAAGCTTAAGACAAATCCACCAACCTTAGAGGAAACTAAAGACGCTATTCGATACTTAACCGGTAGTTTTGTGCTTGAACGAGAAGCCTTTGATTCTCTTGTTGACGATAAATGGCTTATAAAAAGTGAAGATTTACCCAGTGACTACATTGAACAATATCTAAAAAGTATATCTAAAGTTACACCCGTTGAACTTGCTAAAATAGCAAAAGAACTATTTGACGAAGAACATTTAGCAATCGTCTGTGTTGGTCCTGCAAAAGAGATTAAGGATAAACTAGAGAAAATTGCACCTGTAACTGTTCTTAATAAGTAGTCTTATATATGTTCCATAAGATGCTGAAAGCACCAACAAAATATTGTTTAAAAAATTAAGCTCTGAGCTTACCTGCTTAAACAATATTTTGTTAGCTATTCGCACTAGCAGAACCCCGCTACTATTTGCCCTGTTCTTGCCAGATTCGGCTTGCAGTGGGTTTTTTCTGACAATGATATTTACCGGAATAATATTTAACTTCACCAATTGGTTTAAAGAAATATACTTGACCTATCCTCTCACCCGCATATATCTTAATAGGATGTATTACCTGTATTTCTAATGTCCAAGTGGGATATGTACATTTAAGCACGCCATCTTCCTGTATAAATCCCCAGCCAATATCACCAAATCCAGCTGTTACATGTGTATATATTCCAAGTCTACCTATGCTACTTCTACCTTCGAACATGGGTACATATTCATAAGAAGTTGCAGTTTCTATGGAAGCCCCCAAATATAAAATACCAGGTTCAAGTATTATTCCGTCATCTGGTATCACAATCTCTTTAGTTGGATTTTTAGCGTGCATATCAAGATAAGGTGTTTTTTCTAAATCATATATGAGTAAGTGATTAGATAGGGTTATATCATAAGAGTTTGTACTTAAGTTTTTATCGTTCCAAGGTTCTATTATGATTTTACCTAAATCAACTTGTCTTTTTATTTCACTACCTGTTAATAACATAATTTATCTCTTCCTATATATCTGCTTTTACCGCAAGAAATTAGAGTTTCTGAGGCGACAATGCTCATAGAAACCTGATATTAAATTTGGGTAACTTCGTCTTCGCTCAGTGACCTACAGTTAGCAACATTAATATATTAGATTTACAAAGGACAAGTCCTCTGCTATGGGTTTTTCTCTTGTCACTAACTACTTTCTTGCTACTAATCTTTAGCACCTAATCACGCTATGAGAAAGTGGGAGGTTTTGCACAGGGCTAAAGCCCTGTGTTGATCCAACTTCCTTCATATCTCCTCTTTCATCAACAGCCTGCTTTAGCTGGCTGTGTTCCCCCTGCACCATTCCTATACGGAAGTTCTAAAGAGACGAACCCTAACCCGCTGTCTGCCTTATGTTCCCTTCCCCTAAATCTTAGGGGAAGGGCAGGGGAAGGGGTTTTCAAAGATAATTTCCCCTTTTCTATAAAGAAGTGAGTTTC
>Ga0180007_10006598_pt1 | contig 11289 bp, 8 predicted proteins | sample MM_PC_MetaG_FD_121122 | JGI IMG/M metagenome (GOLD analysis project Ga0180007, IMG submission 121122) | Groundwater microbial communities from the Aspo Hard Rock Laboratory (HRL) deep subsurface site, Sweden - MM_PC_MetaG | ecosystem: Environmental > Aquatic > Deep subsurface > Groundwater...
AATGTTTCCGGCACCTTCTTGGACGGGCAGAACGATGGTGGCGCCACTACGTTCACACTTTCAGGCGTTAGTATTAGCCTGTTGTCTCCAGTTAATGGCGCAGGCGTGACCGTTTTCGGTGGGCTGTATATGGCATCAAATAACGGCCCATATTTCACTGGTAACAGTGGTGCGAGTTTTTACGGATCTAATGACACCATCGATATGACCGTTTATGTTGACAAATCTTTCGATCCGACATCTACCAGCATTACGAGCGGCAGTGGCGTCACCCCGAGATTCGAAGCCTATATAAAGGGTTTTAAGCGCGTAGTGCCTTAACCTATAAAGGGGGCCCCACGGCCCCCAAGGGGTTGATATGGCCAATTATTTGAATTTCGGGGAAATCATTGCCGACGTTGAAAGGGCGGTTAAGAAATATCAATCGTCCATGCAGACGCTCGTTAAATCTTTTATCAATCAGGTCTATCTCAACGAGGTCCTGCAATGTGACAATCTGTATCCCCTCCACTGGCTCCATGCCCCGATCAATAACAAACTCCATGCCCCGAAAACCATCACGGACATTTCTTCCGCGGCCGCTGGTGTGGTTACGTCCGCTTCACACGGGTTTATCGGCGGGGAGATAATCGCCATTTGGGACGTTGAGGGCATGGTCGAGATAAATTATGGCTATGTCAAATTCTGGAGCAATATAAAGCTCTATGAAGTGGATTCGGTTGGAATCGTCGCCAATACATTCAAAATAAAAGACCTCTGGGGGGATGCCGTGGACACCTCTGGATATACGGCCTATACCTCCGGGGGGACCATTATCCACCATGGCTGGTCGGTCGCGGGGTCATTGACATCGATAGTTCGCAAAATAACTGATATCGGCATTCATGACGGAAGCCCGCTTGATCCTATCTCCTGGAAAGAGATTACGGAAAGTCCGGATACATGGATTTCAGATTCCGGATCTACCCCGAGTCGGTTCATGCAGTACCAGACTTTCGGCACGGATGGAACGGCTTGGAATTATGCCCTGACTTTCCCGGGAAACCAGGAAGACAAGATGGCATACCTCATGCTCGAGGTTACAGGAGAAAGACTGTCCGCCGATACGGACGTTCCGTTATTGCCCCCACAGTTCCATGATACCATCATTTCAGGGGCAATCGTCAGGCTGGCAGAAAACAACGTTCAGGTAGAAAACGCCGTCATATGGCCGGGGCTTTATAAGTTGCAAATCGAAGCGATCAAAATGGCTAATCGAGAATGGTGGAAGCAGCACGAAGAGCAAAGATCGAAAACGCCATATTTGCTATGAATAGATTGATCCCATCTCCGACATTGGGGAAAAAAGTCATCGATACTCAAAAGATTGCGAACATACCGAGATCAACTGACCCCATGGAAAGCCCTGTTTTGAGACAGGTGGGTAAACATTTGTCGATGCCGTTTTTCATCCCAATTTCGGTCGCTCGCGGGATGTATGATCAGTACAAAAACTTACCGGAAGTCGCGGAAAGGACGGCGGCATTCGTGCGGGGAACCGGACAGTATGACCCGAGAGTGAATGAATTTGCAATGGAGGCCCTCGGTGCTGGATATCCGGGGGGGATTGCGGATTCTTCGGCTTTAGGGATGACAAAAAAAACGAGATTAGAATTGTTTGGAGGGCAGAGTGGGGCTAAAAAAATACTGCCTAAAAATATCATGACAGAAACGGAATTTAATGACGCCATAAAATTATGGCACGGAACAAAAAAACCATTTTATGGAAAGCCGAAAATAGGGCGGGCTGATTTAGGATTAAAAAATTTTGGAATGGAGAAAGATGTTTTTGAGGGATTTTATACATCAAGAGATAAAAAAGGTGCTTTACTTTACGCTCAACTTGACGAAAAAAATATAATCCCGGTTAGATTAGCCAAAGATTCGAAAATACTTGATTTATCTGATTCCATAATTTCTCAAGAGGTTTTAGGTTCAACGGGGTCATTAGCAAGAAGCCCATTAAGCTCTTTAAAACCTCCCAAAAAACAATTTCCATTTCAAACAGAATTTGAAGATTACTCTTTTAAAAAACTTAACGAGGCAAGAATTAAAAATAATGCCTTACCACTTACAAAAAATTCTATTGAATGGAATAAAAAAGTTGGTGGTGAGTTTGATCCAATATCAGTGGAATGGAATATGAACGGGATTGCATCAAAATATTTGGAAAATTTTATAAAAAGTAAAGGATATGATGCAATACAGTTTGGTCGTGAAACGGTTATTTTAAATCCTGAAAAAGTATTTGCAGGGACTTATAAACAATATAAAGAGGTAATGACTAAAAAGTGAAGCGCCTCCTTTTCCTATTCATAATTTCAGTGATTTTCCTGTCCATTGGTACGCAAAGCCGCGCCCTGGATTATAAAGCCTATCCCTATCCCTTCATCGGCAAGTGGAATCCCACGGAAGAGCCCCTTTTGATCGATGATTACGGCTTCCAGGACATCCAGAACATGCGGCGAGACGGAAAGCGGCTGAAGGGCGTAAAGGGTCATACAAGGATAAACGAAGACGAAATCTCCGGAAATTCAACGTATTACCATCCCCGAGGGGCTGCACATTTCCATAAAGATAATCCAACCGAAAATCATATTTTGATCCAGGCGTATAACGCGGCTGGCACAGCTTCGAAAATTTACCAGCACAAAACGGCGATCCCGAATTTCGGGGAATTTGAGACGACCGCCCTGCACACCGACGCAACCGGGGCCGGAAAGGGTCGCTTTTCCGTCGCGCCCGCCGGTAATATCGCATACGGGAACGGCCAGGAATCATTGATCTGGGGTGGCGACGAGATGAAAATTTCCGGGTTATTTTTGAAACAGCCCGGACAGACACCCGCGGACAATTGGGAAAAGGTTTTGGATGATGATTCGGATAATTATGCCGATTTATCCGGGTTGACTACGTTTTTTATCGGTGCCAACAGACGTATAAATAAAGTCAAAATTTACATCAAAACAGCCAATTCAACGGCTACAACCCTGAGTGTATCTGAGTACACCCTTTCAGGAGCAACTTTCCAGGCGGTCGCCGGGGCATCGGACGGGACATCATCCGGCGGAATATCTCTGGTGTCGACGGGTACTGTTTTGTGGACATACAACACGGATGTTCGAAGCACGTTCGTTGAAGACACCGACATTCTTTCCTATTGGTACAAATTCACACTTTCTGCCCCGGCCAGTGATGGAACGGCTATTTATTACATTACGGCTGGAGAATCGACTTTCAGGCCCGTTGAGGATCTATGGGACGGGGCGTTAATACCTCCCGCCCGGGTATGGTACACAACGGCTTCCGGTACAACGGATGTTACAACGGAATGCACAGACGATTTTTACACCTCCTATGCGGACCTTGAAACCTGGGATTCTACTAATAATTCACTTGTAATCGGTTTTCCCCGGAAAATGCGCGGGCTGGCCCTGAAGTTCGTTTCCGGAAAAATAAACAGCAACGCCTCCGGAGTGACCGTTGATTTTTGGAGTTCACCCGTATGGAGCGGAGTGACAGGACTGTATGACGGCACAAAGAACGTCTCCGCGACTTTCGGCAAAAACGAGGGGTGGATTCACTGGATTCCCACCGAAGAATCGACAGAAAAAAACGTCGAAGCAAAGCGGGTATATCAGAGCAATGAATCTTTTTTCTATTACAGGGTTCGCGTATCGGCCAACCTGACGGACGACTCCCGACTGTTTTATGTGGAGGGCATTCCGGCGCAACCCGCCAATTACACGGTGAAAAGCAAGCCGGGGAAAACGAATTTTCCTATATCGTTCCAGAGGCGGCTATTTTTGTTCGAGGATAATAAGGCGGTTTATTCCAAGCTTGATTCTCCGGATGTCTTTAACGGTGCAGATGCGGGGATGTTGACATTTAGCGGCCAGCAAAAAGTCACATCGGCAGGGGTGATTTATAACCTGTTTTTATCAACGGGAATCGAGCAATTGATTATTACCAAGTCGTCCGAAACGATAAAGGTTTCCGGTGACGGTCCTGAAAATTGGGTCCAGAAAATCATTGACCCCAATGTTGGGAACGTCGCCCCTCAATCGTTTGCGGTTTGCAATGTCTCGGACGTTCAGCAAGGCCTGAAACGAAATGTGGCAATATGGCAGGCATCCCATGGGTTCGTCAAGTGTGACGGGTCCACCGTACAGGATATATCAGACGATATAGCCGTCTATTTCAACCCGGCAAAACCGGTCAGTATCGCGAGGCACCGCATTGACAACACGGTGGGGTGGTTTAACCCGGATACGGCGGAGTATCACGCTTTGATTTCATCCGGGTCGGAAACTATGGACTCGTGGGGCGGTGAGGATAAATGGAACGATGAACCGGTCCAGGCCTGGGGGGTCGATTGGGAAAACGCGATCACAACCCATAATGTCGAACTTGTTTACAGCCTCAAATATGACGAATGGACCAAATTTTACCGGGAAGATGAAAACGGTGCCCGCCCCCTTCAGGTCGGCTTTCAGGCCAGAGATGCGGATGGAAAAGTTTATACTTACGGGGCATCCGATAACGGCATCATGTACCGGCTCGAAAATGGCAGGACATGGGACGGTGCGCCCATTGCTCAGTATCTTTGGACCAAAGATTTGATGCTGGACGATCAGAAATCCATCCAGAACTTTACCACGATTACCAGATTCCGGCTGATGTTCGAAACCAAAAGCGCCGGCAGCGGGGAGACTATTGTTGCAACCCATTACGGCGACGGAGTTGAATCCATATCCGGGGTGAGCAACCAGGATACCATAAATGACATTGCAATGACGGCAACGAGCGGTAGAAACAGCCAGGACGTACTTTTGGGAGACGCGCTTAAACATAGCCTTAAATTTGAGGCTTCGACATCAACGGTTGATGAGGGAATGAGTCTTTTGGGGATGCTGTTGATGTACGAATCTCATGATGCATGGAGAGAATAAAAATGGTAGATTTCATGACGGCTTTGCGATCCAGGGCCAGGGAGCAGGAAAGGTCTGCGAGACTGTCCGGACGGGCACAAACACCACTTGAGGTCTCAGCGCCTTATGTGGCGCTTGCTGAAACGGCGGGGGAACGATTCAGAACGGGAAAATCGGTTGAGCTACAGGAAAAAGGACTCGAACAGCAGGGATCTCAATTCGGTGAGCAACTTTCATTTGAAAAGACCAAACAGACGGAAAACCTAGCCCTTGAACGTGAACGGTTGGCAGAGGCTAGAAGGGCGGAGGAGGAACGGATCAGGGTGGAGAATGCAAAACTTCAAGAAATGCAGGACGCCCGGAAAGCCGAGGAAGAAGCCGCAAGGCAAGCTATCGAAAGGGACACGCCGTCAACACTTGAAAGGATTTTCGATCCTGCTGGATTATTCACTCCGGGAGGATGGTGCATCGTCATATCCGCTTGCACGGACCCCTATTCCTACGAGGTCAATCTTGCCCGGAAATTCAGGAATCGATTCATGGGACCTGAAACACTTACCGGATATTATGCCCTCGCGTCCATTTTGGCGCCGTGGATAGACAAATTCAAGGCAATACGATGGTTGGTATACAGACTTCTCGTCAAGCGTCTTGTGGACTATGGACAGTGGATCATTGAAGGGAAGCACGACACGGAAAGGTTTTTATCCAAAACGATTTCAAAAGGATTTCTCGGGCTTTGCAAATGGATCGGAAAGGGGGTGGTTTAAATGGCATGGTGGATGCCTTTAGCCATGGCCGCTGGATCGAAAATCCAGCAAAATGCTCAGAATAAGAAAGCAATTCAAAATCAAAGATTAATGCAAAATCCCTATTATACTGGAGGGGTTGGAGGGGGAGGTTATCCAGGTTGGCAAAATATTTTTTCAGCTTTTGCCGATAAGTCTGATATCAGCAAAAAGAACGAATCGACTACCCCTTTGAGTTCTCAAAAACTAAAGCCCCTTGAAATCTCACAAACCGGAAAACTCCAATATACCGGCAGCAGCAATGATTATTATGATGACTGGCATGATGACTGGTATGATTACTATTGAGGTATGAAAAATGGCTAATAGGTTCTATATACCACCAAGACAAAGCAGGGCCTTGGAAGGTCTTTTAGGTGCGGCAAACATCGCAACGCGAATTTATGGCATGAAGCAACAGGCCGGACTGGATAAAGATCGAATAGACTTGATGCAGGAAGATCAACGGTTGAGAGCCCGTGGAATAAAAAACGAAGAAGATAAGACGAATGCCTTGTATGGTTCTGAGCAAGTCGATCTTGACACGGGACAGGTCGCGAGAACGGGGGGCCTTGAGAATCGAAAAATGTCCGTGATGGAAACTCAGGCCAGAACGGATAAAAACAAACTTCCGGCATATCAGCAACAATTCACCCTTGCCGAAACCAATATTATCAAAATGGGTTTGGCTGACAAGGGACTTGATAAGGTTATGAAGCCCTTTACCGATCGGTTGGATCAAATGGCCAAAGATGAACAGTACACGAAGGGCTACACCTATCAGACCTTAAAAGAAAATTGGATGAGTTACAAAAATATGTTGATAAAGAGCTTTGCATCTAAAATTCAGAAAATCGATGATCCTGAAGAAAAAAAGCGTTTGACACAACTGATGATAGAACTCGGGCAGGATGACGAAGGTGTTTTGTTGGACATGGCCATGCCGCAGACGGCCAGGGCCTTGCAATTGGAGAAGATGGAGGCGGTAGGGAAGCTGAAAACTGAACCATTATCGACACTCGGAAAACTGACCAGAGAATTCAATTCCTTGCCGGAAGACAGCCCTATGAGAGATGTCTATCAACAGCGCATGGAAAAAGAGGTGCAATCGACCGGTGAGCAAATATCGATTGAAACCGATGCATCTGGCAGGCCCATTGTTACGATAACAAAGGGGAGTATTGGTAAAACCCCTGGTGGCATGTCGGTGCGCACGCAAGGAACCATTGAAGATAATCTTATTCAAGCTGGTGAACGAATGGCAAGACTGAAAAATGTTAAAAAGTCTTTTGATAAAGACTTTTTAAATATAGGCAAAAGATTGAAGTTTGCCATGACTGGGTGGAGACAAAAGTTCGAAGGCACTCCAGTTGGATCAATTATAGGAAAAGCAACGCCTGAAGACGTTCAAGAGGCCAAGAGGTATTGGAAATTCAGACAGGATTCAGTTACTAACCTGAACAAGGAAATCAAATGGCTTACTGGCGCAGCTATGAATAAAACAGAAGTCCCCAGACTGTCACAAGAAGTCCCGACAGCAGGGTTAGGGTTGTTTGATGGGGATGCTCCTGATGAATTTGAAAGCAAGCTTAATAATAAAATAAAGGAGACGAACCTATATATTGTAAGGTATGGATTTTTACTGAGACAAGGGCTGTCTCCTGAAAGAATAAAGGCGATGGGCGATAAAAACCTTCTTCCCGGCGAGGCTCAAATAAGAACCATGATGAATGACCGAGTTGGGGAACTTATCGACAGTGGCCTTGATGAAATAAGTGCCTTAGAGCAAGTACAGAAAGAGCTTTTCACTTTCGAGTAGATAAAATGCCTGATTATGCTGACAAAATATTGAGCGAAGATATGGGTGGCCAGGAAAGGAAAAAAAAGGATTACAGTGATATCCTTTTGACTCCGGGGGTAAAGTTTGTGGAGGACCCCCATAAACCTGGGCAATTAGCCCCCATGCAGACGGGCCGGGAGCCGACGGGAGAGGTGAGTACAATCACCGGAAAGCCTATGCCGGCGGAACCCGTTGACTTCACATCTAAAAAGCCGGGCTTCGGGGCATTGGTGGAAACAGGTGTGGTTGACGACCCACAAACACAAATAGATATTTTATCAAAACGTATGGGTATCCCGAGAGAGCGATTCGGGGTTGTGGCAGGCGATATTGTTTACCGGGGAGATAACGGCATCTTGTATGATGCGATGCCGGATAAAGCCAAAAAGATGGTGGCGCAACAAATACCGAGGATACCTGCGATGGTGGGGGGTGTGGTTGGCGCACCGTTCGGGCCGGGCGCGGCGGCGGTATTGGCAGCAGGTGGAGAAGCGGCAAGGAAATTGGGCGGAAAACTGATTTATGACGAACCACAAACGACACTGGGCAATGTGAAAGATATCGCCATTGAAGGGGTACTTGCGTATGGAGGAGAGAAATTAGGAGGCACCCTTATAAAAGGCGTCGACCGGATGAGAGGAAAGCAAGCGGCTAGTCTGATGACATTATCCGGGGTTGAAAGGGCCAGCATAAAACCCGAAGCAATCAAAGAAATGCAAAGACTTTCAAAGAAATTCGGGATTGATTTGTTCGTTCCCCAAGCGACCGGAAGCCATGAGTTGATAGCGAGATTCAGCCTCTTGGGTGATTTGCCGGTTACGGCGGACAGAATGGGACGCGCCAGGCTGAAACAATATGGAGAGATAAACAAGGCCGTCAATGATTGGCTTACCACTTTTGCGCCTGCAACGACAACACCGGGGGAAGCCGGAAGAAGGGCGGTTGAAGCGGCTGTAGCGGCTATGAAGGCGCCAAAACAGGCTGCCAGGAAAGCATCTCGGGAATTCTATGACCAGGCGCGAGAGGTCGGGGGGGTTGATATAGGTGATACGGTGGCTAAAATAGAAAACATGCTTAACCGGGCTCCCAAAGGCGGGGCCGAAAACAAAACCTTGAATCGCATTAAAAAGATGCTCACACGAAAAACGACCGATGCCCAGGGTAACGAAATAATAATATCTGAAGACCGGATAGTCGTGCTGGACAAGGTTAAAAAAGAAATCAATTCCATGTGGAAAAAGGACCCTAAAACCTCACCGGATGTTGACGCGCAACGGGCCATAAATGAAACACTTGAAAGCATGTTATCTCAAGTCGATGAGCAAGTGCCGGTATATGCGGAAGCAAGAAAGGCATACCGGGAAAGCATACAGGAAAGCGGCTTCGAGGAACTCGGAAAAACCAAAGTGGGTCAATTGGCAAAAATGGAAGGGGATAAAGTCGAGAATGCGGCTAAAGCAGTCTTTTCACCATCTCAATCAAGTCCTGAAATTGTATCAATCACCAAAGAAGCTATTGTCAGAGAAGGTGGCCAGGATGCCTGGGACTCACTTTTGAGGGTCCATCTGAAAAACAAAGTCAGAGAAGTTGTCAAAACCAATACCATGAATATCGGCGGCATGCTGAGAAAAAAGTTACACATGGATATCGACCAAAGAGACATTCTGGAGGTTGCCATGACACCGGAGCAGTACAGCACTTTCACCGATTTCATGAAACTTTTGGAGAGGACCGGGTTGACTGCCGGAAAAGAATCGACAACAGGCCCAAGGCAGGTTAGCCTTTCCCAGTTAGGAGAAGAGGCAACCGGGATTGGCGGGAAGATTACACGAGCAGCGGCTTATCCTCTGTATACATGGAAGCGGATTATAGCTGATTTCAGACTGAAAATAAAAACAGAAAAGTATTTGAGCATGCTGGCCGATGCCATGATAGATCAGAAAAATACGACAAGGTTCAGAGCCATGCTCCAGTTGAAACCGGGATCTCAGGAACTGATAAACCAAGTCTCGGTATTTTTAACCAGCTTGGGCGGCGGGACGTACTTGAGAGAGAAGAAGAAATATACCGGACCCATGCCGATGCCATTGGGGCAGCAGTTTCCGAGAAAAAGCTTAACGCCACAATTGACGAGGTAAACCAATGAAAAAACGATTTTTATTTATTCTAATCTTCATCCTGTCTTTATCTTCTCCTGCCCATGCTTTGGTGACTTACAACTGCAATGCTTGGACGGGCGGCGACACCAGGGCGCTTGATTATTTATCGGTCGGGGATCTCAATAATAATGACAGAGCCTTGATCGTATATACCAGCGGTACGAGCACCTATTTGGGACTGGCGCAATATGAAAGCAGCGGCATAACGGCGGAAAACACGGGGACTCATCCCTATTATGTTAGGCCGGACGATTATGTTTCTTCGGGGGTGTGGGTCGAGATACCCTTATCCTGGGTTGATCTTAATGCGACCGTAACACTGCTCAATCTCACAGTGACGGGGGAATTGAGCGCCAGTTCTTTCGAGGCGGATTTCATTAGGTCCGGGGCTTCCCTCGTGGTCGATCCTCCCAGCGGTGCGACCCTCCCTGCGAATTATTTCGGTGCGATTATCAGACACGATAGCGCATCATGGGACTGGTGGGCCTTGCCTGCAATATCCGGCACATCGATAAGGTACGTGAAATTTGTTGAAGGAGCGGCAGGATCGGGCATAACATTGCAAACATCTGATAGCGAGCCGTTTTTGGGAAATGGCATTAGCGGAACATCGACTCTCGTATTACCCGCAGGCTCTCAATTTGAATCAGCAACTTTATATGGGTTAGCAAGCGGAACATCGAAATACTGGTTTGTCGAGATCACAAGCTCCTGGGAGACGAGACCGTAATGGACAGACGAGACTTTCTTAAAAAAGCTTTTCAGATCGGCGGTATAGCTGCCCTTTATAGGCTGGGTCTGTCACGTTCCGAAGCTTTTTGGTTCGCACGGACTGCTACCGGCGGAGGAGGAGGTGCACCCACAACTTATGCCAACTGGAATCAAGCCTCTGAAACTGGTCTAAGTGTCAATCAGGGCGGCGGGACAAACAATACGCATGTTATGATGTTGGAAAACCCGGCAGGGGGAGGGAATGAAACGGGTGTTGGCTATGTGACGGGAGCGGATCTGGTCTGGACGCAGGCCGGGAACCTGGCGGGATCTGTTGGTGGCTTCAGGTCGTTTGATGGAGGTGATGATTTGCTGACAATAACGTCAACCCTGGCCGACATTTTTGCCGGAACAAATGCGAAAACAATCATCGTCAAACTGAAGGCATGGGTGCAGTTAAATGAAAGCTGCATAGACTTCAAGGGTGTGAATGATTGGCTTTTGATTAATCGCTCCGGCGCTAATCCTGCAAAAGTACAATTTCTGGCACAATATGATGGCGGGATAAAATTACAGGCATCGACAGCGGATGATATCGATGCCGTTTCGACCTGGTATGCGGCGCTCTGCGATGACGGCACGGAGACATTCGGGGGCATCACGATAGCAGGATCAGGGGCGGGAGGGCAGCCCACTAAATGGAGCGATTTCGCAGCAGGCAAAAGGGTATCCGCAGCCGCAGGCGCATATCAATATAGCGCGGGAGATTTCGCAACACACCGTGCTGTAGCTTATGATTTTGCAGATATTGATATTGCCTG
>Ga0180007_10006599_pt1 | contig 11289 bp, 11 predicted proteins | sample MM_PC_MetaG_FD_121122 | JGI IMG/M metagenome (GOLD analysis project Ga0180007, IMG submission 121122) | Groundwater microbial communities from the Aspo Hard Rock Laboratory (HRL) deep subsurface site, Sweden - MM_PC_MetaG | ecosystem: Environmental > Aquatic > Deep subsurface > Groundwater...
CCATAGCATTATTAATTTGTTTCTCTATTTTGGCTCTTGATATACCAACCTTAATTGTTATAGTTCCTGATGACTTTAAATCTCTTGTGCTTCCAATTGCCCTATACGTGATAGTCACATCACCAGCAAACTCTTCCCCCTCAATTAAGGTGCACGGAATTGTGATGGTTTGGGTTGCTTGACTAGCAAGATTAAAATCAGTTGTATAGTCTCCGCATCCAGTTAATTCAACATTTGAAATGCTATATGTTTGACCTCCCCCATGTGTTAAAACAAAAGTCACGCTATCTGTATCACCAGTTACTTGATTTTTATAACAAGTAAAAGGGGCTGTAAAACTGCAAGATGTTGAGACGTAATTATTTACTTTGATTACTGGTTCTTCATCTGCTTTTAAATTAATATCTTCCTCGTAAGAAAGTGTAGTAATCTCTTGGTCTTCAACAACACTTCCTGTAATATTTGAATTGCTATTTGAATAAATTAAGAAGCCTATCCCTCCAACAACAATTATTCCTATTAAAATGCCTATAATAATACCTTGTTGTGCCCTTTTATTCATGACTATACATAATTTAATTACTTTTAAAGATTGTGGGAGTTAACAAAGGGGGGATAAAAACTTATAAAGACCCTTATTTTCCTTAACGAAGCTGTTTCCAAATAAACCATATACCAACGAGTATGGCGGTAATGAGCAAAAGGGAGAGGAAAGCGTCTGTTGTCGGGGAAATTATAAGCACAAGAAGAACAAATATACCCCAATACCCCCATTTAGAGTGTCTTTTTTTTCTCATTGGTTCTTCTATAACTGGTGTATAACTGATTTCGCGTTGTTCCATAACTGCTGTGTGTTTAGGTTCAATATAAGGGGGTTTTTTCTCTTTAGTTTTTAAGAATCTATTAATCTCTGTTTTGGTTTTGAACTTTTGTAATTTCCTTTTCTGCTCTTTATGAATTCTCTTATGATCTTCATGGGAACATATAAACAGATTAACAACCTTATTATTTTGTTTGTCTCCATCAACATGATGAACATCTAATTTTTTGAAATAGTCTTCATACTTATGTTGATTCTTTTCATATATCTTTTGATAGGCTATTTGTCTATGAATTAGCTTTCCATAAGTATCTCTTAGATAACCCTTATCATCCACATAAGTCATAAAAAAAGTAGATTTAGACTTATTTTAAAGGTTTCTAAAGTGTGGGGCTAACGATTGATAGGAAAAACTTTCACTTCTAAACGCAATTATATGCTACATCTACATAATTAAATTGGCAATTTGTATCCCCTTTTAGATAATAATTATTTTCTGTTATTTCTACTGTTTTAGTGCATCCAAAAGCACACCCAGAACAATCTCCCCCTAAACATAAATCCATTTGAGCACAATCTGTAATTAATTTAATTGTACAAATTCCATTTGGCAATACAAAACCAAAATCACTCCTCCCCACAATTCTATTGCCGTAGGGAAAGAAAATATTACCTCTTTTAGGCATATTATTTACTTCTTCAACAATCACTTCTGGTGGCTCAATGGTAATATTTGGCTCTACTGAAACATTAATTACAGGGTCTTTATCTCTTATGTCTTCTAATACACTAAAGGATTTTTCTTGAATATTAAGAAGGTCTTTTAATAGGTTTATAACAATTTTCCAAACACTTAAATTCTCTTGCTCTGGATTTGTTGTTGGTTCTTCAATTGCTATTATAAATCCAAGTAGAAATATGGAACATACAAGCAACATAACTACTTTTTTCATGGATAATGTAAGAATAAAGGGTATAAAAAGATTATTGAGGTTTATCCTTATTTTCCATAACAATCTTTAAAAAGTAAAGAGTCTTAGATAAAATATGATATCACCAAAAGAATATGAAGAAATAGTAAACAAGTCTTTAGAGTTAGCAGAGAAGGAAAGAGATAACATAGGGCTTTCAAGAGGCCTTGATGCTGGAAAAATGTTTTTGAAAGAGAGAACGGAATTTCATATAAAGAATATGCTAGGATCAGAGACGGAATAAGCCATACTGGCTTATTTGGGGTATGTGTGTTTTGGTTATTATTTTTCTTGGTTTCATTGGATTCTACTCATCTTAAAGTAAAAATATTTAAAGGTTAAAAACAATGTATTTGTATGGAAAAAAATGAACCTACTCTTTCTGAAGAAATAAAGACCTATCAAGAAAAGAAAGATAACTTACTTAGTAATCACGCTGGCAAATTTGTTTTAATTAAGGGAAAGGAAATAATAGATGTGTTTGACACTAAAAATGATGCTATAAAAGTAGGCATAGATAAATTTGGTAACTCCCCATTTTTAGTTAAAAAGATTAGTGAAGTAGATGAAACCCATAATTTTACTTCCAATATGCTTGGAGTAATTAAATGCCCTCAGTAACAAAAAAACCAAAAGATTTAATGAAGGAGGGTCCTATTCTGGAAGTTCAGTTTATTATTTCTTCAGAATTAGAAAGAAAATATCGTGAAGAAGGAAAGGTTATTCCAAAGCCTATTGTCATAAAAGCCCTTGTAGATACTGGTTGCACTTCCTGTGCTATTAGCGACCACATTCCAAAAGAACTAAACCTTCAACCAGTAGGTAGTGTGGATTTGCGTACTCCTTCAGGTAAAAGAGCTTGTTTTCAATATTTTATGAGAATGTTAATCCCCTCGCATGGTTTAGCCTATGAAGGAACTTTTATAGGGGTCACTCTAGAAGGTCAAGATGTTGATTGTCTAATAGGAAGAGATGTTTTAAAAGATTCTATTTTAATATACATTGGTCCTGAAAATCAATTTACTCTATCAATCCTTTGACCTTAGCATGCTTTTATTAATTGGGGTTATCTAAGACTATCCCAGAGTTTCCTTAAAAATAACACTACCTAACTTAACCTTTTGTTAGGTTCCCATCGGGGCCATTTATCCTTTTATATAGCCCAAGCTTTCTGTGGCCATAGAAACCTTTATAAACTAAATTTTGGTATCTTTTATTATTAGGGAGTTGTTAAAGCATCCTAATAAAAACCTGCTACTTAGCCCTTTTCATATCACAATGCCACATATTCTACAACCAAAACACACTAAACTTTCTGAAAAAGAAACCCAAGAGTTATTGCAAAAACTCAATTTATCTAAATCTCAATTACCAAAAATTCTCTTAAGCGATTCTGCATTGCCACAAGGCTGCAATATTGGAGAGATAATCAAGATAGAAAGAAAAAGCGAGGATAAAACTATACTCTTTTACAGGGTAATTGTTTAGTAAATAAAATGGTTAAAGATTCTAAACACTTGGTTGTGAAAAAATACCTAGAACATCACTCTTTAGTTGAATCTAATATCACTTCTTTTAATAATTTCATGGAAAAACGAATGCAGGAAATTGTTGATGAAATCCAGGGAAGCACGGAAAGTGAGGAATTTGAAATTAAGCTTGGTAAAATCAAGGTTGGAAATCCAAAAATAATAGAAGCTGATGGAAGTTCTTCTTTGATTATGCCTTCAGAAGCTAGGCTTAGAAACCTAACTTATTCTGCTCCAATCACTTTGGAAATCACAGTCAAAAAAGACGGACAAGTAGATTCTGAACTTGTAGAAATTGGAAGAATTCCTATAATGGTTAGAAGCGAAAAATGCAACACCTATGGGATGAATAAAGAACAGTTAATAGAAAATTACGTAGACCCCTTAGACCCTGGAGGATATTTTATTATTAAAGGAAATGAAAGAGTTATGGTCATGGCGGAGGATTTGGCTGAAAACCAGGCTTTTGTAGAAACAGATAGCAAAGGACAGTTAACTTTAAAACTTTTTTCTCTTAAAGGAACTTATAGAATCCCCACCACAATCACTGAGAGCAAAAAAGGGTTATTTGAGCTTTCTTTTGGAAAATTTAGAGACATTCCTGCCATTGTGATGCTTAAGGCTCTTGGGTTAACAAAAGAAGCAGATATTGCTAAACATATTGGCAAAGAAACAGACAGTGTTATTGTCAATCTATACGAATTTGTTAATATTGCAGATAAGGAAGATGCTATGATGGCCATTGCTGAAAAAACTAATCTGCAAGGAACAAAAAAAGAAATATTAGAAAGAATTAATCAAAGAATTGATTCTTATCTTTTCCCTCATATTGGTCAAAAAAAAGAAGATAGGATAAAAAAGGCCATCACCTTATGCAGATTAACAAAACAATTCTTATTATCAAAAGAAAACCCTAAACTAAGAACTGACAAAGACCATTATGCAAATAAAAGGGTAAGGCTTTCAGGAGACCTCTTAGCAACTTTATTTAGAGTTAATCTTGGTATTCTTGTAAGAGATATACAATACTCTTTACAAAAAAGCTCAAAGAGAAAAAAATTCTTTTCAATAAAAATAATTGCAAAATCAACCTTGTTTTCACATAGAGTAGAATCTGCAATAGCTACTGGAAGCTGGACAGGAGAAAGAAGCGGAATCACACAAAACATGGACAAAACCAATTATCTAGCAACAATTTCTCAATTGCAAAGAGTCTCAAGTATGCTTTCAAGTGACCAAGAAAACTTTATGGCAAGAATGTTGCATCCTACACATTTTGGTAGATTTTGTCCTATTGAGACTCCAGAGGGAACAGAGATTGGACTTAGAAAAAATTTAGCAATACTGAGCAAAGTATCAACAAGAATAGACCTTAATGAATCTAAATTCATCAAAGACTTAGAATCTATTGGATTAATAAAAGAATTCCAAGAGGGAAAAACAACAGATGTCTTCTTTAATGGTATTTATATTGGAAGTGTTGAAAATCCCCAAGATTTTGTAAACCAAATAAGAGAAAAAAGAAGAAATAACGAATTCCCAGAACAGTTAAATGTAAGAAACAATGAAAATTTTCAAACAGTTTTAATTTCCACAGAACCTGGAAGAGTTTTAAGACCTTTAATAGTTACAGAAAATGGCTCTCCAAGATTAAAAAACGAAGATTTAATAAGACTAGAACAAGGAGAAATTGGCTGGCAAAACCTTATTGAAAAAGGAATTATTGAATATCTTGATGCTTCTGAAGAAGAAAATGCATTAGTGGCCATTTATGAAGAAGACTTGACTCCAGAACATACTCATCTTGAAATTGATCCTCTTGACCTATTAGGGGTTGTTACAAGTCTTGTTCCTTACGGAAATCACGACCAAAGCTCAAGATTAAATAGGGGGAGTAAAACACAGAAGCAAGCACTTGGAATTTATGCTGCTAATTATTTATGCAGGCTTGACACAGATGTTAGTGTGCTTCAATATCCTCAAAAACCGATTGTAAAAAGTTTTGTGTATGACACTCTGCAAACTTATCCTGCTGGTCAGAACTTAGTTGTAGCAATAATGACTCATGATGGATACAACATGGAAGATGCCCTTATTTTTAACAGGGGAAGCCTTGAGAGGGGAGTAGGAAGAAGTTTTTATTATAGACCCTATTCTGCAGTTGAAATGAATTATGCTGGAGGACTTAAAGATGAAATAGGAATTCCTGAAAAAGATGCTTCTGGTTATAAGACAGAAACCAGCTACAGACTTTTAGAAGAAGATGGAGTGGTTTATCCTGAAGCAAATGTAGATGAAAGTGACGTCCTAATTGGAAAAATGTCCCCTCCAAAATTCTTATCAGAAGCGAGGGAAATCTCGGTTAGAACAAAAAAAGAATCTAGTGTTACTATGAGGCAAGAAGAAAAAGGGATTATTGAATCAGTATTTATTACAGAAGATAATGAAGGAAATAAAATTGTGCAGGTAAAAACAAGGGACCAAAGAATTCCAGAAATTGGAGACAAATTTGCTACCTCTCATGGACAGAAAGGAGTTATTGGAATGATTATTCCAGAAGAAGATATCCCCTTTACCTCTAATGGTATAAGACCAGATGTTCTCTTTAACCCTCATGGATTACCAAGCAGAATGACTGTGGGATATTTGCTTGAGCTTTTAGCTGGCAAAGTGGGGTGCTTAAGGGGAAAGGTTGTTGATGGAACTGCCTTTTCAGGGACTGGAAAACAAGAGCTAGAAACTCAATTAAAAGAGATGGGGTTTAGATATGATGGCAAAGAAACAATGTATAGTGGGATTACTGGGCAAAGATTTCCTGTAAAAATATTTGTTGGAAATCTTTATTATCTAAAACTAAAATACATGGTTGGAAACAAACTTCATGGAAGAGCTTCTGGTAAAGTTGCACTTTTAACAAGGCAGCCAATAGAAGGAAGGTCAAAAGGGGGAGCATTAAGACTTGGAGAAATGGAGCAACAGGTTTTAGTGGCTCATGGAGCTTCTTTGCTCTTAAAAGAAAGATACAGCTCTGATAGAGTCATCCTCCCTATTTGCAACAAGTGTGGCTCAATTGGTATTGAAGATAACATAAAAAAAAGAGTGTTTTGCCCTGTTTGCAACAGCGAGAATATTGAAAATGTTGAAATTTCATATGCATTCAAGCTTTTATTAGAAGAACTTCAAGGCCTTCACATTCAAACAGGATTTGAATTAAAAAATAAATATGAATAAAATGGTATTGGAAATTAGAAGAAGCGAAGAAGGAATATCAAGTTTATGGATAGTTAAAAAACCTAATGATGAACTTTTTAGTGTTGGATCGCTAAGAATGACTCTTCATGATTGCCCACTTGAGGTAGCAGAAGACTTAAACACAATTTAAATGAAATATAAGCAAAAATAAAAAATGTATAAGCCAATAAGAAAAAAAATAGCAGCAATTAAGTTCAGTCTAATTAGCCCTGAAAAAATTAAAAAACTTTCAGTAGCAAAAATTGTAACTCCTGAGCTTTATGATATAGATGGTTATCCAGTAGATGGTGGGCTTATGGACCTTAGATTAGGAGCAATAGACCCTGGAGTAAGATGCAGAACTTGCGGAGGAAGATTAAAAGAGTGCTTAGGACATTCAGGAAGCATTGATTTAGCAAGGCCATTAATTCACCTTAAATATGTCCCACTCATTGAATTAGGCTTAAGATGTTTTTGCCAAGCTTGTGGAAAACTCATGGTAGATGACAAAGACTTAGGAAAATACTCTCCAAGCCAAAGGGCAAAAAAAGCAAAAGATGCTAAGAAATGCCCCGATTGCGGATCTATAAGTGAAAAAATAAAATTAGAAAAACCTACAACTTTTTTCAAAGGAAAAACAAGACTTTTTCCAACAGAAATAAGAGAAATGATTTCCAACATAAAAGATGAAGAACTTAGGAAAATTGGTATTAACCCAGAAACCGCTAGACCTGAATGGGCAGTATTAACAGCTCTTTTAGTACCTCCAGTCACTGTAAGGCCAAGTATTATTTTGGAAAGTGGAGAAAGGAGTGAAGACGACCTAACACACAAACTTTCAGATATCATAAGAGCTAATCAAAGACTTTGGGAAAATCTAAATGCAGGAGCTCCCGAGGTCATTATTGAAGATTTATGGGACCTTCTACAGTTTCACATTACAACTTTTTTTGATAATACTGTTGCAAGAATTCCTCCTGCAAGGCATAGAAGTGGCCAGCCATTAAAAACAATAACAGAAAGAATTAAGGGAAAAGAAGGGAGAATAAGAAAAAACCTTGCTGGAAAAAGAGTGAATTATTCTGGAAGAACTGTTATTTCCCCAGACCCTTCAATAGAACTTAATGAGGTGGGAATTCCTTATGAAATTGCAAAAGTCGTAACAGTTGCCACCACAGTAACTGACCTTAATATTGAAAAAATGAAAAAAATTGTAGAAAGAGGGTCAGAATATCCTGGAGCAAATTACATAATAAGGCCTGATGGCAAAAGGAAAAAAATAACCCTTGAACTTAAAGAAGAAATTATAAGTGAATTATCTCCTGGATATCAAGTAGAAAGACATTTACAAGACGGAGATATTGTTTTATTCAATAGGCACCCAAGCCTGCACAGAGGAAGTCTTATAGCCCACTATGTAAAAGTATTGCCTGGCAGAACTTTTAGATTACATCCTGCTGTAGCAGCACCTTATAATGCTGATTTTGATGGAGATGAAATGAATATACACTCCCCACAAACAGAAGAGGCAAAAGCAGAAGCAAAAATTTTATTAGATGTTAAACAAAATCTAATTTCTCCAAAAAACGGCACAAATCAGATAGGGTGTGTTGTCGACGCTATTACTGGAGGATATTTACTAGGAAAAAAAGTGTTTTCAAGGGATTATGCTAATCAGTTAATTTATCAATCAAATATTGAGGGTCATTTTAGCAAGAAAATAGTAACTGGAAAAGAAATTTTTTCAAAAATACTCCCAAAAATTAATTTTTCAAACAACTCAATTACCATCAGGGATGGGGAAATTGTAAAAGGAATAATTGACAAAACTCTTTTTGGTAAAGAAGACGGTGAGCTTGTAGTAGAAATGGATAAAAAATTTGGCAGGTATGAAACTTTTGACACAATTAAGAAAGCATTTGATTTGGGGAAGAATTATCTAAGTGCTAGGGGAATCACAATTTCCTTAGAAGATTTAAATGTAGCTCAAGAAATAGTTGAAGAATCACAAAGAATTATTGAAAGGGCAGAAAAGAAAACAGAAGAGATTATAGAATCTTGGAAAAATGCAGAGCTTGAGATTATTCCTGGAAAAACCCTAGAAGAATCAAGGGAAATTAAGATTCTTAAAACATTAAATGAAGTAAGAACAAAAATAGGGGATCTTGTGAAGATGGAGTTTCCAGAGGCTAACCCAGTTACTCACATGATTAAATCTGGTGGAGGAGGGAACATTCTGAATATTACTCAAATGGCTTGCTGTGTTGGTCAGCAGGATTTAGAAGCAAAAAGAATTGACATGGGATACACTGAAAGAACTCTCTCTTGTTTTAAAAAAGGATCATTATCCCCAAAATCAAGAGGTTTTATCTCAAGCCCTTTTATCAAAGGATTAAAACCAGACGAATTTTTCTTTGGGGCAATGACTGGGAGATCTACTCTTATGGATACCGCATTAAGAACCCCAAAATCAGGTTATCTTTACAGAAGACTCGCTAATGCTCTTCAAGATTTAAGAAAAGAATATGATGGAACTGTAAGAGACAGCAACAATAGTATAATTCAATTTGAGTATGGGGAAGACGGCATTGATGTATCTCGTAGCCATATAAAAGGACAAATGGATCCAGGAGAAGCCATAGGAATTATTACTGCACAATCTTTTGGAGAACCCTCTACACAAATGGTTCTTAGAACTTTCCACTTTGCAGGTGTTTCTGAAATGCAAGTTACTCAAGGTCTACCAAGGTTAATTGAAATCTTTGATGCAAGAAAAAAACCCTCTTCTCCAAAAATGGAAATTTATTTGCATAAGGAATATAATAATGAAAAGGATGCAAGAACACTAGCTGAAAAAATAAAAGAAGTGACTGTAAAAGAAATAGCTGAAGAAATTAATTTAGATTTTAGTGATAAAAAAATAGAGATTGTGATTGATAAAGCAGGAATAAGGCAAACCCATCTTTCAGTTAAAAAAGTTGTTGAAACCCTTAATGAGTTAGGATTTAAAGCAAGAGAGAAGGGAGATTCTATAACCTTAAATGCCTCTACATTGAGTTTTAAAGAGATATATCAGTTAAAAGAAAAATTAAAAGGAACAATAATCTCGGGAATAAAGAATGTAAAGCAAATACTAATTGTGAAGAGAGGGCAGGATTATGTTATTGTAACTTTAGGAACCAATCTTAAAGAAATAATGAAATTAAAAGGAGTAAATGAGAATAAAATTATGTCTAATGATTTGCATGAGGTTGCTGAGATTTTTGGAATAGAGGCTGCCCGTCAATTGATAATAAATGAAATTCACGGCACTATAACCCCCCAAGGCCTTGATATTGATAGGAGGCATCTTAAATTAGTTTCAGACGCAATGACTAATACTGGGTCTGTGAAAGGAGTTACTAGAATAGGAATCATTGCTCAAAAAGCTTCAATTTTGGCAAGAGCCACCTTTGAAACTCCTGTAAAACAATTTGTGAATGCAACAATTAAAGGAAGTAAAGATAATCTTACTAGTGTAATTGAAAATATAATTCTTAACCAGCCTGTTCCAATTGGAACCGGGCTTCCAGGACTTTTAGTCAAAATTATTGGACCTTTAACAAAAAAACAAGAAGACTTAAAAGTTGCAAAATCAAAGGTTGTTGATATGGTTAATAAGTAAGATTAAAGAATTTCTTCTAATTTTCCTCTAATAAGAGTTTCTGCCTTTCCTTGAAACATTCTTGCCATAAACGGGATTTTTCCATCAAGCACAACTTTTTCGTTTTGTATGCTAACTTTTCCTTTTAAAGTAAATCCATAAACAGTGAAGGTGAACTACCCATGGGCTAAAGCCCAGAGCGTCTGAGATTAAAAATCACTCAAACGTCTCTGAACAATAATTTCTTTAGCTCTTTCCAAGGGTTTTTTATCCCAATGTTTTTCTTGACACTCTTCGATATAGTGCTTCATTGTTTCTTTATTAACTTCTCCGACACTCCGATAAAAGTGCCCCTCTGTCCAAAACTTTTTGCCCCATAACAAATGCTTAAACAAACCCCAGAAATTTTTTCTCATCATTCTCGACGAGAAACCTTTTATTTGTCTTACAAGTTCCACTTCACTAACAAACCTTACATTTGCAAAAAACAAATGCAAATGTTCTGGCCCAAATCCATAGCCCAAAATTTCAACTTTTAATTCTATCACTTTTTCCAAGATATATGCTAAAGTCAATTCTGCAACATTCTCGTCAGCAAAAATTGGTTGTCTGTAAGCAGGTGTTAGCTGTATATGGAAATTGCTTTCTCCGATTGCATGTGAACTTTTGATTAATTCTGTTTTCATTTTTTACTCCAGCATCCGCTAAGCGAATGCAAACATTTATTTATTCTAAGAAAGTTACCACTATTGATGACTTTCAATGGGCTAGAATCCAGCCCATTTTTTTATTAAGATTTCTAGAAATAAAAATTTACTGCCTCGCTTTTGAATTGTTGAAATTCAATCTGCACGCTGAAGCATGCAAAGGGTTTCTTTCAACTGGCTCGTCCTAAAACTCATTTCATCTTTAGTAGGATTCCATGCTTTAGAAGGATTCTTTATATTATCAACATATTGCTTTTGGAGTTCTTCAAGTAAATTATCAATTGCTTCATAAGCTTGTGCATTTGTTTTTCCTGTGTATGGGTGTTCAATTCTCATTTTAGATTAAAGTTTATCTTGATACCATCTTTATAAAGTTTTTCAAAATAAC
>Ga0180007_10006600_pt1 | contig 11287 bp, 8 predicted proteins | sample MM_PC_MetaG_FD_121122 | JGI IMG/M metagenome (GOLD analysis project Ga0180007, IMG submission 121122) | Groundwater microbial communities from the Aspo Hard Rock Laboratory (HRL) deep subsurface site, Sweden - MM_PC_MetaG | ecosystem: Environmental > Aquatic > Deep subsurface > Groundwater...
CGAAGCGAGCCGAAAAGAAAGCCCCTCTTTCGGAAAAGAGGGGTTGGGGAGATTTGAGATTTGAGACTCGAATTTCAGCAGGCGGGCGGTTAGCAAACCTCCACCCTCCACTCTCCAATTTCCAATTTCCAATTTCCAATTTTGGGGTGGCTGATGGGTCTTGAACCCACGACCTCCAGGACCACAACCTGGCGCTCTAACCAACTGAGCTACAGCCACCATTTTAGAAATTGGAATTTGGAATTTAGAGATTGGATATTTATTTTTCAATCACGATCTCCTCACATTTCAACCAACTGCCAGTCCGCCGAATCCCACGAAAGTGGGAGAAGAAAGAAGCTCCCAGCCACCGTAAGCTGAGGAATTTTAGCGAAGTTCGCGAGTGAAAACTACTTGCTTGAATTGCTGTAACCGCATCTCCACACCACCACCCAATTTGCTTCGAAATCAGCCGCGATCGGAAAAAATCCCGCTGGCTCGCAGTTTGTTTGAAAAAACTCGTCCGGCAAAACATCTTCAATCCCCAAAGTTTGCGAAGTCTTCGGATCGATAAAAATTTTCGTGATCACTACCGGCACCCTCGCGGCTTCTATTTCCGCCGCCCGCTGCTCGAGATCGATCAGTCCGAGATCGATAAATTTAGAATTCGTGTCGACATAATTTCGGAAAATCTCCCGCTCGCTCAAAAGAGCCACGAGCGGAGTAATCGCAAAATTCCCGTAAATCGGCTGATCCGGATCCGCTTCCATGGAAACTTTCTCCACGATCCCCGCGAGATCGTCGATGCGGGAAACAGGCGCGTAGCTGCGGAGATAAAAATTGGTGGCGGTGGCGCCACTCGCGAGCAGCAGCGCGATTCCGATTCCAGCCACCGTTTTTTTTTGAAAAATAAATTTTCCCGCAAAAACGAATGCGAGCAGCGCGGCAAAGAGCGCGACAAAAATTTTCAAATAAAGATAATAAATGTCGGGAAAAATAGCGTAAAAAACAACGAGCGCGGCGAGCGGCAGCAACGCAAGAATAAGTTTTTTCTTTTTTTTGGCGAGAAGCGCGAGCGCGGCAACCGCCGGCAATCCCCAATCGTGCGCGAGAAAAAATTTAAAAATCCGACCTTTCGGAATCCCCGCCTCTTTGCCAAGATGGTTGAAGAAAATGAAGTCGAGATATTCGCGACCGACGAGGAACAGAAAAATGAGATTCGGGATGCCGAATGAGAGAAAAATTCCGCCGAAAAATTTTGCGAGTTCGCGCGGTTTTTTGGAAATTAAAATCGGCAGAAAAACAGCCGGCACGAGTCCGTAAAGTTTCGTGAGACCGGCCAATCCGAAAAATGTTCCCGCCCAAAAATATTTTTTGTGGAAAAAAAGCAGCGAACCGGCGAGCGCGAAAGTCGTAAGCGGATGCGCCTCGGAATAAAATTTCGTGGTAGCGAGCGTCGCGAAAGAAAAGAGGTACACCGCCACCGCGAGCAGACTCGCGAAATTCGAAGTTTTTTTTCGAAGGAGTAGAAAAATGAGCAGCGCGTCGATCGCGGAAAAAACGGTTGGCAACGCGGCGGCAAGCGGAAGATTGAAACCAAAAAGAGTATGGAGCAATCCCGCGAAGCACGGCAGAAACGGCGGCGAAGAATAATAAAAATCGAGGTACGGCAGCGCCCCTTCGCTCACCAATTTTCCGAAATAAAAGTAAATCCAGCCGTCCGCAAAATACGCGTCGAAAGTAGGAAATTTAATCAGCCCGAAAAAGAGAAGCAATGCCGCGAACGCGAACCATTCCCACTTCTTACGGAAAATTGCCGACAATTTCATCGCGAGGAATTTTAACACCCTTGGGGATCATGGAATAAATCTCTTGTATGAATTACAAAAACAAATTACAAAAATATGAAAGGCAGTTCTGTTACAAATTACAAGGGCAACCATGTCAATTCTTATAAATTCTAAATTCGCGTTCGAAGCTTCCCAAATCTCCTAAACACTTGACCCTAAATTATTTTTTCAAACTAAAAAATCCTCCTGACCCACTTTGCATTTGCACAGTCAACACTTGCATTTTAACAAGTGTCGGAGTACAATACACTCGCAACGTTGAGTTGCATGGTGTGAAAGGAGTTGCCCATGGGCGAACTGGAAACACCCGCACAGTGAGTGCCACATCCCGCGAACGCGGTGATATGAATGGCACGAGGCTGTAAAAACTACTTCATCTCGAAGTAGTTTTTTTGCTTTTGTGAAAATTCGAAATATGAAACAACAGCCGATTGCCATGCTCCGCTTCTTCGCGAATATGAACTTTTACCATATTCCCGCAGGGAGTCTCCCCTTCGAGTTCCCACTCGTGAGAATTTTTCGGATTCGGATAGCTCACCTCGCATTTCTTGATAATTTCCAAAGCGACAAAAAACGATTGTAATCTGCGCAAAGCTCCCCGCTGATTTTTACCGAGATTGGTCGAAATCCATTTTCGCAAATAAACAGGTCTCCTATTCAGAGCTGGACAAATCAATGTTGGTGTCTTTTTAATTTTAGATTTCACTAATTTCAATAGCTGGGATTTTGAGCTGACGGTGCTGACGCGAGTTTTTGCTTTCATTTTCTTAGTTTTTACTTTTTTGCAGTGTGGCAACTTTTTTTTAAATTCTCAAGAAAAATCCTCATCAACTTTTTATTTTCAAAACCGCCCCCTCATCCGCACTCGCCGCGAATTTTTGGTACCGCGCCAGCCAGCCAGTTTGGAATTTGGATTTTGGAATTTGGAATTTGGACAATCTTTTTTTCAATTCACCCGCTGAAATTTTTACTTCCAGCTTTCCCGCCGGGATATCGATCTCAATTTTGTCGCCATTCTGAACGGCGGCAATCGGTCCGCCCGCCGCCGCCTCGGGGGAAATGTGACCGATGCACGCTCCCCGCGTCCCGCCGGAAAAACGACCATCGGTGATAAGCGCGACAGAATCGGAGAGTCCCATCCCGACAATCGCCGCCGTCGGTGACAACATTTCAACCATTCCCGGACCGCCCCGCGGACCTTCGAAACGGATGACGACGACATCCCCCGATTTAATTTTGCCGGCGAGAATCGCTCTCAAACTCGCTTCCTGCGAGTCGAAAACTTTTGCAGTTCCTTCGAATTTCAACATTTTCGCATCCACCCCTCCCGTCTTGACGACTGAACCTCGCGGCGCGAGATTTCCGAAGAGAATTTTGAGCGCGCCTTCTTTTGCAATCGGATTTTCGATTTCGCGGATGATTTTTTTGTCGCGAATGCGCGCGCCTTGAATCTGTTTTTTTAAATTTCCCGAAACCGTCTTCGCCGATAAATCGAGTACCCCCGGTTTTTTGGAAAGTTCATTCAAAATCGCGGAAACTCCGCCGGCGCGATCGACATCTTCCATGTGGACGGAAGGATCGGACGGCGAAACTTTGCAGAGATACGGCGTCCGTTTCGCGATCGTGTTAATCCGTTCGAGCGGGTAGCGAATCCCCCCTTCCGCCGCGATTGCGAGCGCGTGGAGAGTGGTATTCGTCGAACCACCCATCGCCACGTCGAGCGCGAACGCGTTGTCGAGCGATTTTTTGGTGATAATGTCGCGCGGTTTGACGTCTTTTTTAATGAGTTCGAGAATTTTTTTTCCGGCAGCGCGGTACAATTTTTCCCGCCGCGGATCGACCGCGAGAATCGTGCCATTACCGGGCAGCGCTAGCCCGAGAACCTCCGCGAGGCAATTCATCGAATTCGCGGTGAACATCCCCGCGCAGCTCCCCGCCGTCGGGCAGGCACAGCTTTCTAATTTTTCCAAGTCCTTTTTGGAAATCTTTTTTTGCTCGAACTCTCCCACCGCCTCGAAAACTGAAATCAAGTCGCAACTTTTGTCGCCGCAGCGACCAGCCGCCATCGGTCCTCCGGAAACATAAATCGACGGAATATTCAGCCGCATTGCCGCCATCAGCATCCCCGGCACGGTTTTGTCGCAGTTTCCAATCAACACTAATCCATCGAGAAGGTGCGCTTCCGCCATCGATTCGATCGAGTCGGCGATCAGCTCGCGCGACGGGAGACTGAAATGCATTCCGCGATGACCCATCGCAATGCCGTCGCAAATCGCGATCGTGTTGAATTCGAAGGCTTTGCCGCCGGAATTTTCGATGGAATTTTTGATAATCCGACCGACTTTTTGGAGGTGGACATGACCAGGCACGGTTTCGGAAAATGAATTCGCGATGCCGATAAACGGTTTTTTCATTTTCAAATCTTTTTTGGAAACTCCGCAGCGGCGCAGCAGTGAGCGGTGCGGCGCGGTTTCGACGGCTTTTTTGAGATAATCGGAACGCATAAATTTGGGGTTAATTATTTGACTTTTAATTCTCGGTGAAATAAAATTCAAGCGCAATCACCACGAAAAGCCCCTTCAGCGGTCCCGTCTGCTGGGGGTTCTTTTCTTTTTGTTGTATTGCAATTTCCGGCGCAAATCATTCATAAAAGCAAGCAGTTTGCCTGCAGATTTTTTCAACAAAGCTGAATACCTAAACTGATTCGGCGCGATCACACAAAACAACTTTCTTTTTTCTCTAAGGTATCTCACCAGACAATAAAAATCTCCGTCGCCCGAAACAATGATTGCCTTTTTATAATTCGGAAATTCAATCATCGCGTGAAGCACGAGTTCCGCATCACAATTTCCTTTCACTCTTCCGTCCGCATATTCCAAGATTGGCTTAAAAACGAGGATGAAACCATAACTTTGGAGAGATGTGTACAAATTTTGATTTTCAGGAATAAAGCCGAGAAACAAAAAAGCTTTCTCCACCCCATATTTTTCTCGCAAATAAATTCGAAACTTTTTGAAATCCAAATTCCACCCCAGTTCTTGGATGCCAAGATTGAGATTTTGCGAGTCGATGAATGCGTAATTTTCCAGCGGCTTTTTCACTTTGGAATTTTACCTCAATCTCGAATCAGCAACTCCTCCTCCGGTCGCACCCTCGTATCTTTTTTTAATTCTTTGCTTGGATCATATTTATCGAGACTCTTTTTCCCGAGCTTTTTCACCACCTTTTCCACCGCTTTCCCGATTGGAATCACCTCCTGCACGCCCGAGCTCATGTCACGAAGAATAATTTTTTTCTCGCGCACTTCCACCTCTCCGAGAATCAGCGCGTACTTCACTTCGAATTTATCCGCCTTCCCAAGTTGATCTTTCATCGAAGCTTTTCCGAGCGCGCCGAGCGCGTGCACTCCCTCTTCGCGCAATTCGGTGAGAAGTTGCAAAGCCACTTTCTTCGCTTCGAAACCGAGCTGCGCTACGAAAATATCGATTTGATCTTTGTCCGGCGCGAGAATTCTCGAATCTTTCATATGAGTAATAATTCTTTCAATTCCGCCCGCGTAACCGCATGCGGGAGTCGGCAAACCACCGAGCTGCTCGACCAGAAAATCATACCTTCCGCCGCCGCCGACGGAATTTTGCGCGCCCTCGCTTTCATCCCAAAATTCAAAAACAGTGCGAGAATAATAATCCAATCCGCGCACGAGCTGCGGATTTTCGGTGTAATCGATTTCAACCGCGTCGAGCAATTCAAGCACTTTTTGATGATGATCTTTACAATCATCGCAAATCATATTTGCGAATTTTGGAGCATTCTCTGCAAGAATCCGACAATCCTCTTCTTTGCAATCAAGCAGCCGCAGCGGATTTTCTTCCAGCCGGCGAACACAGTTTTTGCATAAATTTCTTTCTTTCCCGATGAAATAATCACGCAGCTGATCGGTAAATTTCTCGCGGCATTTCGGACAGCCGATCGTGTTGATTTGGAGAGTTAATTTTTCGGCGATTCCGAGATCCGCGTGAATAAGATGCGCGAGCTGGATAATTTGCGCGTCAATGCCCGGATCCGGCTCACCGATTATTTCAAAACCAAACTGGTGAAACTGCCGATACCTCCCTTTTTGCGGGCGATCATGGCGGAAAAACGGTTCGATGTAATAAAGCTCTACCGGCTGCGGCAGTTGATTCATGCCGTGCTGAATGTACGATCGCACGATTCCCGCCGTTCCTTCCGGCTTCAGCGCGTACTCTTCGCCGCCTTTTTTCGTGGCAAATGAATACAATTCCTTCTCTACGATATCAGTACCCTTCCCCACCCCTCGCGTGAAGAGATCTTTCGATTCAAAAATAGGGGTGGAAATTCGGCGAAAACCAGCTTGTCTCGCGCGGTGGCGCACCACTTTTTTGATAACAGTGAGATAAGCGTGATCTTCGGGTAAAATATCATGAACTCCGCGCGGGGTTTGAAATTTTACAGGTTTCTCCAGCTTTTTCGAAGAGAGTTTTTTAGACATGTGGAAGAAGTGAAGATTAAACTTGGCTATTTTAGCAAAAAGCTCTTGAAAAGAAAGTCGAGTTGTGCTAAAATGCAAAGAATCAAAAACTAAAAATTTAAAAAAACAAAATGCGCAAAATAAAAATTCTCGCTTTCGTCGCATTAATCTTGCTTTTTTCGGCAATCAGCTCCGATTTAACTTTTGCCGCAGAGATAGATTATTCGACCACGGAAATCAGCTCTTCCAATCTTTCCGAAGCCACTTTTGAGGCGGAAGCAAAAAGTGACGAAATTGAAAATGATGAAACTGCAGAATTGAAAATATCTCTCGAACTGCTTCGCGCGGAACTCGCAGAAATGAAAAGCGGAATGAAACAATTGCAAGCCAAATTCGTGGAAGCAGAAATGGAAAAACTTAGCAGCCAACTGGCGGCTCTCCAAAAAGAAATCGCGGACGGAGATACGAGCTTCGCGGGAACTAAAATTCCAGATTCCGCCAATTTCACGCCCGCATCGTCGACTTTGCAAGTCACAAAAATCGAGGATTTCGTGGATTTTGATTTGAAAGAAGAAATTTCAAAAAACGAAAAAGCTGGATCAATAGAAGAAATTGAAAAGGCTGAAACAGATGAGATCGAAGAAGATCCAGGGTTGGCAAAAAAATTAGAATCAGCGGAAGCCGAGATTGCAGAATTGAGGGCTGCTCTCGAAAGAAAAGAGGGACTTGAAAAAGATAAGGTCGCTCACGCCGAGGTAATTGAGAAAACAGAGGGAATAAAAGCCGCGAAGAACGAGCTCGAAAAAGTGACCGTGGAAGACGCAATGCAAAAATTAAAAGGAGACGAAACGGAAGCAACCGAAGCGGAACTCGAAGAACCATCCAACATTATCGCAAAAACAAACGGGGAAATCCTTTTTCAATTTCCGCGCAGCCTTACGCGAAAAAGCGGGGAGACGAACACGATTGCAAAAAATAAAATTCTGGCAGTAGAAAATCTGAAAGCAGATATACTTAAAATTGAACAATCTTCCGCAAAAGAAAAAGAAAATACTTTCGAACGGAGCTCCGCTTCAAAAAAAGAATTTTCTTTCCTCTCCACCCGCAGCATCGCAATCCTCGGAGGGATGCTCGGAATCGCGGTAGCCATTTTCATCGTTTGGCTTATCCGCCACGAACAAAGACTGCTCGCAGCCACGAGTCGGCGTTTTCAGCAACTTGATTTCAGACCAAATTTCAAATTGAGTTCCCGCGTAAAAAAACTATTCCAGCAAGATAAAAAATCTTCATCCCATGAAGAAAATACCATCAAATGAACGAAATAAATTTGGCTCCCGATTTTATCGATCGCACGATCGACGCGCTCACCCGCGTGATGGGGATATTTGATGTAGTGCACCTCCCTTTCATCGGGATAGCGGCTATTCCCGCGTTGATTTGGATTTACATCTTTTTTCGGCATCAGCGGGAGAATAAACTGCTCACCTTCGTGATTTTCGTCGCGGGAATGTTTGCGGTGATTCCGATTTTTATTTTCCAACATGAAATTGCGCGCATCGAAGGAGGTCTGGAAAACCTTTTCGCGAATGTAATCCTCACCATAGCGCTCACCGGGTTGTGGGTGGGATTTTACGAGGAAACCGCGAAATACTGGATTATAAAATCCACCGGTCGCCACTTTTTCCGCAACATCAATGATGCGATTATTTTTTCAATCGTGACGGCTCTCGGATTCGCTTTCATTGAAAATGTTTTGTATTTCCGTTCGATTTGGGATAACCCCCTAATCGATGAATCGATGTACTGGTTTTATGTAACCTTCCGCTCGCTGGGTTCAATGCTTCTTCATATTTTCGCGAGCGGAATTCTAGGCTATTATTATGGAATTGCTTGCTTCGCGAAGCCGGTGCTTCAAGACAAGCTCACAGAAGGAAAACGCTTCATTTTTACAAAATGGATTCATCGCATCCTGCACCTGAAAAGTGAGACTGTTTTCCGCGAGGAAAAGATTTTGGAGGGTTTGATAATCGCCGCTTCTCTCCATGCGGTTTTCGATTTCTTGATGGGAATGAGTCAACACTTCACCGATATTGATTCTCCAAATGCTGCAAAGATCTGGCTGCTCGCGGCAGTGCCTTTCCTCGTGGGAGGATTTTTCTTGCTCACCTATTTGCTTGACAAAAAAGAGGATCACAAAAATTATCGTGAAGTATGTGAAAATCCGGAGCGCGATATTCTCGAAAAAAGGGATCAGAAGATTTTTGGTTTGAGAAAATAATTTATCCCCAGATCATCTCCGCCCCAAACCCCTCTCATTCTGTTAAAAAACTCCCTGCTTCGCCGTCTCAAATCTCCGTCTCTGAAACCTCGTTTTGTTTAAAAACTCCTGCTACAAATCTCCGGCTCTGCCGGAGTGGAGTTAACCTGCCACCTAGGTGGCAGGTTAACTGTTTTTTGTGCAAGTGCTTCGCCTTTGCAAATCTCCGTCTCTGAAACCTCATTCCGCCTTTTTAAACAAGTGCTTCGCCTTCCCTCTTTAAAAAGAGGGAAAAGACAGTTTTCTTTTTTTGCAAAAAATAAATTCTCCTTTTCGAGCGAGCGGAGCGAGCCGAAAAGAAAGCCCCTCTTTCGGAAAAGAGGGTTGGGGAGATTTGGAGAGGTGGTAGCAAGCGAGACTTGAATTTCAGCAGGCGGGTGGTTAGCGAGCCTCCCTCCACTTTCCAATATCCAAAGTCCAATATCCAATCGGGGTTGAGGAGATTTGAGATTTGAATTTCAGCAGGCGGGTGGTTAGCAAACCTCCACTTTCCATCTTCCACTTTCCACCTTCCATTCTGGGTCAGTTTCTAGCAGCACGATTATAGAATCCGCCGCGGCGGATAGGAATAGGAAGTTAACCCCCCCCAGATATCTGGGGGGGTTTCTCAAACTGTTTTTCTCCTAATCCGAAAAAAGTGGCGCAATAAAAAATCTCGCGAAAACTCGAATTTAGCAATCAATTAAATTTTGTTAAAATCTCACGGCTTTAATTTTTTGTAATGCCGAAAAAGAAAACCGCTACTCCTCGATTGAAAAAAGGTCTCGCGCAAATGTTGAAAGGCGGCGTGATCATGGATGTGGTGAACGCCGAGCAAGCGAAGATTGCGGAAAAGGCGGGAGCGGTGAGCGTGATGGCTCTCGAACGCGTACCAAGCGACATTCGCAAAGATGGCGGCGTGGCGCGGATGAGCGATCCAAAAATGATTCGCGAAATTCAAAAAGCGGTTTCGATTCCAGTGATGGCGAAAGTGAGAATCGGACACTTTGTTGAAGCGCAGATTCTCGAAGCGCTCGAAGTCGATTATATCGACGAATCGGAAGTGCTCACTCCCGCAGATGAGAAATTCCACGTGGACAAATCGAAGTTTAAAATTCCGTTCGTGTGCGGCGCGACGAATCTTGGCGAGGCGCTGCGGCGGATTGCGGAGGGAGCGGCGATGATTCGGACGAAAGGGGAAGCGGGCACGGGAAATGTGGTCGAAGCCGTGCGGCACATTCGGACAATCAAAGAAGAGATTGCGAATTTGCGGAAAATGTCGGTGGCGCGTTTGAAAAAATTTGCGGCGACGAAACGTGTTCCGTTCACGCTTATCCAAGAAGTTCGGCGGTTGGGTCGTCTGCCAGTCGTGAATTTCGCGGCAGGCGGAATAGCCACTCCCGCGGATGCGGCGCTGCTGATGCAGCTCGGTTGCGATGGCGTGTTCGTCGGCAGCGGAATTTTCAAATCGAAGCATCCAGAAAAAATGGCGCGGGCAATCGTCGAGGCGACGATGAATTTCCGCGATGCAAAAATTCTCGCGAGAGTTTCGGAGGGGCTCGGCGAAGCGATGCGGGGATTGGAAATCGCCACGCTCGAAACGAAATTAGCTGGACGAGGGTGGTAGAAAGTTGGTAGTTGGTAGTTGGTAGTTGGTAGTTGGTAGTTGGTAGTTGGTAGTTGGTAGTTGGTAGTTGGTAGTTGGTAGTTGGTAGTTGGTAGATTTTTTTTAACTTTAAATTTTCATTTTTTAATTTCTGCAAACTGCAAAAGCCGAATGCTTCCCTTCGGGGTAAGAACTGCAAACTTCTAAAAATTCTTCCATCGTGAAAATATGAATCTAATCATCACGCTAATTGTCGTACTTTTAATCTCTCGCTTGTTCGTGCTTTTGGCGCACAAACTGAAGCTGGCGAAAGTCGTCGGTCTGCTGCTCGCGGGTCTGCTGTTCGGCTATCCTCCCATGAGAGCTTGGATCATCGAGCCGCAGTCGGAAACAATTTTTAATTTGGGAAATGTCGCTTTGCTGGCTTTGATGTTCATAGCCGGACTGGAAAGTTCTTGGCGGGAAATTTGTAAAGAAGAAAAGGAAACTCTGATAATCGCGATATTCGCGATGCTAATTCCGTTTTTGTGCGGTTTTGCCGTTCTTCAAATGTTGGGTTTTTCGCTCATGGCTTCACTGATGGGAGGTGTGTGTATGAGCATTACGGCTGAGGCGACAAAGGTCGAGGTGCTTTTGGAATTCAAAAAGCTGAAAACTAAAGTCGGCGCGACGATGATGACAGCGGGAATTATTGACGACTTATTGGGTCTAGCTTTTTTCGTGGCAATTACTTATTACCTCGGAGGGGCGCGAATCGCCGAAAACTTTCTCATAGTCGCCGCGGTGGTCGCATTTTTTGCGGGAATTATTCTACAAAAAGCTATCGGTCGAAAGCATCCGTGGCTCAAAAATTTCGAGCGAATTTTGGATTATTTTTTGATTCCTTTTTTCTTCGTCGCAATCGGACTACATTTCGACTTCGGCGCCATTCTGTTAAATCCGCTTATTTTAATCGCTGTAATCGGGACAGCATTAATTGGGAAATTGGCGGGAACCCTCCTCGCAAAACCATTTGCGAGTTTTGACTGGAAGCAGCTTTATCTGATCGGCTGGGCGATGAATAGCCG
>Ga0180007_10006601_pt1 | contig 11287 bp, 7 predicted proteins | sample MM_PC_MetaG_FD_121122 | JGI IMG/M metagenome (GOLD analysis project Ga0180007, IMG submission 121122) | Groundwater microbial communities from the Aspo Hard Rock Laboratory (HRL) deep subsurface site, Sweden - MM_PC_MetaG | ecosystem: Environmental > Aquatic > Deep subsurface > Groundwater...
AAATAACGATGTCAAAATCGTCATTTTCTTCTTCAAAAGTCGGATGGAATTGATTTGATTTTCCTCCGGTTGGGTCTAATTTATCAACGCATTTTATTCCAAGTGCTGAAAGTTTTGTGGCTATAAATCCAAGCTGTGGACTATATGCCGTAACATTATGCCCGAGTCTTTTAAGTTCGGTTGCGAGCGTCAGCGCCCACGACTCCGTTCCAGCGAGAATATCTAATGTATTCCCTCCTAAAAGTATCTTCATAATTATTTTTAACGAATTAAAACGCATAAAGGGAGCGTCCATTTAGATCGCTCCCCTTATATTTTATCAGTCTATTTTAGAGCAGCAAGAAGGCTCTATATTTGAGTCCGTCAACATTACCTATAACATAGAAGTAAGTTGATGTAGCCGCTGAAGCATTAGCTTCACCAACTGTCGCTCCCGAAATAGTAACATCAACATTTGCCTCGGTAAGTATCGGAGTTACAAATATCCCTTTTGGAACCGCTCCAAGTTGATGAGCTTTGGCGTAAGTTACCTCTCCACTTATAATTGTTCCTGAGATAACTTGGGCTTTTAAGTTAGTGAGATAAGACTTTATCCCGCTCGTCCCATCAAAATGTGGATAATAGCCTGATATAGCGTCTCCTCGTGATGGATTTGCCATGTTAGTATAATTTAGCTAATTAATCAGACTATTGTTTCAAGTTCCAGTGGATAGAGTGAGCCTTGGCGGCTTGCTTTACTTCCATTGTGTATTCTCCTACAATCTGCCACTGTTCCGAATCTCCTATTTTGGCGAGTTTTTCCAAGAAGAATCCTCTGGTTTGAAGCGGTTTGATAGCAATTCTTGAAGAGTCAATAACAATCGCCATATCAATCGGAACCCATCTATCAACTACAATTCTTAAATTCACGCCAAGGTCGGTAACAAATTCTTCAATAGTAAATCCTGCTTTTCTTGAGTCAAGAGTGGTTCTGCGGTATTCTTTATCAAACGCTGAAATCTTTTGCTTCTGGACACCGCCTACGATGACGATGTCAGGACTTCCTCCATCATCCCATACTTGCTTTGCCATTGCGTTTAGAACGCTTGGGGTCAAAGTTTCCGCTGTTGAAGTCGTGTTTCCGCTGGTAGCATGCTTGATATAATCAATCAAACCTCCCATATTTCCATATACAGTGTCGGAAACGTTCGCAGTCGCTCTGATTCCCATAATGACGGTTCTATCTAACTCTCTTATGAGTTCTCTTAATCTCTTATCAATCTGATAAGAATCTTCTTTTGAAACCCCATTATGTTCAATCGCAATCGCTGTGCCTGTCAAATTAACTCCCTTTGAGAAAATTTGAGTATAGTTATACGACCTGCTTCTCGCGACTGATTCATCTTTCGGCCCTGCCATTCCTTGTGGTCTGGCGTGTGAAATAATGTCATAAGTCGCTCCGGTCGCGTGGTTTTCCGCCGAAGTTCCACCGATTCCACGGACTACCGTTGCCGATACTCCGCTTCTTGCGGTTACTTGTAAAACTTCATACTTACCGGAAAGTTGATCTTTCAACTCTGTTCCGGCAGTAACTCTTCCTTGTTGTCCTGCCGATAGCAAGAGAACCGTCATTGCGGCCGCGGATAAATCTCCGCCACTTGCTTTTGCTATAACCGTAACGGGATTGAGTTCGTCTTCATCCCATTCATGCTTAGTTTGGGTTACCGGTTTTCCTTCGTTGGAAAATCCCAACACGGAAAGAATATTGGCGTCATCCAAAAGGATAGCGTCAACCATCGGATCCAAACTAAGGATATAAGTGCTACTTTGATCATACGAAGTAGTCTGTGAAGGTGCTGCTAAAGCCATGTGAGTATATTGTTAAAAATTATTTTCTGCCCTTCAAAATGTTATTCAAAATTGCTGTTGACCTTGCCGGCCCGACTTTTCCTTCAATTCCTTCATTAACACTAACTTTTGGAGAAGATGGTCCTGATCCAGTCGCCGGCGGAGTATTATCTCTTCTGTATTCTTGCGCTCCCGGCTGGGCATTGTCCGTTTGCGCTCCCGCGTTATTGGCGGGGTTAAGCTGGGTGTTTCCAGTTTTAGACATCTCGTCAAGTTCATCGTCAAGATAATCTTCAATATCCGCTATGGCGTCTTCAACTGTTTTAGACGCTGGATTGGTAAATCCAAGAGGATTTCTGACGATAGCTCTCTTTACCGCGCTTGAAATATCTTTATATTCCTCTTTATCAAAGATATTCCGAACTTTATTTTCAGTCTTTAACCTGAAATTTTCGGATGATAGTCCCTCAATTTTTTCATCCCTGTCGCGCAATGCGTCAAGGGTTTCGGGGTCAGTATCGTCCTGATTTAAACTGACAGATTGTCGTCTTTCACGACGAGATTTTCTGTCATCTTTAAGGCGAGCCTCCCAGCGACCTGCGTTTCTTTTGAGTTTGTTTAATTCCTCAATAGAAATTTCGGTTTTTTGTTCGTCTTGATTCTCGCCTGCTTTTGCCTGATTATTATCAGGGGCGGCGGCATTTTTATCAGTTGTTGGCTGATTACCTGAGACTTGTCCGGCGTCGGTGGCCGGAGGAGTGTCAGGATTTAGATTTTGTTCTGACATATATATATTATACAACACTATTAAATACTACGCAATTATTCTAAAAATACATCTATGACTTTTGCGTTTTTTACATTCTCAACTTTAACTTTGAATTGATTATCAGTCAGTTCTAAATCAATTCTCTCTCCCCATCTTCCAGTTGGATTATATACCTTTTTTCTTAACTGTTCACATCCTAATTTATCTTCAATTATCAAATCAAATTCAGCTTTTGGGTCTGCTTGGGTGTGAATCATTCCTATTTTTTTATCATTCACAAAAGCTTCCGATTCTCCTTTATCAGCTCTGTCCACTATTTCAATATGAGAATGTCTTGGGTCTTGATTTATCATTGTTTTTTTATTGTTAATTTTTTATTCTGGATAAAACCATTTAAGATATTTAATTTTTAAATCCATCGGCAGTCCTTCATAGAGTCTTTGGTCAAGATCTACACCGTAAGATTTTAGTTTTGATTTCATATTTGGCATTGGAATTTCCATTTTGATTATTTTTTCCATCATACCTTCAAAATCTCCAGTATTGACAAAATATCTTACGGCTTCATCGGTTTTCTTATCTCTGTTGGCTTGATCTAATTGCGTAACATTTATTTTTTCCGACATTTCTTTTTGAGAAGACAATGGGAATCCAAAGGTTTTAAGCAATAAGTCCGAGAAGTCCACCCATATCATATGTTTGCCTGTGGAAGATATTATTGAAAATGGTTTTTTAGGGTCTGGGATCGGAATAACTCCCGCCTCTCTCCTTTGTATTGATTCCTTGAAAGCGCGAAGTTTTGGAATTACCACTGGACTTGTTACTATTCCTCCAGACAACAAGGCAATATTTGTTATATTTCTCCAATCTTCATTTATTCCAGCTTTATTTTGATACATAACATCTTTAATCAAACCTCCTGTTTCCATTAAAAGATTGGCTATCGGTCCGACTGGCATTCCCCCGAATGGTCCGAGAAGATTCCATTTTGTTGTGTCAATTCCATAAGCCTCTTTAAATGTATTATTAAGCAATGAAGAAACCCCTAAAAGTCTGACAACTTTATCCCACTGCCCCCTCTTCATCCAATCTGAAACCACAGCGGTGTATTCCCAAATCCATTGCGAGAATTTTAATCCTTCTCTTCCTCTCATTCCATAGTGCATTCTGGTTTGAGTTCCGGGACGATATGGAAAATGCTGTCTGTCAAGCAACATCATTGTTTGTATTTCATCAGCGAGGTCAAGAGATTTTTTATCTCCTTTGGCGATCAGTTTTCTAATCTCTTGTTGTGTTATGGTATCGTATGAAGCTAAATCTATTCCTTTTTCAAATTCTTTCATTGTTATTTTTCCTTCATTCAACGCGGTCAAATTGTCAAAAAATCTGTTTTCGTTAGCGATGGTGGCTGATACTCTTCCATAAGAGTCTCCCGTTCCTTGAACCACTTTCATTGCCCATTCTTGAGTATCCGAATAGAGTTCAGCCGTTCTTCCAACCAGCCCTTTTATTCCTCCTGATTTTATTTTGACAGCCTCTGTTCCATATTCAGTCCCAGTCCCAGTCAGTAATCCTCTTTGCCTTGCTCTTCTCCATTCTCTCGGGTCAAGAGCTTTTGTCATTCCTTCTATTCCGTATTTCCACCCCATATCTGGTATGGTCATAAACATAACTTGGAATGAATTTCTAACGCCAGCCATTGCGTTTATAAGAGCGGAGAAAAACATATTTTTTGAAACAAGGTCAACTGAACCCATTAAAAAGTTCGGACTTACCATTCCATTTGTTTTATTTGACAATGCTTCTCCGTATTTTTGGACAGCCTTGTATGTGCTATCTTTATATCCCGTTTTTTCTTGCAGATAATCTATTATTGCCTTTTTCGCTTCGGGAGGAAGATTTGGAACAACCTTTTGGGTGGCGTGGTTATAAGCTGGTTTGAAAAATTTCATTTCGTAAAATCTATGAGCGTATATTTGCATAGTGGTAAGAGAGTCGTCTAAAAGAGGATAGGTAGAACCTTCTCTTTTAAATTTATAAAATGCCGTGAGGTCTTTTTGCAATTCTTCTCCTTTATATCTTATGCTTGGTCCGCCTTCCGCTCTCAATTCTGGACTGTAAATTCCTTTGTATGTTTCAGATATTACTCCCGCTGGATCCGTCCTCGCTTTTTCAAGCCAAACTTTCTCGGATTCCGCTATTTTTGTAATATCCGCTTTCACGGCTTCGGTTATGGTTTTGTTCTTAGAAATAGCATCCAACTCTCCTCTCCTGTATGCCTCTATCAGTCTTCTTTCTTCTATATATTTAGGTTTGGCATATTTTCCATATACTTTATAAAGAAGATAATCGTTAAATCTTATAAACGCAGACTCTGAAGCTCTTCTTCCCACTTCTATCGGAAGAATCACTTCTGACATAACGGGATAATGCAATCCTCTTTTCATCGCTTCCAATTCAAAGTCGGCCGCCCATCTTCTTACTTGAGTCGTAAATGATTTATTGAGTCCGAGAGTTGAACCTACTCCTCCTATGTCTGGCAGATCAAATGGATCTTCTCCTCTTAATCCTTTAACGGGAGGAGCGACTCCTCTCATCGCTTCTGAAATGGTAAATAATTCGTCTTGCGTAAGTTCGTTTAGATTTACTTTTCCATTAAACATTTTTGAAAGTGCAAATAAATCCTCATCTCCAAATCCCCTTTGCTCTTGCAGATATTTTACTTCGTCAGTCTGACTTTTTTTAGCGATTTTTTCTCCCTGTCCAACCAACGGCTTTCTCATAATGCTCGTAATTTCCTTTGGCTCTGGAATGACATCCGCTTTGGGGGGCATAATCGTTTGGTCAGCTTCCTTCCAGATGTCTGTTAGTTCGGATTTGGTTATAGTGTCTTCGTTCGGAAACCATAACTTAGTCCATTCTGCACTTTCATATCCTTTGGCGGTTTCGGCGGGATATTTAACACCACGATAACCTTGTTGGATTAACTGGTCTGTCATAAATTTATCTTCTAATTCTCTGGTAGCAAGTTTCAAATCTGACTTGGGGTATCTTTCCATTATATTCAATTTTTGACCAGCACTTTGAACGGCACCAGCTTCCCCAGAAACTATCTCTTTTTTACTGGAAGTAAACCAAGTTGCTCCACCTTCACTAATGCTTATATCAAACTTTTCAAACTTTGCAGGAGTTCCGTGATAAATAACTGGTTGCGATTTCACAAACTCCTCCGCTGTTTTATATTTCTTAGCTTCTTGAATGAGAGGAGATGGTGTTGTGGGAGTAACACCTTCAAGTGCGTCAGCTTTTTGAATATCTGTCATTTTATCCCAGCCGGGGATCTTAGCCGTTTCTCCTGCGACGGGAACGACAGAGGGGGGCGTTTCCTTTGGAACATATCCCAAATCTCCCTTTTCTCCAATTTTAACTGTTATTGATTTTATCTTAATTTCGGGACCGAACTCCCCTTCAATTATTCTTGACCTTCCAAATTTCTTTTCAAGTTGCTCTCGCGTCCAATCTACCGCGCCTTTCATTCCCTTATATCTTGAACCAGTCAGCATAACCAAGTCGTTTTCGGCAAGTCCGTTTCCTATTGCTGTTTTTCTCCAAAGCAAATTCTCGGTAGTTGCTCCTTTTATTCCTTGCGATTTGACTACCGATTCCGGCAGGGTTTGATAATATACATTTGGATTGTTTTTTGACCTGAACATATTGCCTGTTGCCATATCAGGACCTTTTACTTTTGTAAATTTTTCAGACGTAAATTGAGCTTCAACTTCTTTGTATTTAGCCGCGGCTCGCAGTTTTGCTTCGGGAGGAATTTCGGGATAAATAACTTTTCCATCTCTTGTGGTTTTTCCAGTCCTTACTACTTTTAATCTCTGACTAAAAATAGCACGAGACGCATCAGCTCCAACGAATACGATTGAAGCGTCTGTCGTTGCTCTTGCGATTGTGTTCAAATACGCGGTGGTGGGGGACATTCCTTTCTCTATGTCTTCATCATAAGACCCTCCATAAGATTTTATCTCTCCAAGAAAAGGAGCTTCATACTCTTTTTTAATCGTCATATCCACTCCGAGTTTTTTTGAAAGAAATCTATTCTCGGCTTCAAGCATAGAATAAGAAAGTCTGAGTGGAGCTTTGGCAAGTTCTTTCGGAAGTTGCGTGGCGAAAGACACTCCCAATTTAAATGGAGCGGCATATCCCATTTTTAAATAATCAAATCCAGTGGCTTTTTCTTTTTCCGCTTGCTGAAATTGCTGGCTTAGAGCTTCTCCTGTGTATTTCGCCACTCCAACTCCGATAGACGCGTAATCGCTCATCGTTCTTCTGATTTTTTCTTCAATATTCCCAGCTCCCGGTCTATAAAGCCACCCGCCCACTCTTTCCATTTGTTGTGATTGTTGAGGCTGTTCACTATACATCGGAGTGGTTGGATAATCAGAAGGAGCCTGTTGTGGAACAGTTCTCATTCTTCTTTGATTTTCTCTTTCAAAAGCTCCTGATTCTAATAATCTCATATTTTTACTTAAATATATTTTTTAAATAATCAACTCCGCCTTGAAATGTTTTTTGAGCGTTCTGCAATATCCCTTGCGGAGCTTGCTCTTTAGGTTTTGAGGTTCTTGCGGCTGTCGGAATGGGAGCCTCTGTTGGCATTCTTTGACTCATAGGCGAAGCTGGAGTCATATTGGCTGGCTGTTGAAACATTGTTTCCGGCATTGAAAGATTTACTCCTTCTTCGGGTTTAATGGGTTCGGAATGGTCAATGGTTTTATCTGATTTTCTGAGAGCCAACATTTCTTCTTCGGGAGACATTGTATATAGAATATTCGGGTCAGCTCCAGCCGGAGAATAATTCATATTCAAATGCTTTTGGAAAGTTCCATCTTCGTCCCTGAAATACATAGTTGTTCCATCCATTCCTTTCGCCCAAGAATTTTTTGGAATTATCCTTTGTGTTTGAAGAGATTTTATTCCAATTCCCTCTCCTAAATCTCTCGTTGTTAAATCAGCTTCCCCTTTGTCTCCAACTAAATATACACCCATTTGTTTTGGATTAGGCTCTAATCTTTTGGGTGAAAATGTAAATTGTCCGGGATTATCAGGGTCAGCCGTCAAATAATCAACACTTGAAAATTCTATCATACTTCCTCCATACGCTATTTTCCAAACATTTCTGCCGTTTTCTTTGGTCGGCTTCCCATAGACCTTAAAACCATTTTTATATGCGTTTATTTCGCTATATCCGGGAATGCTTCCTTCTTGGGCGTATTTGATGTTTGTAACTTCTCCTTGCGAGTTTTTGTCAATATATATAGCTTGTCCTTCTATTTTATTTTTTCCATCATACGATTCCGCCCCTCTCATTGTTTCAAATCTTCTATCCCATTCGGTTTTTGTCGCAGCTTTTTCTAAAATTAAATCACTGGCGTCTTTCCCCAGATTTTCTCTTTTTTGTATGGCTTCCGAGAGGTTATTTATTTTTTCAGACAGGGAAGCGACTGACATTCTTGTAGCTGAAATTGGATCATCTTCAAATATTTTGAACACATCAATATCATCTCTTTTCATATCATCGTCCATCGCTTTGACATCTTCCGATCTTTGAATGATAATAGATTCTTTTCTTTGTTGGTATCTCGCTATGTCCACATCATAACCAGACCTTTGAGCGGCGGTTAAGACACCGCTATTTTGAATTTTACGGGCTTCGTCTATTAAAACATCCAAGTCCCCGACAGATGTTTCATCTCCCTCTCCCAATAAAGTGCTTTCAAGAATTTTTAATCTGTCGGATAGAATACTTGCGGAATCTCCACTCGCTTTTCTTAATTTTGGATTTAGAAATGCTACATTTAAAATCGCCATAATTTTATCTTAATAATTTATTCCTAATTTTTTGGCTTCTGCTTCAGAAATTTCTCCAACAATTCCTTGTTGATTATCAGTTCCGAACATATCTTTATATTGTTGAGCGTTAAGGGCTTTTGTTTGATTACCAATAGTCCAAACAGTTTTACTTCCCTTAATTCTTACGGCTCCAGAAACTCCTTTACCAATAAGTCCTCTTTGTTTAAAAATATCAGATGGCTTCCAAGTTGCTCCAAATACATTTCTTATCTTTTCATCTCCTGTCAACTCGGGAGGTTTAATATCGGTTGTTTTTATTTCTTCCCCCAATGGAACGCCAGCGATATTTTGAACTTCTTCAACCGCGCTGAAACCTTTTCCTGTTGCTTGCTTCAACATTATCTCATCCCATTGTCCGCTTAATCCCCTTAGTTTGCCACCTTCATATTTATAAACGGTGTTTGAATCGGGGGTTTTATAAATTCCGCCCTCTTGAAATTGAGGAAACTTTTTATCCATTTCTGGAGAAACAGTCATATCCCCTCCTTCTCCGAATTGCTGGGCTTGCGCTTTTTCTCCAAGTCCTGTAATAATATCAGATGATTTTTGTGTGGCAAACTCTTCAGGCGACACGTGCGCTCCCGCGCCCGATGAGATTGCTCTTTCTAAATATTGTTGTTGCGTCATTCCCGGATTATCAGCCATATCTTTGCTCATCGTGGAGAGAATTGATTCAGCTTGTTTTTGTCCTTCTGCCCCAGCTGCTAATTTTATTTTTTGATTATTTAAAGTTTGGTCAACTCCGTATGTATCTTGAATATAGGCAAGTTCCAGTAATGATTTATTTACATCTTCTTTTAATGTGAACTCATTAAGGATTGCCGCGCTTCGCAAATCCGCTGTCGCTTTCATTGACTGTTGCTGGGTTTGAGAAATCTTATCTTGATAGTCCGCGAGTTCCGGTCTGGCTTTTATTGTTTCATACCAATTTTTCACATCTCCCAATGTGTCATTTGTTAAAATTCCCCTTGTGCTTCTGTATTCAACTTTTTCGGCAAGCTCTTGGCTGTATCTTCCAAAGAATCCGTTTTGAGTTCTGTCATTCAAGAAGTCGCTTCTCTGTGCTTCCCAAAATTGCCTTGCAGAATCATATCTTGTTCCACCGATACTTATTGGAGTATTCGGATCTGCGTCCGTGATTTGCTTATTGATATTGTTAAGGGAAGATAGCGATGACTGTCCTGTTGCTGTTGAAACTGAATGAGAGAGAATAGCACTTGATATTTCTGATTCCACTTTCGCTTTTCCCAATGCTTGAAGTTGTAAGTCAAGGAGAGCGACATAATCATCGTTGCCCGCGGTGATAGCTTTCACTCTCGCGTTGTTCACTCTGTTTATTTGAGAATCCAGCACGGAAACAGTTCCATTGTTTGTCGCGAAATTTGTCTGGTTGGTAAGCATATTTTGCTGGTTGGTGTATAGCTTTGTTTTAAGCGTGGCAAGTTCGGTGTTCATTTGACTGATAATCCTTTGGTCTGTGGTTCTGGACATTCTGTCATTTATCCAATTTATAGTGCTTTCAACAGAGTCTATTCCCGCGTTCATATCAAGAACTCTCGCGATATAATCGTCTTCAAATTTTTTATATTCAATCCTGTCTTTTATTCCCGAAATCTCATCTCTAACTCTTCTTTTTTCGTCTTTGTCATTGCCAACTCTCTCTAACTGATCTTGCCTGTATTGAAGTTGCTGGTCAAGAGTGAGATTGTCTTCCAAGACAGCTTGACTGAACCTTGATTCGTCTTCAAGATTTCTACGCGTCATCAAAGTCCTCATCAAAGAAAGTTGAGAGGAAATGAATGAGTTTAAATTTATGGCGAGTATTTTGCGGTCTCGCAATCTTTCGAAGGCCATATTTTAATCTTAATGTTTATTGCTATTTAATACTGAAATAATAATTCTTCCAGCCTCTTGAATACCGAGAAGAGAAAGTTCATATTGTTCTTTTTCAAAATCGGATTGCACTTTTTCCAATACCATTTTCAATTTTTCTTTGCTTTTCATTTTTATGGTACTATTGAATTATTTGGAATAGTCGCTCCGCCGGCCGCTCTTTGATTCGCTCCCGCCACCGCCCCCTCTGGACCCGCTATTGTTCCTCCTTGATTTGGAGATGGAGGAAGTTGATTGCCGTCTTCTCCCACGCTTGGAGGCTGGGTGTTTTGGCTTTGCATCATTACTTGAAGCATTCCGGGCTGTCTCGCAACCTGCGCTCCGAGAACAGGGTCCATTAAATCTCTCTTCATTCTCTTTTGTTCTATCTTAGGTTGTGGGATTCCAAGGTTGGTTTGAGTGGTGGTGAGCGATTGGACTCCAGATTGCATTTTGTTTAATTCATCAATGATATTCCTTAATAAGGTTGAAACGATTGAAACCTCGCTACTATAATCCCCGTGGATAATTTCCTTTGTTTCAGGCCAGTATTTTTCCAAAAGAATAAAGATATTTTTATTTATAGACCTCAACGCTTTTTGATGTCTTTTTATTTTAGGATTTAATTTTCTTATAACGGATTGAAGAGCCATAGACATTGCTCTACCGGAAGAACCTCCCTGTCCGACCGAAGCCATCAACGCTTCCGAGACTCCAGAGATGTCAAGAATGGCACTCTTTCTTCCCGCAACATAATTTCCAGCGGCATAAGGATCTCCCGCTCTTTGGATTGGATCAAGTTCTCCTTCATCAGGTAAGTTAAATATTTTGGAAAGTCCGTTGACGAGCACTTCCATTCCATCAAGATTTTTACCTTTAAGATTTATGGTAGATAAAAAT
>Ga0180007_10006602_pt1 | contig 11284 bp, 18 predicted proteins | sample MM_PC_MetaG_FD_121122 | JGI IMG/M metagenome (GOLD analysis project Ga0180007, IMG submission 121122) | Groundwater microbial communities from the Aspo Hard Rock Laboratory (HRL) deep subsurface site, Sweden - MM_PC_MetaG | ecosystem: Environmental > Aquatic > Deep subsurface > Groundwater...
ATTGACAGATAAAATAAAAAAATCTATGCAAGACTGGCTAGAACTTTTAGAAAAAGATCCTAGAAGTGCGGCAGAATGTTTGGAAATATCTAAACATTCATATAATGAGCAATTTCATACTCCCGCATAAGATATAATGTAGCCTATATGGTATTCCTTTCCTGAAAACAACAGCTATTCATATCGATAGCATTGTGGATTATTGCATTGGAAAAAACTGATATGATTTCAGATAAACTTTGAGGATAAAATGGTATTGACAAGAAAACAAATGGACATATTTAGGTGTGGCCATCCAGACTGTAAAGACCCTTCGCACGAATTAATTATGCATTCAAAGTGCCATGTTGATTTTCCAACACAAGTGCTGATGACTGATGACATATTAGAATTGCAATGCGCAAGGTGCGGAAGACTTATATTTCATATTGCCATTGCCATCGGATATGGGGACAACGTTAAGATTATAAGAGTAGAGTGTCAAGATGAAGATTGCAAGAAAAAACATTATATTATAGTTCCAAAATGCCATGATGCACCTGTATGGGCAACATACGTTAAAAAAACAGGAATACTCGAAATAAGATGTGCTGAGTGTAAAAGACTTGTATATAATATAGGTGTCAAAAAAGAGTAAAGAACGTATGATGAGTAAAATTGAACAGTTTTGTGATATTTTATCGGTTACGCCTTCTATAGTTGATGAAGGATATTTTACTAAAAGCGGATTTTATTCAACGATGTATAATACTAAGTGTAGATGTAAAACAAGAAACGAACATTATGATAATTGTCTTACAAATACGTTTATACTGATTATATGAGGAAATAATTATGGAACATAGAGCATTAGGAGACCCTGAATTCTGCATCATGGTAGAAGAAGAAAAGAGATTATGCGAAAAGGGTGCAGAATTCATTAAAGGGATGTTAAAGAAAGGAATAGGAGAAAAGGATGGAAAATTAGTTGATAAAGATATATTTAGCCCATCAATAAAGATCAATAGAAAATTAGATCATAAAGAACTTTATCAGAATACCGAATCAAAAAGTCTATGGAAATTAATGACCGATATCAAGGAATCAAAGAAATTGGTCGCATTTCTAGAAATTGAATTTCCGAAAACAAATGCTCCAGAATTACACTTTTGTTTTGATATGGATTTTAATCTATATAAAGCAGGAGAAGAAAGTATATTTAAAATAGGAGATAAGGAATATAAGGCTGTGCCATATAAATTTGAAAAAGGTACTGATACTATATTACAATGGATGGAACTATTAGTCAAAACAGAAGACATTAATATTTTTGATGGAGAAGATCCATCGATTTGTATTGAAGGAATACCTATGGATATACCTAGGACAATTTTAGGACTTTTTGGCGAATTCGTAAAAAATGGCGGAAAGATAGGCGAAAAAGAGCACGTAATTATTTTAAGAGATAAAGACTCGATGAAAAGCGATTATATATGACAAAACCGAAAATTTCAAAGGAGGTATTAAAATGAGAATAAGGACATGGAAAGAAGGCATATATGATCATGAAGCAGAGTATTTGGTGTTGGCAAGAAGAGTAATGACAATAGCTATTGCGAACATCACTGTGGGAGATTGGGCGGCGTATGTAGATGCCATTCCAGGAGAAAATCATGACGAAGAATTTGTTCAATTATTAGAAAAAAGAAGCTCGACTAAATTATCTTATGAAATCGCAAAGATAATTTATCCGCGTTATGATGGTAAATATGTATGGAGAAAGTAGATGGTCCGGAATGGACATATTTTATAAGTATGTTTGATTTCTGATAAAGATAATATTTCCCGAAAACTGTGTGACGCCATTCTTATGGTTTTATACTAATGGATTTTATATTAATGATAGTATAAAATACTTTCTTTATAAAAAATATAAATAAGTTGGTGAGGTGGGATAAGGGTTGTCGATCGAATTGTGTCACAGAATTGTGAAAACTGTGTATAATCAATATAAGATGCCATTTTTATAATTTTATATAATTATATTTAATCATGTAATGATAAATATTAATGACGATATAAAATTAAACATAAGCGGGTATTGTTGAGTTTAAATCTCAAGATATCCAAATTAAGGTGTGGTTTGGAACGGTGAAGTGTGGTGCTGTAAAGTTATGTGAGGTAAGGTACTGATATGGATACGAAGAGTTAAAATCTTGGAGTATCCTAACGGTTAAGGACCGGTCGGGTATGGTGTCGTGAGGCTTTATGTGGCGAGGTTGGGCGGCGTTATCTGCTGTATGGAGGTCTAAGGCAAGGTAAGGATTGACGATCGAATTGTGTCACAGAATTGTTGTTGATACAATAAACTGTTCTGTAACTATCTGTTATAATCGCAGTTATCTGCTTGCAAAAAATTTATATACTTTAGCGTCGTAATCACATTAACAATTTATAGGAAAATTATCAATAAATAGACAGATACATTACAGATACTTTTCAAATAATTGGAGTTGGAGATATGAATATAGAAATTATTCTTAGTGAACAATTAGATAATTGTGGCGGCGAATATTTGGATGAAAAAGATGTACCAGCAATTTTTAAAGACTGGAATGAAAATTATATGTGTATGGAAATAGAAGGCAGAACATTTTTAATTAAAAAAGATGAGTTTCGTAAACTTACAAGGATAGTTGAATAGAAATAGAACATGACGATAATAAGAATAAAAAATATATCAATAGAAGTTGTACTGATATGGTTGGCTGTCGGTATCGCACTGGTAGGATTCACTACGACTATTATAGGTGCTTTCTTGAACGGATTGGCTATGTTCAATGGTTCAAGAGATTTGTCTGAGGGATTTGGTCTTATATTGATAGGAAATTCGATATCTCTTTTAGGAGTTGTTATAATAGTTCTGGTTTTCTTGTTATCTATTTTCAGGCAGTATCGTAAAGATACAAACAATGTGGGTATGAACACAATCGATGTGGGTATGAACACAATCGATGTGGGTATGAACACAATCGATGTGGGTATGAACACAATCGATGTGGGTATGAACGGTTAAAATCCAAGAGTGTCCTTAAATATAAGGTGATAAGCAGATATCATGGTGTATTATAAATCATATAGAATTATTGGTGGAAAGCCAAAGCTGGTAATTGTTGATGAAGATGACAACATTATCAAGAATCCAACAAAAGAACAGAAAAAAGATGCGGTATTAGAAGGTACAAAAGAGACAAAAGAACAGATATTAAGAGGAAGTATTGAAGGAAGGATATGCTGTAGATGTAATGCAGACCTTTCTTCTGGGATTCCTAATCATGGTCGTAGATATTATAACAACAAAAAAGAATGGGATGGGAAATGGATTTGTGAGAAATGTCATAATGAATTGAGCATGCTTAAAACCAAAGATATTAGAGAAAAATATGGTTATAAACCATCACAACAATCATGTTTAAAGGGAAGAACATGTTGCAGATGTAATATAGACCTATCTTCTGTAATAGGGCAACATGGTCGTAGATATTATGATGATAAAAAAGAATGGGACGGTAAATCGTGGATATGCGAGAAATGCTATAATGAATTAGAGAAAATTAAACGTAATAAATTGGGAGAACAACGCCTTGTTGAGAAAGATAATAATTTGAAAGAGAGAAAATGTTGTATATGTGGCAGTAGCGAAACATATATATATAAAGGAACCCCAGATTGGGCAAAACATAAAAACGATAAAGGAATATGGGATGGCGAGTGGTTATGTGGTAGATGTGATGGGAAAGAAAGGCAAAAAAAGCCAGATAGTCAGAATATGATCAGGAAAGGTGTTGCTAATATTAGGACTGGGAATCTCAGAATAGATAGCGAAACCGGGAAATCTTTAATAGATCAAGCGGTAGTAGTAAAAGTTCTAGGAGGTAAGGACGTCAATATTGAGATGGATAAATTTGATCATTTCATAGATATCAGACATGAAAAATATGGATCGGTTGATGCAAAAGGTGCAACTTTAAAATCTTACAAATACATAGACACAAGAGGAGATACTATAATATATTATAAATGGATACTTTCTACTCGTAGAAAGGTAGATTGTAATACATATATTTGTCTAGGCTATGATTCAGAAAGGAAAAATATTATCATGGTTTGGATAATTCCTAATGAAGGATGGATATGTAATTTGTCAAATATTGACATATATAAAACGTTCAGACCTTCTAAGTATGATCAATTTAAGGTCGACCCAAAATCTTATAATGATGCGTATAAAAGTTTGATGTCATATATTGGAGATAGAAAATTTTTTGGAATAGATGATATTAAAAAATGGTTGTCAATTTCATAAGTGTGAGTATCATTAGGTTTAAATCCTAAGATACTATATAAGGTAAGGCATAGGTTCGGTAACACCTTATAAAAGTTATCAATGCTGAAAAGGTCAGATATGGCTGAAAAGCTTAATAAGACCGAAAAAGGCCCAAAAAACTAAAAGAAAGGTGAAAACATATGTATGAGGTCCGAGTGAAAATAGAATCCATTTCTCCGCTGTTGATGAACCGCTTTGCGGAAGAAACGGCGGAAGAAGTAATAAAAAGAGTAACAGGAAAGCCGGTACAACCGGAGATTGCAGTATCTCTATATGTACTACCGGATGGAACAATATATCAGCCCGCGACACATATTGAAGGTTCCTTCATAAAAGCCGCGGCAAACTTTAAGATAACTGGCAAAGGTAAGAAAACATATAAAGATCTTTCGAAGTCAAGCATATTCGTTGAACCAGATGCAATCGCACATGAGATCCAGGAATATGCAATCGATAAGAGACCAGTTGTTAACCCCACGACCAGGGGTAGGATAATAAGAGCCAGACCCATACTCAATCAATGGGCGCTCAAGTTCAGAATCAAAGTTCTGGATGACCAATTCCCCCGGGAGGTTGTTAAGAGCATTTTGGATTATGCCGGTAGTTCCGTAGGAAAGGTTACGCTGAATTGATAATTAGCCAATTTAAGTAGCCACTATATCGGAGACTACCGGCCCAGGTTTGGACGTTTTATTGTGACTGAGTTCAACCTCGTAGATAAAGAAGAAAAGTCAGAAAAAGAGACAAAAGGAAAGAAATCTGCAAAGTAAAATGAATAGAGAAATATCTTTATTTCTCTATCTCATTTTTAATTTTTAAATATGTCTAAAGAAAATAAATATAAGCCTGACAGTTTAAATGCTCCAAGAACAGATTTTTGAAGTTTTTTATATTTTTGATAACTGGTAATAATGCCGCCTAGAAAAGTAGACCATACACATACGAAATGTTGTAGATGTGGCGGAGGGACTTATATAAGACCAGATAGGATACCTGTCTGGTTTCAAGATCGCGACAATTTAGGTGGACATACAGGAAAATATATATGCCACGATTGTTATCGTGGTATAGATAGAAAGATGCTTGATGACAAAAAGAGAGATGTTGAAAATAGAATATGTTGTAAATGCGGAGGTAGTGATACATATATAAGAAAAAAGGGATGGCCTCTTTGGCGTAAGTATAAAGGAGATGACTGGTGTAATTATAAAGCCGGTAGTAGTACAGGAGAATGGGATGGGAAATCATATCTATGCGGCAATTGTTATGGGAGGATTATAAGTAGATTCCCAGATAGTAGGAATAGTTTATTAAAAAAGATTGCTAATTGTAGAAATAGGCAGGTAGATCCAGACAGTACTCACGGAAAAGGTCATATAACAGAACAAATTGCGACAAAGAAATTGGGAATTAAAAATTATAATTTTGAATCTGATAATTTCTGTTCTGAGTTCGATGCTTATGATCCGGTCAAATATCATAGGATAGATATAAAAGGTCCATCTTTAATAGATGGTGTATGGACTGTCACTGTTAGAAGAAAAAATTTTGATAACCTTTTTATCCTATGTATGAGTTATGATTATAGCCATGTAATAAAAGTTTATATAATTCCGAAAGAGTTTATTGGAGATAAGACGAATATTAAAATTTATGAAGGCATTTTAAATATATTATATGATAAGTTTATGGTAGATGAAAAACCTTATGATGAAACTTTTCATAGTATGGATGCATCTGACTTTCCTTTATTGAGAGGGTACAAAAAGAAGAAAGATGAACAATGAAAATTGAATATGTATGGTGAACATAGTGGATATAAATGGTTCAAATCCAATAATATCCAATTAAGGCTACGTCAGGCTACGTCAGGTGTCGTTATGTATGGTGGTGCAGGGTGCGGTTGTATCAAGGTAATGTAAGGTAAAACATATGAAGGAATTAGACATCGTAGGAATTATTCAAGAAGATTTTGGAGATAGGATTGACTTTCTTGAAGAAGAAAGGATGTGCACTATTTATGATATATTGAGGTCTCCAAAATATAACGATCTGTTAAGAAGACAACAGAAATCTAACGTCATATCGTATGGTTTTACTGTAACCAAAATTCACATAGTCTATAAAGATATTAGGGTGGTTGTAGAGTTTACGCTACCTTTCGATTTTTATAACGAATTTATTGACGGAGGTTACAACACGGAATGTAGGGTAATAGTCCCTATCACAGACTTAGATGAAATTACAATTAAAGAACCGAAATTTGCTAACAAGATAAATAGAAAATGGTTTTATAATAAGATAGGTATTGAACAGAGCAAATTTAGTCACACATCTCTATTATGTCATGGTCATAGAAAGTATCACAGTAGAAAAGGTATAAGGTCAAGGATCGTATCTTATGTAGGATATCTACTTGATGCTATAGATTTTGCCAAATGCGATTTGGTGTAAGGTTATGTTAGGAAATTTTATGGCAAATCATAGAAGTGAGAGAATCTGCAGGTATAATGTGACATGCAATAATCCTGAATGTGAGAAGTATAAAAAGGTCATAGGTAGAGATTCTTTCATTATTTCATGTCCAATATGCAGTGAACCTGGGTCGCACCATACACAAAAATGTAAGGCTCTTCCTGGAGGGGAGATAAGATGTGTTTGTAGAGTTAAAGAAAATTGGATTGGACAGACTGGATATAGCGATTATTGGTTAAATGAAAATAAAAGAAGGAAAGAAAAAGAGATGTTGAAGAGAAATAAAGGAAAGAGAACAAGAAAGAAAATATGACCGAGCGGATATTTGTTTGAGTTGAATGTTTGAAATTGATAAGGTAATGTTTGGTTAGATAACGTAGGCAGAGGCTTAGCATGGCGACGTATGGTGAGGCAAAATAGTGTGCGACATGGAAAGGTAAGGATTAAATATCAATTTATAAATATTCATAATGCGAATATGAATTGTTCAGGTACGGCATGGTGATCTGACGTATGGTTGCGCAATGCCTGGCTCGGCAGTGTATGGTAAGGAAAAATATGAAGAAGCGGACATAAGGAGTTCAACTCTCTGTATGTTCAATGTCAAAGTAAGTAATACGTGGTAGTATACGGTATTGCTATGTAAGGTGATACGATGCAAGGTTAAATAAAGAAATAATGGTTGTGGATATGAACAGTTCAAATCTGTGAGTGTCCAAATTGGTGAAGTGAAGTAAGGTGCGGTATTATCGTGTTATGTTTAGCATGGTGACGTAATCTGTTGTCCGGCAAGGTGATGTGAGATTAGGAAAGGTAAGGAATTTCGATAATTCAGACATAGTTCTATATGTTTGCGATAGTTTGCGATATATTAAGCAGGTATGTTAGTAGGCATATCCGATAGTTTGTATTACACTATAATACAGCGTTCTGATACATTCAGATGCTTTAACGATGTATAGGGTTACGTTCTGAGCATTGTTGTGCATTATATAGTTAAGGTACATGTGAGCATTTAAACGATGTGCTTACGATAATATATGTAGAAAATAAGTAGGGAGAAAAAATCATGGAGACAACTAATAATAATAAATCAATCAAAGAAAATATAATAATTATATTTAAAGAGTCCATGAAATTTGCACTGATTGGTGTAACTTTATTCTTGGTGGTAGGGACATCTATTGCATATATATTGCTGGAAATTGTTGGAATGGACATTGAGGTGACCGGAATATTGACTGGTATTATTGCGGCGATACTTATTGTAGTTGTTGATCATAAAAGGGTTCATGCCCATGATAAAATAGTAGATTGTAATAGAAGAATATTCGGAAAAATTCTGAAAAAATAATGGGTAGATGACTGATAATATTATCGGTTCAAATCCAAGAATATTCAACGTTAAGGTAATGTTAAGGTAATGCGAGGTGAGATGTAGTTCGGTATGTTGGTGTAGCGTGTTGTGTGGTATTGTAATGTAAGGATAAAATTTAGTGGATATCACTTAGAATGTGTCCAAAAGATAAAATAATAAATGCAAGACCCCGCAGGCAGTTAGCGAAGCTGACTGGGGTTTGCATGTATTCTGACGAGGATAAAAATGTGAATAAAGACAATATGGACACAAACAGTTCAATTCTGATAGTGTCCAAGACACGGTAAAATAATGTCAGGTGCGATTGGGCGAGGTGATGTCTGGCATGTTGATGTAAGGCAAGGAATATGTGGATACGAACGGTTCAATTCCAATCGTATTCAAAATACGGTTTGGTTAGCTCACGTGACGCCATGTGCGATCTGGTGGCGTATGGTACTGTCGCGTCTGGTAATGTGTGGAATGGTAAGGAAAAAATTTCGTGGGTGTTGTTCAATTCAAGTCTGAGAATATCCAACTAATGTGTGGCGATATGTTGCATGACCTGTTTGGTGTCGTGATGTAATGTGCGAATAGAGTAAGATAAGGTAAGGAAACCAAAATGATCTGTATGAATTATATATTCGACGGTAAAATGTGCATAGAAGATGGACTTCTTTGTGGTCATGATGATGTTCCAGAGGATAAGGCTCAATGTAGAAATGAAAAATACAAACCGTTATTACTTCCAGAAGGTTACGCCGAACTTGCCATTAAAGAATTAAGGGGTTAAGTTGATGATATTAAATTATGATGTTAAATCGGAGATGTAAAAAAAATGGAAACAAATGAAAAAATAAATGATGTAAAAACTACAGAAAAATATTGGGATTGTGAATGTAAAGATAACTTCATTCATCCTAAAGCGCAGGTCAAATGTAATGTCTGTGGAGCATTTGTAGAAGAACAGCCTGATTCGAGAGTAAATGAAGTGGCGATGTTAGGATTTCTTTTGTAATCTTTATATCAAATATTATTGATATATTGTTGATTGTGATAGTATGATTCAGAAGACTATAAGAGAATTAGAGATACAAGGATGTAGGGCGTATGTCTGTCCCAATATAAATCTAATAGATGAAAAAGGAAAAGAACTTTCGTTGAAAGAAGGGACGATTAAAAGAGCCAAAGAACTGGCTATGAAATATTTTAAAGATACATATCGCAAACCTCATTATTCATCTGCAAGGCATCTGTTACCATCATTTATATGTGTAGCATCGATCATGGAAGGGGATAATAGGTTCCAAAAAGAGATAGCGGAGGTATTTGGTACTACCAATGTTACTATTGTAAAATGGAATCGAGATATTATAAAAACTATGGGTCTAGATATAGAATGTAATAATGTGGTGAGAGACAGAAAAAGCGTTATAAGAAGAACTAGAGCGGTAAGGAGATATGATATAGACATTCATCCAGATTTAGATCTAATAGATGAAGGAGGAAAGATCTTAGAGTCAAATTCTTTGGTTATAAAAAAGGTTAAGGAACTTGCCACTAAATATTTCAATAATGTTTTGTTAAAATCTCGCAATATTCCTACTACGAAGACTATATTACCGTCATTATTATATTTGGCATCTATTATCGAAAATGATAGAAGGACTCAAATGGATATTGCCATGCAATTTAACGTTGCAGAATCTCATGTTAGTGTATGGTATAGAGATATCACAGATGTACTCGGCATGAAAATAATATATGGACATAAAAGAAAGGTGTTGAAGGTACTAGAGAAAAAGAAAAAGGATGATTTGTGATATGAACATAGATGACGGTAATGTGAATAATAGCGAAATGAAGGTAAATATTGGTAAGGTTATCTCTATATCAACTGTTGATTGGCATGGTAGGTCATCGCACGTAATATTTTTTAATGGTTGTAATTTTAGGTGTCCATATTGCCAAAATTACAAATTACTTGATTGCAAAAGGCTGGTGGATATTGAAAAGATTGAGAGAGGTATTCTTGATGCTAAAGTGTTCATAAGTGCGGTAGTATTCTCTGGAGGAGAGCCTACGATGCAACCAGATGAATTGATACATCTTGCAGAGTTCGTAAAAAGACAGGGGTTACTTGTAGGAATCCAGACAAATGGATCTTTTCCAGACGTACTTAGAGAATTGGCGAGAATGAAATTGGTAGATAAAATATTTCTTGATATTAAGGCGTCTCCTTTGAAAGGTTATAGATATGGACAAATAACTAATGGTGCATATATTGTAGCTGATAGGGTTATACAATCGTTAAATATTCCTAATATTAGTATTGAGGCAAGAACTACTATATTTAGATCACTTAATGATAGTTTGGAAATTGCAAAATATCTTGCCGATAGTGAGTATAACGGGACATACGTTATTCAACAGGGAGTTCCTTGGAATACATTGGATAATAAAATAAGAAAAGAAGATATATTGACAAGAGAAGAGATAATTTCTATCGTTAAAAAAATTGATACTGATATAGGATTGAAAGGAATTAAGATAAGGACAAGAGAAAAAGGAGAAGAATATATAATTTGAGATATAATCAATTTGAGTATTTGAGATGAATAGAATTATGATAAGGTATGGTCCGGCCATGTCCGGTATCGTGATGTGTGGTACTGTTTGATAAGGTAATGTAAGGAAAGATATTTATGGGTGATAACACGGATGAGAAATTACAAAAACTTGTTGATCTCTATAAGAAGACAGAGAAAGAAATAGAAAAAGAAATTGAGTTATTACCAAGACACGGAGATACATGTGATTGTGACGAGCCAGAAGTGTTCAAACAAATATTTTCTGGTAATTTTGAAGAGATAACGATGACATGTCTCGGGTGCGGAGGTTATATTGAGAATCTCTGAATGTCCGGTTTTGCGAAGTAGTGACGGGTATGGTAGACAGGTAGACAGGTAGACAGGTATGGTGACAGGATGAAGTGATACAGGATGAAGTGATACAGGATGAAGTGATACAGGATGAAGTGATACAGGATGAAGTGATACAGGATGAAGTGATACAGGATGAAGTGA
>Ga0180007_10006603_pt1 | contig 11283 bp, 5 predicted proteins | sample MM_PC_MetaG_FD_121122 | JGI IMG/M metagenome (GOLD analysis project Ga0180007, IMG submission 121122) | Groundwater microbial communities from the Aspo Hard Rock Laboratory (HRL) deep subsurface site, Sweden - MM_PC_MetaG | ecosystem: Environmental > Aquatic > Deep subsurface > Groundwater...
GCGTCCAGCCACTGCTGCACTCTGGCCCACCCGTACTGGCCGTAAAAGTCCGACCATTTCGTGTCCATCAGACCAAGAGCCCGATCATAGTCCTCGAGTTCCATGAGCAAGCCGATGGCCTCATAGACCAACCCCTCATTCAGGTAGCTGTCGGCGGCGGATCGGCACAGGGCAGCGACCTGCTCCGGTTTTGCGATCTTATCCAGATGTGATCTCAGTGCTTGTCTTGCCAGTGCGTGCAAGCGGTAGTGTCCCCGCTCTTCCAGCGCGACGTGCGGGATCGCTGAACGGCTTAGTTGATGAAGTAACTCTTCCGCCTTTTCAGGCACGGAAAAAACCGCTGCGCATCGTTCGGTAGTTAGTACTTCAAACAGCGATGTCTCGCAAAGGAATCTGGCGAGATCGGGGGGCAGGGTCTCATACACTTCCTCCGTGAAATACTCGTGGAATGCGTCGGCCCGTTTGGGGGACAGACTCACATGGCCTGCGGCAGAGAATCCGTTCTGAGGAAACCTGTTGGCGATAAAACCCACAGAAACACACCATCCCGCAGTCTCTTTCCAGAATCTCTCTGCGACCTCGTCCTCGACATCCCGTTCGAGATGCGCCTTCATGGCTTCGTGGCATTCGGGCAGACTGAACGCGAGTTGGGCAGTATCGATTCTTAGGATAGTGCCACGAGCTTGATCTCGCCGGGTCTTGAAGGAAGGAGGAACTCTCGAAGCGATAATCACCGTTAGCCGATCACGGCCGCTTCGGGCGAGCAGCGGGGGTATTGAGGCAATGTCGGGGTTGTGATCGACACACTCCCAATTGTCAAGGACGAGGCAGGTACGAGGCCCTTGGTACTGCTCTATCGCAAAGCAAATGTCTTCGATTGTCCGGCAGACTTCCGTCACTGGTGACGTGGCGTTAGAAAGTGATAATACGTTCGGCAGAGCAGCAACGAGATACGCAAGAAACTGGTCAGTATAGGCATCGGAGTCGTCGAGATGATACCAGGCTTTTGCGGCATCCGGACGCGAATCAAGAATCTGCTGTGCCAGGGTTGTCTTACCATACCCGGCCGGAGCGACGAGCAGTAGAAGGTTTGCGCCGTCTGGATCATTCGCCATTCCGAGCAGTCGCCGACGTTCAACCGCTCGGTGTAGGCGACCCGGAACGGTAAGCTTGCTTCTTAGTATATTGATTGCCAAGCACTTACTCCAGCTACAAAGGGCTATATTAAACTCGTCTTTCAGAGGTGTTGTTACTGACAAAGAACCTCTGAGACATCATGAGCCCTAAAATACCAAAAACATACAATCTCCCGCGTCAAAAAACGAGGGGAATGTCGGGCAACTTGTCATTCGCCTGTCATTCGCAACTCGATAATGAAACCATGAAACCAAGCAAACCCACCGCTTCGCCTCAGACATCGGGAGTTGAAAAAGTCCTGCTCCAGATGGCCCGATGCGGTAACGATTGGGCCGGCAAGGCGACCTGCTTCAGCGGTCCTACAGAGTTTCATTTTGACAGCCTTAAGGATCTCTTTGACTGGCTCAAAAAAAGGGCTGAAAAAGATTAGAGATAAGCCCGACGGAGGAATCTATGAAAAAACAGGGATCACTTCTCGGATTTGCGGTCATGTCTCTGGCATTGTTCTGTTCATGCTCGGGTGACAAAGGGACCGACCCTGTTCAACCAACGGCCCCTACGGTATCTACTATCGCCGTCAGCGCGGTAACCGAGACGACGGCAGAATGCGGCGGAACTGTGACATCAAATGGCGGAGCCGAGGTAACGGCTCGCGGTGTCTGCTGGAGCACGAACGCGACTCCAACGATGGGAGATAACGTTACCGCTGACGGCGCAGGGTCAGGGAGTTTTACCAGTTCATTGACCGGTCTAACTGCAGGAACGCCTTATTATGTCAGGGCTTATGCTACCAACGGCGCCGGGACTGGTTATGGAAACGCTCAGTCGTTTAGTACAACCGCATCTCCGAGTACGGTGACGGATATTGACGGAAATGTATATCAGACTGTCACGATCGGTACCCAGGTCTGGATGGCCGAGAATCTGAAAGTCACACATTATCGGAACGGCGATCCCATACCGGACGTCACCGATGGTATGACCTGGGAGGGCCTTACCACGGGCGCCCTTTGCCGGTACACCAACAGCGATGACACGGCCGCGATATATGGGCTTCTGTATAATTGGCATGCGGTGAACGACAGTCGGAACATTGCTCCCGAAGGGTGGCACGTGGCCACAGCTTCCGATTGGATGACACTGGTGAGTTACGTCGGCTCCGATCCCGGCGGTAAATTGAAAGATACTGGAACGGTCCATTGGCTGAGTCCCAATACAGGTGCTACCAATGAAACCGACTTCACAGCTCTACCCGGGGGACAGCGCGGTTATCAAGGGTCATATAGCGCCTTGGGGCAAGAAGCCTACTTCTGGACAGCAACAGAATACAACAGTAGCCGAGCATATGTTCGCAGTTTGCATTCCTTCGATGCTTCAGTTGCCCTTAGAAATTTGAGCAAATATGCCGGTCACTCGATCCGCTGCATCAAGGATTAGGTATTCAGCATCGATATCGTGCCGGCAATGATGACGTTCAGATGAAGTGACTGACAGTGCGTTTTTATTAGCGTCAAGTCGGCAGACAGGAGATCCACGATGAGAAGGTCGTTGTCGGCAACGGCAATTGCTGCACTATGCGGCTGGCTTATCTTAACCGGAGCGGCGCAGGCCCTGATGGATACCGCATGGGTACGAAGTTACACGCCACTCGCTCCATACCAGGTGATGGCCGCAGGCATTGACAGCGATGGCAACTGCTATACAGCGTTCCAAGGTTGGGATGGTGTGAGGGACTGCTGCGCCGCTATGAAGTATGATTCAGGTGGCAACTTTCAATGGAATTATCTAAGCCCTCAAGGCATTATCATCGATGCAGAGATCGATCGGGCAGGCAACACATATATGACAGGAACCAAATGGGATATGAGTGAGTCGCTTGGCATGCTTGTTAAACTCAATTCCAGCGGTGTTCCGGTCATAAGCCAAGTTTGGAACGGTTACGGTGGAAGAACGGTTGTGTACAATTCATCTGGCGACTGCTTTGTTGCTGACTCATATTTTAATCCCAATGGATATGTAGATGATAGTATACGGTGGCATGGTTACGATTCGGATATTGCTGTAAGAGGTTTTAGTGCGTTGGGATCTGAGTTGTTCTCAGTTATATTGAATTATCTTTACGATGACTGGCCTGAATGTCTGGCAATCTCTCCAGACGGCAATTTATACTTATCTGGTTATCACTCTAACTCTCCATGGGTCACCCATAATAGAAATGCCCGGCTATATAAACTTGCGGCCGACGGCAGCCTGACCTGGATGCGGGAGTTCGATTACGGTGAAAATGGGTACGATGATCTCACGGTCGTGGCAGCAGATTATCAAAGTAATGCAATTATGGCAGTTCGTCCTGAATCTGGTGCAAAGATCAACAAGCTTCACGGGGCCGGTGGATTGCTATGGGGACGTGACGCTTCCATGTGGATTCGTGAGTTACTGGTCGACGATAGCGGAGCGATAATCACAGCCAGAGGTTCACAGATCGAAAAATACAATTCGTCCGGAACCTCACTGTGGACCGTGGATATTCTACCGGCCATCGATACAGCCTTGGTCTGGTGCACTGTCACTGATGTGAAGCTCTATGGTTATGATGTCATCACTACTGGCTCTTATGGTGATTTCTCCAGAGAAGGGCATTTCACGGCACGCGTAGATTCCCTGGGCGATCTGACTTGGATTGAGGAGTTCGATGTTGCCGAGGGACGTATTTCTGACATGTATAGCGAAGCGGCGGTTGACGACTCCGGATCAGTATTCGTATCGTTTATCGATCATACCGGCGGCTGGCCATATACCATGATATCTATCAAGTATGTAGAGGGCACTAAACACCTCACCATCCGCGATGCCCGCCGCGACAGCATTCCTGATATTGAGTTCAATCTCATAAAGGTAAGCAACAATCCGCCGTACTTCGATGAGGACACCCTCGGCTCGTTCACGACTGACAGTGAGGGACGACTGAGCCTGACACCTATCGGTCCGGATTCGTTTTTCGTGCAGCTGGATCTGACTGGCGATACGCTGGTGGTCGGCGACAGCCTCAAGATAGCCAAACATGTGCACAGCGTCCCGGCCGTGAAGCATCAGGCGTTGCTGGGCACCATGCACAGCGTCCATCTGGACAACGCTCAGTTTGCTGAGGACGGCCACATGTTCTTTGACACACTGACTTCCAGAAATCAGAACATCGTGCTCAATCACACCGAACTGCGCTACAACCTGCTGGTCTCGGTGGAGTGGGAGGCAACCGAGTACTATCTGCGTGACCTTGAAGACAATTTTGCTCGTATGTCCAACTACCTCTATGACGTGACGGACGGGCAGGCGCGATTGGATACGGTATTGATTTATGACGCCAGGGATCAGTGGCATGAAGCCGATATGCGTATTTGCGCCGATAACACAATACGACCCTACTGTGATAAAGGGGTGGCGGGAATGCTACGCAGTGCAACAGATGGTTATCAGATTTACATGCCGAGAATATGGTGGTACAATGGCGATGGCACTCGTAACCATACTGGCGGTATCTATCCCCTGGACTTAACCACGGAATCTGTTGATTATCGAACAAAGGCCCATGAGTTTGGTCATTACGCCTTAGGTTTCTACGACGAGTATCGTCTGTTTGATCCATCAACTAATAGTTATGTTGAAGATGACGCCACCCTCCGCTGCTTGCCCACGTCAATATTCCATTATGGTTTCATGGACTCGCAATACGAAATAAGTGGCGGAGTGATGTCGTCGGAGATGTCGAATGCATTCCGCTATGACCTAAGCTCCTGTCGCAACACTGAACAATGGGGTACGCTGAATTCCTCCTGCTGGGATCATTTCGAGCGCTGGGTAGAAGCGGTTCCCTGGGGACCTGACAATTTGTTTGTGCCGATACTCAAGCCGGATGCAACCGATTCGACTGAGCACTTAGTGACTAATCCTGCAGTATACTTCCCGGGTCCCAACAATGATGTGACCAATCTTGATTACGACGTTGGCATCATGATTCATTCTCCTAACACACCATCGGCTCAGATAGCCGGATATTCGAACAAGCATGTTACAGTGCATCATTCCACAGGAGGGGATAATGCCAAGATACAACTTTGGAATAATCCTCATGCTGGTCCGCCGTCGGAAATCGTCATCAGTCAAGGTAACTCTTCGGACGCGTCCGGAGCCTGGGTGTTGGGCGTGAAAGATGCTGCCTATCAGATTATGGCCAGCAAAGGGAACAGCCTCGGTACTGTGACACTATCACCTGCCTTGGCCTCGCCTCAGCAGGTGACAACCGGCTGGCTCTATGGTATGGCTGAATCGGGAGGATCGGGCGTAAGCAAAGTTGGCAACAGCTACTCGGCCAACAGTGCCGAAGACAGCATCACTATCGAGCTGAATGAGGTTCAGGGATATTATCCGCTCATCAGCAAGGCAATGTTGACCGCTGATGGAGCAATGTATGATATCACGGCGACTCAGTCCTTCCCGTCTGAGCCGACTCTGGAGTTGTGGCCGTCCTATGGCGGAAGCTACAGCCAGTCTGTCAGCCTGTCTGGATCCGGCTACTCGGCCACTGTCTCAGATAGCCTGGGAGAATCCGGTTCGTTCATGATCTGGGCGAGCGATGATTCCTTGCGGACTTTCTTTGTGCCCAACAGGTATGTCATCACCGGCGGGGATCATGAGCGGCCATTCATCTGGCTTTTCGGTGCTGAGGGACAGAGCGAATTCAGGCTGGACTCGGCCAACGTCTCCCTCACCAAAGCACTCATCCTATCATCGCCGTATCCCGTCATCCGCACCGGGCTCGATGAGAATGCAGTGCGGGCCGGGCAGACGCATTGCCTGTCAGTGTACCCTGACAATCCCATAACCGGATCAAATCAGGTTGTGATACGGTACGACGATGCCGATCTGAGGCTGGGAGACCAGTACCTGGGCGATGAAGCGACACTGGCCGCATATCAATGGGTTGATAACGCAACCGGCTGGCAAATAATTGGCGGGTCGGTTGATACTGCTGACAACGTAATCTACGCACCCATCACCCAATCCGGCGTTTTTGCCGCCTTTACGTATGACATCATCACCGACGTCGAGGATGACGACCATGGCGAGTTGTTGCCTTACCTGTTTGAACTCTCACAGAACTACCCCAATCCATTCAACCCGGTGACGACCATCGAATATAGTCTGCCGGAGCGGAGCCAAGTTACAATTGAAGTCTACAATGTTCTCGGCCAGAAAGTGCGAACACTGGTCGATCGAGAAGAATCAGCCGGCTCGTACACGATTACCTGGGATGGCACGAGTTCGACCGGTGAAACTGTTTCAACTGGTGTGTACTTCTACCGCTTCCAAGCAGACGATCACGTAGAAACGAAGAAGATGTTGCTGCTGAAGTAGGCCAAGAAAACGGTCACGAAATGGTCACAACAGGGTGTAAGTTCTTGTGCCACAACGTGAGTATGGGGTTCGATTCCCCCACCTCCATTTGTATAACTCATTACACAACATTAAGTTATCTGCCGGACGGGGGTGTCGTACCCCCCCACCTCGATTTGTAAGCCTATATCCCCCAATAACGATGAATATCGTAACACCATTTTGGCCACGGTTTGGTCACAACACAAGGCGGCGATTCTGCTCAAACTAGACCAAGTCAATAGGGAACAATGTATCGATTATAATTGACGGAATAGCTCACAATGGATATATTTATAACCGTAAGATTAGATGTGGAGTGTGAGTATGCCAAAACGTCCTAAAGAACCTCCCCGCGGTCCGATGATTCACATCCGACTTGACGAGACAACCCACCGCAAACTCAAGATTCGCGTGGCTCACGACTGCACCACAATCCAGCAACTGGTCGCTGATCTGATTCGCCGAGAAGTTGGAGAATCGCAAACGAACAAAAGGACAAACTAGTCCGACATCTTGTGCTGTACGACAACCAATCCGCGGAGATAAGGAGTTGTCTGATGCATTCCATTTGTCAAAGATACCGTGTTTTCTCGAAGACCTGGGGCTATTTCATTGCCGCTGCTGTTTGCTTCCTTACCCAGTCGATATATTCACAACCAGCCATAATACGTGAGATAGACCGCATTCAAGGGACTTTGTGTTTCGATGCTTCCGGCAATGCGCTGGTCGCCCGAAATCCGTCGGGCAATGTGGAGGTTTGCAAATACAACAGCAACCTCGATCTCGTCTGGACGCACACATATGACACCACAGTCGATCTGGCGTTGGTCAACTTACGCACGGATGCCTATGGAAACGCCTATGTCGTCTGCAACGCTGTATTCTCGACGGTTGACGCTCTGTCTTACCGACTTTCAAAGGACGGTGATTATCAGTGGACGCACGTGTACAATCGTGACGGCTTACGTTCTAAAGAGGGTGCGAAGAACAATCTCGTTGACTGGTTTTCCGGCGATACCTACGTTTTTGGAGAACAGGATATTGATGGCAACTGCTTTAGCTATATCGACGAGGACTGGATTTGGGAGTTCTTTCTCTGCAAGATAGATTCAACGGGTTCTGAGGTTTACAGAACCTCTTATAGTGGGCCGACCGCCGAGTGCAAATACACATACGATCGCATAACGTACGACCTTGATGGCAATGCGTATCCGACAGGTGCTATCTACTATCCCAACTGCCTTGACGATACGTGCGGTTACATCGAGGGTTGCACGCCAGACATCGACTTGCGGATATTCAAGTACAATCAGGCCGGAGCTATCGCCTGGTACGTTGACGTTCCAGAGGGTTACGGAAACTGGTCTCATACTATCGGTAACTATGGTGGTTTCAAAGGCAATCTGATCAATCATGTCAAATCCGTTCCCGATCTTGTTTCGAGTCTGCGGTGTCATTACCCAGGCGGCGGACTGCGCTGGCAGCTTACGCCCGGTGGTGCTGTTGTTGCATATTGGGTAATGAGCAACGGCTTGTTTCGGGTGATCCGTGAGGTGGAAGAACTCGGTTCCACGCATTACTACTGCACGGATTATGACACACTGGCTGTTGTTCAAAGAGATTTTGGTCTGCTTGGTCCACACGTGACTAGAACACTTGATCAGAACCAAAACATGTTCGTGCTCTATACTGACCGGATCGAGTGCTATGATATTGACGGAGAGCTAAAATGGACCACGGATTGCTCCAACTACAATATCATAAGAGTTGACTCGCTGGGTTATATCTACGTGGCAAACAGTGCGAAAATAGCAAAGCTTGGTATTAAGGAGTTCGTTTTGCTCGACGGCTCGCTTGACAGCAATAGAGTGGCCGAGGAGGATTTCGAATTATACTCAATAGACTCAAGCGTTGCGGGCTTCATAGTGCGACAAGCGGGCAGCTTTGAGACCGACCTGGAGGGTGTTCTGGAGTTTGGTCTCGGCGAAGATTACGAGCTGATCGCTCCCGGTGGTGTAGGCACCGGCCTGAATGTTGGTGAGTTGGCCCTGATCACAAAACGGGTCGACTCAAAGGAAGCTGAGAAGCACCAGTCTATCCTGGGTACTATCTACAATGTATGGGTTGATCCGATCAAGTTCGACGAATATGGGCACATCGATCTTACCGAGATTAATGACAACTCGATGCAGCAAGTAGTGCTGGACCACACCGAGCTGCGTTACAATCTGCTTGTGTCTATCGAGTGGGATGCCAGCACGTATTATCACGAAGGATTGCGAGCCAATTTTCGGGCTATGTCGAACTACCTTTATGACGTCTTCGACGGCCAGGTCCGTCTGGACACGGTTGTTATTGTAGACAACATGCAGCATTGGGATGACGCCGATATCGTAATCCACTCCGACAATTTCCTGCGTCCATACTGCGTGTTTCGTGATATGCTTGTCCCCGGTATAGAGAGACCGTGGTACTATTACGCGCAGATTCATATGCCACGTATATGGTTTGGCAGTGAGTCACTCGGAAGAGACGTGAGTTACGGCACCTACCCTCATCAGTTGGCGAAGTCCACAATGTATCGGGCTATGGCGCATGAATTGGGTCACTATGCCTTCATGTTTGAGGACGAATACAAGTTCTGGAACGCCCCCACGAACACGTGGGTAGAAAATGTGTTGCGCTGCGCAGTCATTGATAATTATGGCTTCATGGACAGGACGTACTGGCTTGCGAACCCGCAATCCACTGAGATGTCGGTGGATCTCTGGTATCTGGCTGAGGAGTGTCAGAACAACCAGCAGTGGATCAATCGGGAGAAATCATGCTGGACTATGTTTGACGACTGGGCGGAAGATCGTGCCTACGGACTTTTACCCCGGCCGGTCTTTTACAAGCCTGACACAGACGACCCGGAAGAGCGTAAGCCCCCCCCCAATCTCGCGACCATTCCTGGACCCAACCAGGATGGCTATGAGTTGGGCGATCCCAAGGATTACGATGTGGGGGCGCTGGTAATATTCCCCGGTACTTTGCTGCCACAGGAAGCCGGGACGCGCGACATATCCGTTCGCACCTATTTCAGTGGCAGCCCTCAGGGGGAGATGCGTGTGACTCTTAAGAAACAGATCCCCGGGACGAGTATCGCCTACGGGCGTTCTCTGCAGGGCCGGTCGACCAAGTTTACGGTTAACTCGAATTTCAAGGAAGGGTACATCTGGGTTCTGGGAGCACGGCCCGATGACATAATCGACGTGTTTATGGGGGCGTACCGGGAAGAGACTCCGCCTAGCATGAGCTTGGCGCTGAAGGAGCCGGAAAAGATCTGGTTGGTGGGACAGGCGGTAGTGGGTCAATCCGGTGTCAGTCGCTATGGTACAGCGTACAGTCTGTCAGCGGAGGGTGACAGTCTTGAAATCGAAGTGAGACAAGTTGAGGGGCATTATCCGCTTGTACCCGGGGTCGATTTGTCCGGAGACACTGTAACTGTCAGATTCACTTTCGAGCAAGCCTTTAACGAGACTCCGTCGCTTGAATTGCGGACCGCTAGTGGCGAGGTGTATTCGTATCCGCTTACCCATGGAGCTACTGCATATACAGCCGCAATCGGCGATACACTGGGGCGTCACGGTTCGTTCACCGTCGGGGCGGTTGATTCCGTTGGCCTGCCGTTCTTCCTTGATCTTGAGTATGAAGTTGCTCAATCGGAAGCTATCAGTGGTTCTATCTACGGTCCGACTGGTGACTGTCAGTTGTCGCTTGAGTCGCCTGATGCCTTCGGCTTGATCATGGTACTTTCTTCGGAGTATCCGACTATCCGGGGCAACCTGACCTCGGGGGCACTGCAGGCGGGGAAAACGCACTGTCTGGTATCCGACGGCGACCTAACCTCAAGCGGTCTTACTATCTACTACTCTGACGATGATTTGGCTTATGGTGATATGTCTATGGGTGACGAGACAACGCTGCAGATAAACTTGTGGGACCCCGATGAACACGAGTGGCAGCCGCTGACGTCTGCGGTGGACATCCAGTATAATTCGGTTACTGCGGCCATACCAAGTGGGGGCACCTATGCCGCCTTTACGACCAACATCATAACAGATGTTGAGGAAGACGAATACGGCGAGACTCTGCCCTACAGGTTCGAGTTGTCACAGAACTACCCGAACCCGTTCAACCCGGTAACGACTATTGAGTACAATCTTCCAAGACGAAGCAGTATCAGGATCGATGTTTTCAATCTGCTTGGTCAGAAAGTGCGGACACTAGTCGATCGGGAAGAATCAGCCGGCTCGTACACGATTACCTGGGATGGCACGAGCACATCCGGACAGTCAGTATCAACCGGTGTCTATTTCTATAGATTCCAGGCTGATGACCATGTTGAGACGAAGAAGATGTTGCTACTGAAATAGGCCTAAAAAAACGGTCACAATTTGGTCACAATACGGTGTAAGTCATTGTGCCACAACGCGAGTATGGGGTTCGATTCCCCCCACCTCCACCAATTTAATTCATTGCCATACAATCACTTGTCTACTGGACGGGGGTATTATACCCCCCACCCTTACGTTTGTAAGCCTATATCCCCCAATAACGCTGAATAACATGACACCATTTTGGGCACAATTTGGTCACAGTAAATTGGGCAGCAGAGACAAAGTAATCGAATATCGTTGACGCTTTGATATCTATCGGTTATATTTATAA
>Ga0180007_10006604_pt1 | contig 11281 bp, 9 predicted proteins | sample MM_PC_MetaG_FD_121122 | JGI IMG/M metagenome (GOLD analysis project Ga0180007, IMG submission 121122) | Groundwater microbial communities from the Aspo Hard Rock Laboratory (HRL) deep subsurface site, Sweden - MM_PC_MetaG | ecosystem: Environmental > Aquatic > Deep subsurface > Groundwater...
GGCGGCGGCAGCGGTGGCGGCGGCGGTGGCAGCGGTGGCGGCGGCGGTGGTGGCATTTCCGCAGTCTCTGGCGGCGGTGGCGGCGGCGTCAGCGGCGGCGGGGGCGGCGGCGGAATTTCGTCCACCAGCGCCAGCGTTGCCCCCGGGGCCGCGAGCAATCCTGGCGCAGGCGCAGGCGCATCCACCGGCGGCATGAGCTACGTGGCCTACGGCGGGCCCGGTTTTCCGCCCATGGAGCTGCGCGTGGGCCAGGCCCTGAGCCAGCCCACGGCGGGCATGCCGCCCACCCCGGGCACCACGGCCTTTGTCAGCGAGCCCACGACAGGCCACGCGCCGCCCACTCCGGTGGGCTTTGTGCAGCCGCCACCGGCTTCGCGCTTTCACGGCCCGCGCAACAGCCACGTGGCGCACCATCCCCAGGCCACGGTCTCCCACGTGTTCAACGAAACCGCCTACGAGCCCTACAAGGCCCCCTATGTATGGGAGCCGCGCCAGGCCGCTGCCTCGCTGCCCTTTCTGGCCTCGGACTACGTCAAGCCCTCGGCCTACGAGGTCCCGCACGTGATCTTCCCTGACGAGCGGCCCGTGGGCATCGCCCTTGTGGAGGGCAATGTGCGTCCGAACACCACCTATTCCGAGGTCACCAACCAGACCCTGGCCCTGGACCTTTCGCAGACGAGCAACCCCACCGTGCAGAACACCTTCTCCGAGGAGCGCAACGTGGTGCTGGACAATTCCATCAACCGCAGCCTTTCCTACAGCTTCCCGGAGAACCGCGAGAGCTCGGTGAACATGGATCTGTCCCAGACCGTCAACGCCGACAATTCCGTGACTGTGGACCGCACGGTGCAGAATATCATCGACGCCCCGGCGCGCGTGGTGAACATGGTCTTCACCGATGCCCCGGCTGCGGCCCCGGCCTCGGTTGTTCTTGGCGGGCCGATCATGGCGCGCGTGGCCTGAGCGCCGTCCCTCTCGACACACATTCGGGCTTCTGGCATATTGCGCACCTGATACCGTCATTCAGGAGTTTTCGCATGGCCAGGCCTCGCTCCCTTGTCTTCATCATTGCCTCCCCCATTGCCTCCACCTTCGCTTCCGCCGCCGCCATTGCAATGGCGCTGACCTTTGCCGTGGGGTTGCAACTGCTCGCGCCGCCTGCGGCCCAGGCCCAGCTCAAGTGGGGCAGCAAGCCGGAGCAGAAGGCCCCGTCCGCCGCGGACAATGCGCCGGAAAAGGTCGCCGAGGACCGCGCCAGCGCCGAGGCGGGCAAGGCCGAGGGCCAGTACGCCCTGGGCGCCCGCTATCTGGAGGGCAAGGGCCTGGGGCGCGACTACGCCCAGGCCAGGGTGTGGCTGGGGCGCGCGGTGGAGCAGAACCACGCCGGGGCGGAGCACTGGCTGGCCGTCATGAACCGCAAGGGCCTGGGCGCTCCGGTGAACATGGCCGAGGCCTCGCGCCTGCTCCTGCTCTCGGCCAACCAGGGCAACCCCCTGGCCCAGTTCGATCTGGCCGAGGTCTGGGCCTCGGGTCAGGCTGGCGCTGTGGACAAGGAGGAGGCCCTGCGCTGGTATCGCGCCAGCGGCTCCCAGGGCAGCGCCGAGGCGCTCTACCGCGCGGGCATGCTGCTCCTGAACGACTCCGCCGTGCGCAAGAGCGATTCCGAGGCCTATGACCTGCTGCAGCTTTCGGCCCGGCGCGGCCACGCCAAGGCCATGTACAACGTTTCCACGCTGCTCGCCCAGGGCCGGGGCGTGCAGCGCGACCCTGTGGCCGCCGCCAAGTATTGCCGCCGGGCCGCCGGGCTCGGCGTGGTGGAGGCCCAGTACGCCCTGGGGCTCATGCTGCTGCGCGGCGAGGGCGTGCTGCAGGACCGCCCCGAGGGGCTGCGCTGGCTGCGCCAGGCCTCCCTGGCCGGCAATGCCCAGGCCAAGGTCCAACTGGCCGTGGCCGAGGCCGAGGTGCGCGGCGACAAGAACCTGGCCGAGGCCACCCGCCAGTTGAAGCAGGCGGCCCAGGCGGGCGACGCCAAGGCCCGGCTGCACCTGGGCACGCTGTATGTTTCCGGCGCGGGCGGCCTGCCCAAGGATCCGGTCAAGGCCTACGTTTGGCTGGAGCTGGCCGCCCAGGGCGGCGAGGCCATGGCCGCCATCCACCGCGAGGCCCTGGTCAAGACCATGTCCAAGGCGGAGCTTTCGCGCGCCCAGGACCAGGTGCGCGCCCTGACCCCGCAGCCCGTCGAGTAGTCGGCGAAGGCCCTCGCGTTGCCCTTGAACAGACCCCAGCCGCAGGCGCGAGCAGTCCTTTCCGGGGCCGCTTTGGAAGTCGGCTCAAACCCCGGCCCTGATATTCTGGCCCGGCGCGAGCTGTTCCCGCGCGGGCTCCTGCAGCCTGCCGGGGGCTTTCGCTTCGGGGCCGACACCCTGCTGCTTTCGGCCTTTGCGGCCCGTTCGTTGGGAACGCGGCGCGGGCGTGCCGCAAAGCCGCTTGCCGGACTGGACCTGGGCACGGGCTGCGGCGCTGCGAGCCTTGGCCTGCTGCTCCTGCGGCCTGATCTCGACCTTGCGCTCACGGGCATCGACAGCGGCCCGGAGATGGTCGACGCGGCCACACAGAACGCCCGCGCCCTGGGCCTTGCCGGGCGCTACCGGGCCGAGCTGGCCGATGTGGGGGACTTCCGCCGCACAGGTTCTGGCGCGGCTTTTGACCTGGCCCTGGCCAACCCGCCGTTTCGAAAGCACGGCACGGGCCGGGTCTGCGCGGATGCGGCCCGCAACCGGGCGCGTTTCGAGGGGGTGGGCGGGTTCGCCGCCTTTGCCGCCTGCGCCGCTAGCGCCCTGCGTTCGCGCGGCAGGCTGTTTTTGGTGCACCTGGCGGAGCGCCTGCCGGAGCTGTTGCGGGTGCTGGAAGACGCGGGCCTGGCGCCGCGCCGTGTGCTGCCGGTGCAGGGCCGGTTGGGCCAGGCCCCCAGGCTGGTGCTCCTGGACTGCCTGCGCCTGGGGCCGAAACATCAGCAGGGCCTGGGGCTGGCGGGCTTTTCGCTGCTTGCGCCGCTGGTCCTGTATGCCGAGGACGGGAGCCTGACACCCGAGGCGGCGGAATTCTGCCCGCCGCTGGCAACAAATCCACGCCGGGCCGGGGTTGAAGCGGGGTCAGCTCTTGCAAAGCCAAACGATGCGGAGTAATGATCATCCCCTGCCCGTCCCTGGCGGCATGCAAGAGGGGCGTGAGGCACAAGACGACAAACATAACGAGGATTCCACGATGAAGAAGCTCAGCGCTCTCCTGCTCATGGTTGCCGTGGCCAGCCTGCTCGCCGCCTGCAACAACACCCCCAAGATCGCCGTGGTCGACGGCGCCAAGGTCTTCCGCGAGTCCAAGCCCGGCCAGGACGCCATGGCCTACCTGCGCACCAAGAGCAATGACCTCCAGGCTGAGGCCAAGGCCGCCCAGGAGAAGGTCCAGGCCAAGCAGAGCCAGGAGAACGCCGCCGCCTTCCAGGAGGCCGTGACCAAGTACCAGACCACCATGGGCTCTGAGCAGCAGCGCGTCGTGGGCCTCCTGCAGGAGAACTTCAACAAGCTGCTTGAGAAGTACCGCAAGGACAACAAGGTCGATGTGGTCATCGCCAAGGACGTGGTCCTGTCTTCTGACGAAGCCACGGACATCACCAACAAGATCATCGAGGAGTTCAACAAGACCACCATCGACTTGAACGCCAAGCCCGCTCCGGCTGTCGACGCCGCCAAGCCCGCTGACGCCGCCAAGCCCGAGGCTGCCAAGGTTGAAGCCAAGCCCGAGGCCAAGCCCGAAGCCGCCAAGGCTGAGGCCAAGCCCGAGGCCGCCAAGCCCGAGGCCAAGAAGCCCTAAGGTTTCCGACCAGAACGCACAAGGCCCGCTCCGGACAACTCCGGGGCGGGCCTTTTTCATTGGCGAACAGGCGTATCAGCTCATTGGGGCCCTAGATGTTCAGCAGGGCGGCCTTGATGCGGCGCTTGCCAAAGGCCAGGGCCTGGCTGTTGTTTTGGATGAAGATGTCGATGGCGTGGTTGTGCCGGGAGGCCATGAGGTCGTTGATCTCGTAAATGCCGATGCCCTCCAGGCGCACCTTGCGGCCAAACACCCAGCCCCGGTCAAAGAGGTCACGCGATACGGCGATGGTGCCGGGCCGCACCCGGCGCATGCTGGCGGCAATGTCCGGGTCGCTGTCCGTCTGGGCCGGATCGGCGTTGTAGGCCGTCACCGTTACCAGAGCGTTGGGCCTGCTCTGTTCTTCGAGGCGGCGCAGGTACTCGGGGTCGGAAACGACGAGCTGCGCCACTTCGGCGCGGTACTCGCTCTGCGACATGCGCTTGAGTTCGCTCATCTCGCCGCGCTGGGAGGCCAGCGCAGCCAGGGAGAAGAACAGGGCCGCCGCAAGGGCGGGCAGGATGGCGACTTGTATGGGGCGGGTCATGGTGGTCCTCCTTGCAAGGGGCGTTCTGCCCGCAGCCGGTTCCCCAGGCGCGGGGTCCCCGTGGGAGAGAAAGCAAGGATCGCGCCAATAATTGCCAGTCAAGGCCAGGCGCGGGCCGCCCCGGTCCTTGCCTCCGGCCATGGGGGCGCAGCAGGTCGGCAGGGTCAGGATCATGACGTTGCCGTCGCCAAGCCCTGACAGGCAATCCCCACAGGCAATCCTGACAGGCAACCCCGACGAGCTGCCCCGATGCGCAGGGCATAGGCCTGAGACACGGACGCGGCTTCTTGCGGACAGGTGTTCTTGGGCGTAGGTAAAGAAAGGGTAGGGGCTTTACATACCCCGCCCCGGTATTATCTCATGCTCTTCCAGGGAGGCACCATGGCGCAACAAACCACGGCCCGGGCGCACATCACCGGCATGCACTGCGCGGCCTGCTCCGCGCGCATCGAGCGCATCCTGCGCGGCACCGAGGGCGTGTCCAGGGCAGAGGTGAGCCTGGCCGCCGAGAGCCTGGCCGTGGACTACGACCCCGGCCTGACCAGCCCGGAGGCCATGGGCGGCCTCATCGCCGAGGCCGGCTTCGGGGCCGAGTTCGAGGCGACCGTCGGCAGCGGCGAGGCCACGCTCTTTCTGGCCATCACCGGCATGACCTGCGCGGCCTGCTCCGCCCGCATCGAGCGCGTGCTGCGCGCCGCAGAGGGGGTCAAAAGCGCCGATGTGAACCTGGCCGCCGAGACCGCGCAGATCATCTACGATCCCGCCCAGACCAAGGCCCAGGCCCTGCGCGTGCTCATCAGCGAGGCCGGGTTCGGCTCGCAGATAGTCTCGCGCTCGGCCGCGCTGTTTGAGGAGCGCCGCCGCGACGCTGCCCTGCGCCTGGAAGCCCAGAAGCGTGAGCTCATCCCGGCCTTTGTCTTCGCCCTGCCTGTGCTCTTCCTGTCCATGGGCCACATGGCGGGCCTGCCGCTGCCGCTGTTTCTGCACCCGGAACACAGCCCGGCCACCTTCGCGCTGGCCCAGCTTCTCCTGACCCTGCCGGTGCTGCTGGCCGGGCGCGGGTTCTACCTGCGCGGCATTCCGGCGCTCATCCGCCGCGCGCCGAACATGGACTCGCTGGTGGCCATGGGCACGGGCGCGGCCTTTGCCCACAGCCTGTGGAACACCGTGTTGATCCTGCTGGGGCATGACGCCGTGCCGCGCGCCATGGACCTGTACTATGAGTCCGCTGCGGTGCTTTTGGCCATGATCTCGCTGGGCAAGTACCTGGAGGCGCGCTCCCGGCTCAAGACCTCGGACGCTGTGCGGGCCCTGGTGAAGCTGGCCCCGGAGACGGCCACCGTGTTGCGCCAGGGCGAGCTTGGGCCGGAGGAGGTGCGCCTGCCCGCCGCCGAGGTGGCCCCGGGCGACGTGGTGCTGGTGCGCTCCGGCGAGAGCCTGCCCGTGGACGGCGTGGTTGAGACCGGCGTCAGCGCCGTGGACGAGAGCCTGCTCACCGGCGAGAGCCTGCCCGTGGCCAAGGCTCCGGGCGACCACGTGGCCGCAGGCACGCTCAACGGCACCGGCGCGCTGACCATCCGGGCGGAGAAAACCGGCGAGGACACGTTGCTCTCGCGCATCGTGGACCTGGTGCAGCAGGCGCAAGGCTCCAAGGCGCCCATCGCCAACCTGGCCGACAGCATCAGCGCGGTGTTCGTGCCCGTGGTCATGGGCGTGGCCGTGCTCGCGGCCCTGGCCTGGCTCGCGGCCGGGCAGGACTGGGGCTTCAGCCTGCGGATCTTCACGGCGGTGATGGTCATCGCCTGCCCCTGCGCCATGGGCCTGGCCACGCCCATGTCCATCATGGTGGCCACCGGGCGCGGTGCGCAACTGGGCGTGCTGGTCAAGAGCGGCGAGGCCCTGCAAGCCGCCGGGGCCATCCAGGCCGTGGTCTTCGACAAGACCGGCACCCTGACCTTCGGCAAGCCCGAGCTGGTGGAGTTCGTGGTCGCGCCGGACCTTGGCATGTCCGAGAGCGAGCTGCTGGCCCTGGTGGCCGGGGCCGAGAGCCGCTCCGAGCATCCCCTGGCCCAGGCCGTGCTGGCCGAGGCCCAGGCGCGCGGCCTGTTCGTGCCCGTGCCGGAGAGCTTCAACGCCCTGCCTGGCCGCGGCATCGAGGCCGTTGTCTCGGGGCTGACGCTGCGCATAGGCAACGCCGCCTTTGCCGGGGCGGGCTTCAGTTCCATGACCAGCGGCGCGGAGGCCAACCCCCTGGCCGAGGCTGTGGCGCGTCTTTCGGCCCAGGGCATGACGCCGCTGTGCCTGGAGCTGGATGGCCGGGCCGCGGCGGTGCTCGGCGTGGCCGACTCGCTCCGGTCCGAGACTCCGGCGGTGCTGCGGCAGCTGAGGGCCCTGGGCATCCATACGGTCATGCTTACCGGCGATAATGAGCGCACCGCCACTGCCATCGCAACCCAGGCGCGCGAGGCCGGGGGCGGGCTCGACGAGGTGCTGGCCGGGGTCATGCCCGAGGGCAAGGCCGACGAGATCCGGCGGCTCCAGGCGCGCGGGCTCAAGGTGGCCATGGTGGGCGACGGCGTCAACGACGCCCCGGCCCTGGCCTTGGCTGATGTCGGCCTGGCCATGGGCTCGGGCATCGACGCGGCGGTGGAGTCCGGCGACATCGTGCTCATGCGCGAGGGCCTGTCCGGTGTGCTCACGGCCTTGGCGCTGTCCCGCGCGGCCATGCGCAACATCCGCCAGAACCTGTTCTGGGCCTTTGCCTTCAACACCATCGGCATCCCGGTGGCGGCGGGGCTCTTGTTCGCCTTTGGCGGCCCCACGCTGAACCCCATGCTGGCGGGCACGGCCATGGGCCTGAGTTCCGTCACCGTGGTGGGCAACGCCCTGCGCCTGCGCTTTTTCACTGTCTGACAACCACAAAGCAAAAGGAGTCCCCTATGCCGACCATCACCGTGAAAGGCATGAGCTGCAACCACTGCGTCATGTCCGTGACCAAGGCCCTGGAGGCCCTCCCTGGCGTCTCGTCCGTCAAGGTGGACCTGCTCTCGGGCAAGGCCAGCTTCGAGGAGACAGCGCCCGTGGACCTGGGCGTGGTCAAGAAGGCCATCGAGAAGATAGGCTTTGAGGTGGTGGGGTAGGGGCTAGCCCAGCTGGTCGCGCACCAGGCGGAAGAGCTCCTGCACCTCCGCTGGGGTGGCCTCGGTGGCGCTTGAGCCCGACCGGGTGCGCATGCGCCGGATGACCCCCACGAGATTGCCGCGCGGGGTGGTGGTGCGCTCGAACGAAAGTTCGCGCGTCAGCGCCGGGCCAAGGGCGATCTCGCAGGTCCAGGACTCCGCCCCGTCCTCGAACCACACCGCTGGCTCGCCGTCCTGGGGCGTCAGCACCTCCAGCAGTTTGGCCACGGACTGGCCGCCGGGCAGGCCCAGGAACTCGCCCCGGTCCGAGCGGATGACCGCTGGCAGGCCCAGGAATTCCTCCTTTGGCTCCGTCGGCGCATCGAAGAGCGGCTCGGGCTTGGGCTCGCGCCCCAGGGCATAGGACGCCACGGCCCCGGTCTGGCCATGCACCGTGACGATCTTGCGCGCCGTGACCACCGTGGGCCCGGCAGGCGCTTCAGGCTGAAGCGGCTCGGACTGAGTCGGCGCGGGCTCGGGGGCCTCAGGGCGGGCTGGCGTCGGCTCGGGCGCGGCCAGACGCGAGGCGCGCAGCTCCTGGATCAACTCGGCCACCAGGGCCTTGGACGCAGCCTCCATGGTGGCCAGATTGCGCACCTCGATCTCCAGCTGCTCCATGCGCGCCCTGGCAAGCTCCTGGGACTGGGCCAAGGCGGCCAGCCGGGCGTCCAGCTGAGTGTCCGGTCTGGGGTAAGGTGAGCTCTTTGAAGCGTTTGACATCGGTTGGTTCGACGATATCGATAGGCGTCGATTGTGTGGATACTCTTTAAAATCAGAACGTAATCGCTGAGTCGTTTGCGCTATCGTTAAGCCATCGGCGAACAGGTCACGGATGCGTCGGCACACCTCCAGCGACTCCTGGTGCAGGCGCACGGGCTTGCCTTCCCGCGCCACTGGCAGAAATCCCGGGAACTTGCTCCGGTAACTCTTGATGGTGGTTTCCGAGACACCGAGGAGCCCGGCCAAATCCCGGTGCGTATACGTCTGCATGACCATCCCCATCCCCCTGAGCGGCTCGCCTGCGGCCCTGTCCAGCACTGATCGACGCTTGTCGAATCGGGCCTCAGCGCCCACTCTCCAATGAATCGACGCTTACCGATAGCGCGGACTGCCGGGGCGGTCAAGGGATGCGTTCCCCTGTTCCGAGCAACCCGTTTGCAGACGCCCCGGCCAGCGATGTGCACGCATTTTCCCTTGGCGCGGGGTGGACATTCGGGCTATACCTCCCGAAACCCGACGCCCGGTCCCACCTTTCAGCCATTTCCCGCCGCACTCGGCGGGCCATGGACCGGCCTCGGCACCTGGCCGCCCTGCGCCGCCTCCCCCCCAAAGCGGAGATGCCGGCTGCGCGCGGTCCCCAAGGAGTTGGACCACACGTGATCTCTGCGCCCAGCGGGCCGGGCAACAATGCGCCCCACGCCTGCAAACCTTCCCCCGCGGTCAGAACCGCGCCTCCCCCCGGCCCGGCCTTGGCCCTGCTGGCGGGACTTCTGCTGTTGCTGGCGCTCAGCGCCTGCGTGCCCGCAACGGTCTCCTCCCTGCGCTCCCCCCTGCGCGCGCAAGCCCAGAGCTACCCCGTGGATGCGCCCGACCCGATCCTCGCCCAGAACAGCGGCCTCTTGGCCGAGCAGCACCTGCCCGAGTCCGAGCAGGCCCCGGTGGCCGCGCCGCCCATGCCCGCCCTCGCGCCCGGGCTGCTTTCCGTGCGCACCGAGCCTTTCCGCCTCAAGGCCCTGGCCGAGGCGCCGCCCAAGGCCACGGACATCCCCGAGTTCCCTTCCCTGGACGACCTCGAGGTGGAGGCCCGCCTGGAGCGCCTGTCCAAACTGCCGCCGTCCCTCGGCCTGGATATCGTGCGCACCGGCCTGACCCAAAAAGGCCGCCGCTACCGCTGGGGCGGCGCCATCCCCAGCACCGGCTTCGACTGCTCCGGCTTCACCCAATGGACCTACCAGCAGCACGACATCCCGATCCCCCGCACCGCCCGGGAGCAGTTCGGCGTGGGCGAGCGCATCAAGCGCCACGAGCTGCGTGCCGGAGACCTCGTGTTCTACAAGATCAATCGGCGCGGCCGCTGGCACGTGGGCATCTACATGGACGACGGCATCTTCGTGCACAGCCCTCGGCGCGGTCGCAGCATCTCCGAGGCCAACATGGACTCCTCCTACTGGGCCAAACGCTACATGGGCGCGCGCCGCTATGTGCGCTGATCAGAACACGAAGACTCCCTCCGCCTCGCTCTACATCCACGTCCCGTTCTGCCGCTCCAAATGCGGCTACTGCGCCTTCTTCTCCGAACCCCTGCGCCCGGGCGCGATGGATGCCTACCTGCCCCTGCTCCTGGACGAGATCGGCCTCTGGACCGAGCGCCTGGGCCGCCTGCGCGTGCCCACCGTCTTTTTCGGCGGCGGCACCCCCAGCCTGCTGCCGCCGGAACACCTTGCCCGCATCATGGCCACGCTGCGCGAGCGCTTCGACATCGCCCCGGACGCCGAGATCAGCATGGAGTCCAACCCCGAATCCGCCAGCCTCGACTTCCTGCGCGCTGCCAAGGACCTCGGCGTCAACCGCCTGAGTCTGGGCGTGCAAAGCTTCCGCGATGAGGAGCTGGCCTTGCTCGGTCGCCCGCACACCGCCCGCCAGGCCTGGGAGGCCGCCACCCGCGCCCGCAGCGCAGGCTTCGCCAACCTCGGCCTGGACCTCATTTGGGGGCTGCCCGGCCAACGCGAAGGCCAATGGCTCGAAACCCTGCGTCGCGCCGTGGAGCTTGGCCCTGAACACCTGTCCTGCTACGGCCTCACCCTTGAACCCGGCACCCCCATGGCCGAGGCCGCCGAAACCGAGCTCCAGATGCCCCCAGAGCGTGATCTGGCGCACATGTATGTGCACACGGGCGAACTCCTGGAAGACGCCGGGTACATGCAGTACGAGATCTCCAACTACGCACGCCTGGGCCACGCCTGCCGACACAACCAGGCCTGCTGGGAAGGCCGCGACTACCTCGGCTTCGGGCCCGCCTCCTCCTCCACCCTGGGGCCCTACCGCTGGACCAACCCCGAAGACCTGCGCTCCTGGACCGAACTCGTGCGCTCTCAACGCCTCGGCCTGCACCAGCGCGAAACCCTCACCCCCGAGATCCGCGCCCAGGAACGGCTCATGCTCGCCCTGCGCACCACCAAGGGGCTCGACCTCGCCGAGTACCGCAGCCTCTCCGGCGCCAACCTGCTCACCACCCACAAAGCCATCATCCAGGCCCTGCGCCAAAAAGAACTCATTCGTATCCACCAGGGCCGGCTGCGCCTCACCCGCATCGGCATGCTCGTGTCCAACAGCATCATCCGGGCACTCGGCTTCGAGTAGCTGAGTACGGAGCCCGGGATGCCTCCGGCGGCCTGGGGCCTGAGGCCCCCGGCCCCCCCATTGGCCTGGGCCGGGGGTGGCGCAGGCAGAGGCGTTGGCTGGGCTGGCCCTGGCAATGTGTACGGATTTTCGAGGGGGAACCCTCGAAAATCAGAACACGGTTGGCCTTTTTTTGAAGCGAAACAAAGACCTACAGAAAGTCGCTCTCCCGTGACTTCCCCAAAGAAAGCCGAACGGGCTGTTTCAGGTTCCTCCTGAAACAGCCCGTTCGGCGCTATGGGGATAC
>Ga0180007_10006605_pt1 | contig 11281 bp, 12 predicted proteins | sample MM_PC_MetaG_FD_121122 | JGI IMG/M metagenome (GOLD analysis project Ga0180007, IMG submission 121122) | Groundwater microbial communities from the Aspo Hard Rock Laboratory (HRL) deep subsurface site, Sweden - MM_PC_MetaG | ecosystem: Environmental > Aquatic > Deep subsurface > Groundwater...
AAGTCACGGGGTGTGCGGAGTGACCCGAACGGACGATTCCGCCCTAAGAGCTGGTGTTTCGACATACGGCACATAAGAGCGGCGACTCCGGAGCCGGTGGACTAAATATGCCGTAGGAGGGTGCGGCAAGGAAAAGCTCGAAAAACCTGCGCCAGGGAGGATGGGAGTTCAAGCAATGGTGGAGATGGGTGGCGGGATGGTGGGTTGGATGATCTGGATTATTTTTATATCAGAAAATACATCGCTAAAGAAAAATTTTAAAAAATGATGGCCTGGTCGCTTACTGCCTTCGTTGAAAGCCCTGTATCATATAAGCCTATGAATTTTTAAATTTGACAAATATTCAGAATTACGTTACAATCAGTTATATATTATTATACTTTCCCACTATTTTTTGTGTTCCGCTTGTTTAAGAAAATTTCAGTTTGAATGAATGAGAATGTATGGCTATAAAAAGAGATAATAAGTTATTAGTATGGGGAATTGTTGCCGTGCTGCTCCCCTTTTGTACCGGGTCACTCATTCTGTATTTTGGCGTTACGGCATCTGTCGACATGATGAAGGTGGTTGGATTAACAGTATTATTTATCGCATTGGTTATTTCTTTAAAAGGCTGGCACATGTATCATAATATGCCTATTGCATACCAGCATTTGACTGACTTATTCGAAGAAGTATGTCATACATCAACGCTACTCGGCGGTTTGAATGAACAAACTGTGCATTCAAAAATCAGAACGGTGACAAAAATTTCAGAACTTCAAATTGATCTTTTCGAGAATATTTATGCACTGCACCGGTGTAAATTATCCGACATTGCGGGAAAATGTCAAGATGCGGAATTAATACGAAAACAAATGCACGAAAAAACACTGGAAATTATTTATGCACTTTCTGAAATAAAAAATGCAGTAAAAAACACTGATATTAATTTAATAGAACAAAATAAAAAGCTTTCTGTGTTTTCTCAAAATTCCAAAAAGCAAAAAAATCTTATTAATGATATTTTTTCATATATTAAAGCAATTTTTGAAGGTGTGCACAGCCTGTCCAAATTAGTCACCCGCCAGTCAGCTGATATCGAACAAATTGGTGCTACCATAGAAGAACAAGCCGCGAACATAAGAAATATTTTTCTTTCTTCGGCAGATGCAAATACAAATGCAGAACGGCTTCTTGCGGCAGCAAAAAGCGGTCAGACTCAGCTTACGTCCACAAGCGCACATATTTCACAACTTATTGACATCATCGCCACTATCAAAAATTTCACTGATGTTATTACTACTATAGCGTCGCAAACAAACCTTCTTGCAATGAATGCATCAATCGAAGCCGCCCATGCGGGAGAATACGGTAAGGGTTTTGCTGTTGTGGCAAATGAAATCCGCAAACTTGCTGATAAAGCGAGTAAAGAGGCAAATAATGCCAAATCATTACTTGCGCAAATAAGCACAAATTCAGAACAAGTTCGTGCTGATCTTGATTCAACAATATCAAATTTTAATACTATGGTTGTAGATACTCAGCAGGTGTCTCAAATAATAGGGCAAGTCCGTAACGCAATGGATGAACAGAACATCGGCAATCAGGAAATGGTAAAAGCAGTCTCAGATATACGCAATGTGACTGCAGAACTCACTGAAAACAGTCAGATTATTGACGAAACTGCAAAAGATCTTAATACTCAGGCTGATTCGATGCAGTCTTTTCTTGCAGTTACTGAGGCATCCCTTGACGAGCTTCTGCCGCTTATCAAAACTATTGCAGCGCATTTTGGTGAATTTGGTGAATGCATTTCATTTCTTGATGGAAATGCATTATCGGTAAAAGAAAAGCTGGAACAGCATGCACAAATCAGTGAAGACTTGGGAGTAACAGCATCCATATCTGCCACGCAGAACAAAACGGAAAAATTAAACACATAAAATAAAATTAAAGGAGATAAAGCATGGGACAAAAAATTATAGATTACTACAAACAAGCTGAAGAACATGGAAAGCTTAAAGCGAAAATGCGCATGGCAATGATAACCGGTGTGCCGTCAGCAGAAGCGGGGAGCATTCCGGATACAGATGAAAATATTAAAAAATTTGAAGCGGCATTAGCCGAAATTAAAAAAGGAGGATGATCATGAGTAACACATTTCAGGCACAACATAAATTTGACCCCGCCGCAATGCGGCACTACCTTAACGGAGAGTTATCCGTTCTCCACTGCCATCATTATACTGCTCTTTTTACTCAGCTTGCTAACGATGCAAAATTGTTAAAAGGTGCGCAGCAAATGACAGAAGCAGCCGCGGAAACCATGTTTCCCCCGCTCCAAAAATATTTTAAAGATAATCAAATTATTGATAAAAAAATACGGGCTGAAGCGGCCAGTGCTTACTTTGCATATATTGGGCTTGGTAAAGTGCAAATTGACTTGGAAGCAGGAAAGGCAATCATGACGCATTCTCATATCGACGAAGGATGGAAGAAGAAATGGGGCAATGCGGCAAAGTCGATTAATTTTATCGGTCAAGGATTTTTGATGGCTGCAGCTGCGGCGATTGAAAACAGTACACCCTCGGCATACAATGTTGATGAAACAGAAAGCATCGCATGCGGAAAAAACGCATCGAAATTTACAATTACAAAAAAATAGGAGTAAATTATGGCTATAGATAGACAAAAAGTAATTGATGATTTATCAAAAATTAAAGTATGCGGGAATGCGGACGGAATAATACCAGCATTTGGCGTACTGGTTAATCAGCTTCCCGCAAATTTCTGGAATGTTTTTTCCATGAAAATCTTAAAGGCCGCTGGCGATTCGCTCTATGACGATGCCGCAGGTCTTCTTGAAAACGCGGGATCCGAGTGTGGATACCATACTGGCTGGGGTATTATAAACTCGGAGGAGTTTAAATCAGTGGTTGGGCCAATGATTAAAAAAGAAACCGCGCTTGAAGATACACTCCATGGAGCATTTGCCGTATTTACTGCATGGGGCTGGGCAAAAGCCGAAATTGTTGAACTTATCCCTGGCGAAAAAATGGTAGTAAGGGCATATGATTACTATGAGGCTGACGTGAAAGATTCTTTTAAACCGAAAAAACCTTTTGCGTATATGATTAGTGGTGTCAGCCGGGCGTTTATGGATATTGCTTATGGTGACAAACCCTATCCGGATGGTTTCGGAAAGTTTAAATGCAAACAAACAAAAGCAATAGAGTGCGGCGATTCTTACGGTGAATTTTTAATCACCAAATAATTACTCTGAATCCGAGGAGACTGGAGTGCAAATTGCTCCGGTCTCCTCGGATGCGTGCATCTTTGCGCGTGAAATCCATCTATTTAAATAACGCTGCAACAAGCTTTCCCAAACCTGCCTCTGTGCATGCAGCCATTGAAAAATCGATTGCTCAGATTCCTGCAGAAACATTCAGAAGTACTGCAGCCTGCAAACAGAACGATTCGGTAAGCTTATGCCGAAATCAAATCAGCAGACTTCTTTCAGTCAGTAAAGCGGCACAAGTTGTGCTCACACCGGGTGCGACGTATTCATTGAATTTACTTATTCAGGGTTTGCTCCATGAAAACGACAGGGTTTTAACAACCACAATCGAGCATAATTCAGTAATCCGTCCGCTTACGTATATTTCAAAAAAAAAGCACATTACTATTGAATACATTTCATGCAATCGGGAAGGATTTATTTATCTTGATAGTCTTGAAGAAAAATGTAATAAAAAAATGCATGCATTTATTTTCAGTCTGGCAGGAAATGTGACTGGCGCGGTCCAGGATATAAATGCGATAACCGGAATAATCCGGAAAAAACAGCCGGATTGTCTTATCATAGCTGATGCAGCTCAGGCAGCTGGGTTAGTTCCTTTGAACCCGGAAAGCATAGGCCTTGACGGAGTTGCGCTTGCAGGGCATAAGTATTTGCTTGGACCGGGCGGAACTGGTGCGGTCTGGTTACGTGAAGGACTTTTTCCTGACTATCTGCTTACCGGCGGAACAGGAATAAGAAGTGATTTAACCACACAACCTGAGGATATGCCGATTCGATATGAAGCGGGAACATATAATATTTCTGGTTTTGCCGGATTATCTGCCGGTGTTGAGTATGTAAATAATAATTTCCAATCAATACAAAAGACTGTTTCAGAAAATTTTCTTGAGCTGCTTTCGATGGTTGAGCCGATTAAAAATTTGAAAATATATAACTGCACGGACAAATCAGTAATTGAATCCGGAAAACAAAATCCGATTCTCTGTTTTAATATTGCCGGACTTTTACCGGATGAGACCGCAATGATGCTTGCAGATAACTACGGTATTGTAACCAGATCAGGTCTTCATTGTGCACCGCTAATCCATCAGGCGATTGGTGCGCCGAAACAAGGAAGTGTCCGTGCGAGCCTAAGTATATTTACACGCCGGGAAGAAATCTTTTGCTTTGCCGAGGCACTTAAAGAAATAGCAGGTGCCGTAGTATGACTGTAACAGAAATTCAGCATGTGGAGGATTGCTTTGACGGTTCATTTATTAAAGAATTTTTTTTAGATGAGACAATAACTGAACCTTTTATCAGGTATCTTGGAAAGGATAAAAAACTTGAATACTTCCCGGAATTTGCAAGACCCTTTTTCAGGATTATTGCCGAAGATGAGTACATGATTAAAGGCATCGAAGAAAATAGGTATGTGAAAGTAATTATTTTCCCTTCTGCCGAAAAGGATATAATTGAACAAATAAGGGCGTATATAAATAAATTTCATTCATTTGTCTGATTGCTCAGGTGGAATGCGAACCACGGCTCGGATACATCACTTTATCATACTAAATAATTCCTTATGAAGAAAAGCATTTTAGAGGCTTAGACAAGTTATTATTTTTTGAAAACTTCTTGATTTGATATCTCAAGTTTCCTTGTTTTGACTCTTTATCGGCAATACAATGATGGGGATGGAATGGCTGGATGGTGGATTTCGTTAAGAATCTCTAATCGCAATAATTTTTTCAATTAATTCAACAGCCATATCAATATGCTTTTTGTCTAGATATTCATCAGCCCGTAATATTTGTTCTTCAAATTCTCTATTTCTAAAGTTATAAAATAGCTTTTGACCGGTAAGAAGCCAATGGATTGAAATTTCAAATTCATCAGAAAATTGTCCAAGTGATTCGAGAGAGCACTCGCTTTGCATTTTATAACCTACAATTTGCCTTTCAGTCAAATTAAATTTATTGCCAAACACTTTTGCAGTTAATTTATTTTGTTCAATTATATTTCTTAGGTTAAAATTAAAATTTTGACTGAAAGTATATTTAGTAGCAGTATCATAATGATGGTTTATGTTTTTATTTAAGTGTACTAAAGGATCGATAAAACCAGAAATTTTTTGCCAGTCTTCGTATTTTAATTTATCAATTTTTTCAGCGAGTTGAAAAAAATGAGGATGTTTAATATATTTTGATGTTTCACCAAGAATTAAATGATCAATAGAAACTTGATAAAAATTGGATATTTTTATTAAGTTTCTATTGGGAGGTCGTTGATTTTTAAATTCATAATTATCAAGAGTATTTTTGCTAATGCAAATTTTTTTTGAAAATTCAGATGTTGATAACCCAACTTCCTCACGGAACATTTTTAGAACTTTTGGGAATATAATTTTTTTTTTTATAAGTGTTGACAAAAATTAATCCGCATAATAGAATTATATAATCAGACGTAATGTGTTGTCGTATTATGTAATACATTACGTATTAAAAAAGGCTCGTGTGCCTAAGTCGCCAAACCTGTCACAGCGAGCCTTTCGAGAACCCTCGTAAAAGGGCGTGGTTAATAATACCCTAAATTCGCCCTTTTGTGTAGGTTCTCCATAAAAATATAAAAAACTGGAGAAATTTATGCACAAACCAAAAATAATCACCGTCAACACAATCCGTGGAGGCAGCGGAAAAACGCTGTTCAGTATACTCCTCGGAACGTATCTTGAAAAAAAAGTCCTGCTCATTGATTGCGACATACAGAATAGCCTGTCGTTTTGGAGCCAGGTACCCGATCAGTCAAAGAATCTATTCAACGCGATAATAAACCGCGACGCATCCGCAAACATCCAGAAAGTAAATGAGTTAATCGATATTATTCCGAGCGACATACGGCTATTGGACATTCAGAGCCTTGAACCGGGACGTTTCGATTTTCTCACTGAACTTGACGAATACGAGTATATAATTATTGATACACCACCGACATATAACGGAATCATATACAACTGTTTCCAAATTTCAGACATTGTTATACTGCCGTGTATGCTCGATTTATTTTCGTTCAAAAGCATTTCATACACAGTGAAAAAAATACAGCAAATGAAACTGAACCTGCAGATAAAAATAATGGTTAATCAGTATGAGCTTTGCGGTGGAAAGAATAGTTACGCCAGTCAACTTTTGTATCAACTCCGCAATCATGAAGACATTCGGCCTCATCTTGTGTTCAAGGTCATTCCGAAAAGCGTTCTTTTCAAACAGCTCAGTGATGGAGTTATCGACCGTATTCCGGAGCAAAAGAAAACGGAATATTTGTTGTCAACCATTCGTGATCTCGTCGAGGAGGTGCGCTAATGGCTGACTTTTCAGAAAAGTTGCGTGCAAAAGCGGCTACCATAGCATCACTCAACGCGGATACCGAATATGAGAGCAAGAACCGAAATGTGGAATACCGTCCGGTTGAAATACTCCATGAACTTCCGGACAATAATTTAATTCCTTCACTGAAACCGGATGACTATCAAAACCTTTTCGAGAGTATTCGTCAGGAAATGAAAATCCGCACACCAGTACATATCGCGAAAGACAATACTGTACTGTGCGGAAACAATCGGTTGAAAATAGCGAAAGAGATCGGTATAAAAGAAATTCCAGTGATCGTGGTTGATGTGCCGAAAGAAAAGTATTTTTTCTACGCGCTTGAGGATAATCTTTTCCGCAGGCAACTCAATGATGCGCAAAAAGCGGAATTGATACTTATGCTGAAACCGGAGCTGCAGAAGCAGGCGGTTGAGAGAAGCAGGGAAAATTTAAAATCTACTCTTGAGCGGGTTGAATCCAACCCTATCGGCAGAACTCGAGATGTGCTTGCCAAAAAAGCCGGTGTTTCTGTTGATGTAATTAAAAAATCAGAAAAGATAAAGAAAGAAAATCCAGTGTTGTTCGACGAAGTGAAAAAAGGGAAGGTATCAATTCACCGTGCGTACAATCAAATAAAAACGACGTTGCCAGCACCCCTGAGTGGCAAGTTCGGGATCAGGAAAATAAAAAAAGATGAGCCTCGCCGAATTATCACGGTTATATGTGAAGACTATCAGTCGTATTTTCACATCAGCAGAGTAATAGATGCCGCAGCGGAAGAAATAAAAAAGGATGAGGAGGCACAGAATGGTTAGTACGAACAATGTATATTTCGCGACCTTTCTGGTAACGAGCGGATTATTTGTTTCCGATGCAAAAGTGGTAACGGATCCGAAACACGGAAAAACGGTACAGTTCACATTCTACGGCACTGAGTCGCAGAATGAAGAAAAGCTCAGAGACATGTATGAAAAAGAATCCGCGACTGTAAACATCAGGAATTATCTTGACAACCTCGTGCTCATTCGTAATATGATGTACAGCAAGTTAAAACGCATTGAGGAAACTGGGAACAGTAGCACAAACGGAAACATAAACGATAACGAAGAAACATATAAACCAAAAAAATCAGGAGAAAAACGCAATGGAATCAGAAACTGTCCCAGTGCCGCATTTCACGCATGAGTTTTCACTTACCAATAAAAAAGAAGTCACTGAACAAAATGTTTCCGAGTCTGCTCATAATACAGACGAAGAAAAACAGGTTGTTGATGCGATAAATGAAAGTTTCCGGTTCATTAAGGAAGCGGCGGGTGTAATTACATACCGGAGAAAAAGTATTGAGTACACGATTAAAAACATGCGACTCGGTCAGCTTATTGATTTACGCATCGTGTTAAAGATTGCGGACATTTCGTCAAGTGGACGGTATCTTTCCGGTGTCAATCTATTGAGTGATCGTGAGAAATACCGGTTTGCGCAAATGGCGCGAGAGAAACTTGATATCAGTGAACAGGACGTACTCAGTGACCTTGAAATACTTACCATTGAACTTGAGGAACGGCAGGAGGTATCGTATATGAAACAACAGGAAGAAGTGGAAAATATTACCCGCACTCCGTACATTATTCTATCAAGTGATAAAAAGAAAGCAATGGATTGTTTGGCAAACCGCGATTATTTAACCGAAACATTGCTGCACGATTTAGAACATATGGGCGTAATCGGAGAAGAAAGGAATAAACAAATAATGCTCTGCGCGGGAATATCGCGCCATGATTCAAACCCGATGCATGTGCTTATGGTGTCAAGTCCGGGCACTGGAAAAAGTTTTACTCAGCGCAGTGTACTGGAATTATTCCCTCCGTGCGATGTATTGCGGATAAGCAGAACGACTAATCAGGTTCTTTTCTATGTGGATAAAGGATTTTTGAACAGGCTTATTTTATCGCTTGATGAAGTTTCCGGCGTAGGGGAATATTTATATCCATTCCGCACTATGATGAGCGAACACCGGCTTGATTTACTCGGAACCGGTAAAGACGAAACCGGAAACCACCGCGCGTTCAGAAGAGTGGTTGATGCGAAATGTTCGGTGTTTATGGCGACAACTGACATCAACCAGGCCGATGCGGAAACCCGCAGCCGCATGGTTATTCTATATGGTGATGAAAGCGAGGAACAAACGCGGCGCATTATGGAAGCGCAGTTATTTTTCTCCGGCACAAAAGACGGCAGAGTCCGGCGCGGTGTAATACCGGGTATAATAAAAAAACATCAGGATATGCTCCACCTTATTACCGGGGCGCCTGTAGAATATCATGACCAGGCGGTGTGTGAACATGTGAAGAAACGGCAGAAGTTTCTCTCCGAACGGCGCAACTTTCCATGCTTTTTAAAACTGCTTAACTCGATTGCCCGCTCTCGGATGTTTCAGCGAAGTCTTGTTGACGGATGCATCACTGTAACTGGTGCGGATGTGGAGCTTGGCGAACGGCTAACGAATGATCTTTTTTCCGCGCAAAGAAGTGCGCTATCCGGTCCGCTGAAACTTTTTTATGAAAAGGTTGTGGAATATGTTGATATGAACCGGAATAATTTCTCAAAAACCGAATTTGATTTTTTCTCAAGGGAATTACAGGAGTTGACCGGTCTCGGCGAAACACAGGTTTATAAGAACCTGAAACGACTTGTCAGGCTGGAATATCTTTCGCAGTCAAAAGGTGTGCGCGGTCAGTTTACCAGTTACAGGCTTGTAGATGAGTAAGCAATTCACCGCAATTTACTGCCAATTCACCAGCAATTCACTCCTAAAAGTGAATTGCTTTTATGCAAATTTCGCTTGTTTTTGCACGTATTTGCATATTTTGATGAAAACTGCAGAGCAATTCACTGTTTTTAATAGATAGAGAGAGGGGGTGTAAAAATTATGTATATTCAGGGCACAAAGGAGATCGTACCGGAGGTGAGAGAGGTAATCGGACGGTATCTGCAATACCGGCAAACCTCAGGCGCGGCTGTTTCTTCTATAAAGACATTCAGTACCAGGCTTTTTCTTTTTGAACGGTATTTACGCGCTGCAAAAATAGAGGCGCTTGATACAATCCGGAAAATTGACGTGGAAGACTTTCTCTACCGCATGGCGACTGACCTGAATGAAAACCGGAGCTATCCGGGTAATTATATCCGCACGGTATTTTTCACTATGCGTAATTTTTTTAGTTTTCTGGTGAAGACACGGCAGATTGTGAAAAGTCCGGCGATTAATGTCGTACCGCCGAAAGCGATAAAAATCATGCGGGATAATTATTTCGGTCTTGAAGAGATAAATGAGTTTTTCAATTCTCTGCCTGATAAAAAATGGCGCGACAGACGGAATAAGCTCATGATCGAACTCGCGTATTGTGCGGGGCTCAGGCTCAATGAAGTGCGGTGGGTACGTCGAAAGGATGTCAATCTTGAAAGCCGCACTCTCTATGTCGCCCATGCCAAAGGCGGGGAGGGTAGTACAGTGCCGCTTTGTGTGTACATTGCCCGGCGGCTTGCTGATGTTCCGCCGGATGTTGATTTCATATTTACCAATTCGCGGGGAGGTATGCTCAGTATGGATGCGGTAATGGATGCATTTACCACCGCGCTCACCCGTTTTGGAACGAATCGCCATTTATCTTTTCACAGTCTCAGAAAATCAATCGGGAAACATCTTCTTGAAAGCGGTTTATCAGTGCGCTATGTGCAGGTGTTTCTCCGGCACAGAAGCATTAACACCACAGAATCATACACGCATATTGGAATGCATCACCTTAAAAAAGCTGTGCTGAAATATCATCCGGCTGAGCAGTATGCGCCACTATATTGATAAGTTTCAGGAGTATCTGATATCGCGCAATTTATCACGCGGATACAAACAAGCGCTTATGCGAGGATTGCGGCGGTTTGAACAGTATCTGAAAAAAGGAAAACATCCTCTTGATCCGGCACGATGGGACACATCGCATTTGTGCGGGTTTCATGCCGCGCTCACTGAGTACCGTTATCCGAAGGCTGACGGTGTTTTACACCCATTAAGCAACAGTGATAAAAATCAGCACCTTAATGCGGTAAAATGTTTCTGTACGTGGATTTCGTCGCACCAAAGCGGAATTGAAAATCCATTTGAGCATTTCGAATTAATGCATAAGCGCAGTTTTTCCGGCGGGTTTGATATTACCGAAGACGACATCAGACGGCTTATCATGGTGTGTGAGGATACCGGAAAAAACAGTGTACGTGATCACTGCATCATTTCACTTTTCTACGGTACGGGGCTCAGGTTAATGGAATTATCACTGCTCGATGTGCGTGATTTAGATCTTGGAGAGACGCTTCTGATTGTGAAAATCGGAAAGAATGGGGTCGGCCGTCAGGTGCCGCTTGGGCTTCGGTTAATTCAAGTATTGCGTGAGTATCTTTCCAAGACACGGAAAAATTACATTAATCCGGATAAAAGAACTGACGCGCTGTTTCTCAATAAGTATGGAAAACGATTAAGTATGAGCCGCATTGAAAAGATTGTTTCAGAGAAAGCGAGGAAAGCGGGTATTCCTGGCTTGACTCCGCATAAACTGCGCCATGCGTACGCGCTGCACATGCTCCGGCGAGGCTGCGACATC
>Ga0180007_10006607_pt1 | contig 11277 bp, 11 predicted proteins | sample MM_PC_MetaG_FD_121122 | JGI IMG/M metagenome (GOLD analysis project Ga0180007, IMG submission 121122) | Groundwater microbial communities from the Aspo Hard Rock Laboratory (HRL) deep subsurface site, Sweden - MM_PC_MetaG | ecosystem: Environmental > Aquatic > Deep subsurface > Groundwater...
AGTCCCAGTTCTTTGGCCCGCTGGTACAGGGCGAATAAAAAATGGCCCGGCTGGCACATCTGGGAGACCAGGGTTACGGCCTCACCTTCAATGACGATGGCACCTTTTTTTCCCCGGCCATGAAGATCGATTCCATTGAGCAGCACATGAACAAAGCAGAGGGGATCCCCCCTGAAGGCAAAGAGTACTATTTTTTTGGGTTCCATTATTTTTTTCCTATTCTTTTTTTTCCATGGATTTTGGCAGGGGAACGGCCACAACCCGGCCTTTGGCACAGATTTTCCCGTCGGCCGTCACCCGTGCATCCACCACCACTTTTTTGGGCGTTATTTCCGTTACACTGCCCCTGACTTCCAATTGGGATGCCAGGGGAGTGGGGGCCAGATAATCCACATGCAGGGAGGCGGTCACGAACCGCAAACAGGGGTGTGTGTCCATTGCCCGCCCCTGTTCCCGATAGGCGGCAGCCGCTGCCGTGCCCGTACAATGGCAGTCGATCAAGGATGCGATCAACCCGCCGTAGACAAAGCCGGGAACCGCCATGTGTTTTTCCTCGGGCTGGAACAAGGCAACACTTTCATCTCCCTCCCAATGGCTTTTGAGTTGAAGCCCGTGGGCGTTGAGCCGGCCGCAGCCGTAGCAATGGCTGAAGTCATCCGGATAATAATCTTGAAATGCGCGATCTGTCATGGGGTCTCCTAAAAATAAGCAGGTTATATTTTATCGGGTAGTGTAGTATGATTTAAAGGGGATGGCAAACAGGTTTTTGAACCAAGGTTCTTAAATCAAGATTTTTATAGGATTCAGGCATCAATACTGAACATTAGACCCCGTCCGCTTTTGATCTGGTGGATCAGGTCCTCAAGTTCATCATTGGTGATGTCGTGGCGGAACACCTGAACGATATTTTTCGAGGCATCCAGTGCCACGATGTCAATAAAAACATCTTCCCCTTCCTGGTAGACAGATAGACGGAAGGGGGAATCCATGGCCTGAAGTTCTGCATGGGCCTCGTCTGCAACCTTTGTCAGGGCCCGGATATTTCTTTTGACCCAGTGATGCTGGGGCCGTTTTTTGTGCTTGCGCTTGTTGACCGGCTGCAAGGGCGGGTGTTTTTCGGGTATAGTTTCCGATTGAATTATTTTTAAGATATCGGCCATTTTTTTTCTCCCCGGGATTTTATGGTTTTCCGGATGCGAAAGTCGGATAAAAATGAGTGTTTTATCTGTATTCCCTATCGTACTTTGGCGAGAAATCCTTTAATTGCCGGAGGCCTCAGCCGGCCAGGCTGTCGGTCTGGACCGCCATTGCCACATCGTTGAGATGAAGGCCTCCTATCTTGTGGGTGACCCAGATGACCTCAACCCGGCCCCAGTCAAGGATGATGGTCGGATGATGAAACTGGGCCTCGGAAAGTTCCCCCACCTTGTTGGTAAACACAAGGGCCTGCTCGAAATTTTTAAATTTAAAGGCCTTGCGCAATTTTTTAATCCCGTTTGCTTCAATGATCTCCCAGCCGGGGATCTGGGGTTTGAGTTCTGCAAGTTCGGCGTCGGTGAGGGCAGGGGCCCCTTTTTCACAGGGGATACATTTTTGGGTGATCAGGTTTTTCATAGCGTCCTCCTTATTGGGTGTGTTCCATATCGGTCAGTTCGTCGTCTAAAATTCTCAGGAACATGTCGGCATCCGCCCGGGTTATAACCATGGGGGGCTTGATTTTGATGACATTGGAAAAAGGTCCGTCAACCCCCAGGAGAATGCCTCTGTTCTTAAGGCGGTTGACCATTTCATGGGCCTGTTGTGTTGCCGGTGAAAGTGTCCGGCGGTCCAGAACCAGTTCAATGCCCAGGAACAGTCCTAGGCCCCTGACATCCCCCACAAGGGGGTGGCAGGCCTTAAGGGCGGTCAGGCCCTTGAGCAGGTGGCTGCCCACCTGTCCGGCATGGTATTGGAGGCCTTCTTCTTCAATGACCTCCAGCACGGCCATGCCAATGGCACAGGAAACCGGATTGCCCCCAAAGGTGGCAAAAAACTCCATGCCGTTGGCAAACTCCCGGGCAATCTGTCTGCGGGTGACCACGCAGGCCATGGGGTGACCGTTGCCAATGGGTTTACCCATGACCACGATATCCGGAACCACATCCTGGAGTTCAAAGGCCCAGAAATGGGAGCCCACCCTGCCGAATCCCACCTGGACCTCATCGGTGATGCACAGGCCTCCGGCTGCCCTTACATGGGCAAAGGCTGTTTTGAAATAGGTGCTTGGGGGAATCACCTGGCCGCCGCAGGAGAGCAGGGACTCGGTAATAAACCCGGCAATGGGACGGTCAATCTTCCGGATGATCTTTCCCACTTCATCCCCGTAAGCCTTGCCTGTTTCACTGTCCTGGCCCTTAAATTTCCCTCTGTATCCGTCGGCCACCGGAACAATGTGGACCCAGGGTTCGGGAAATCCTTTGCCGCCTTTGCCCATGAACTTATAGGGGCTGATGTCAATCATGGTCCCCGTGTGGCCGTGGTAGGCCCCGTCCACCACCAGCATATCGGACCTTTGGGTGACGGTTCGGGCAATTCTCAGGGCCAGTTCATTGGCCTCACTGCCGGAATTGACAAAATAACAGGTGTCCAGTTCCCGGGGCAGGGTGCTGCACAGGCGCTGGGCATAATCGGTGAGGCCGTCATACAGATACCGGGTGTTGGTGTTGAGCCTTGCCATCTGCTGCTGGCCTGCGGCCACCACCCTGGGGTGGCAATGGCCCACATGGCAGACATTGTTGTAAAGATCCAGAAAGGGGCGGCCGTGAAAATCATAGAGATACTGGCCTTTTCCCCGGATGATTTTCAACGGGGCATCGTAGGCGGCAGACATGGATGGCGGGATGCATTCTTTTCGTTCTTTCAGCAGTTCCAAAATCGGTTTTCCCCGGTCCCCATAGGGAGCTAACCCGGTTTTGGAGGCCAGATGGACGGCAGCATCGGCCGGAAGGATATCGTTAAAAAATTTAAGTTTTTTCCAGGCCCGTTCTTCGGATACAAACCAGCTGGCGCGGAGGGGATCAATCTTGCGCCTCTGGGCTGAGATAATCACCGAGACCGCCAGCCGGGTGCACATGAGGGGGAATAAAACCATGAGTTCGTCCATCGACAAGGCCCTTTCCCGGTGATAGGCCCCCACAACCTGTGATGCGGCTTCCAGGGGGTCTGGTTCATCCAGGGTTACATAGGCAAGGGCAATGGCCAGATCGCAGATAATGGGGTTTTCCAGGCAGTCTCCGAAATCCAGGATGCCCTGGATGCGGCCCTTGTCCACCAGGAGATTGTCGTCATTGATATCCCCGTGGATCAGGGCCCGGGGGAGGAATGCAAACAGGGGCATGGCAATGGCAGCATAGGAGAGGAACACCTGCTCCAGTATTCTGCGGCGTTCGGGGTCTTCCACCAGGCAGATGGAGGGTCGATGCTGTTGGGCCTTTGCAAGATCCCAGTGGTGGGTCCGCCCTGCATCTGGGTGGACAATCACTTCCAGGGCACCATTGATTTTTGCAAGGGTTCGGCCCAGCTCCGCAAACCGGTCAGGACCAGCGGGCAGGACGTCACACCAGGCCTGTCCGGGGACAAATTCCAGGAGCCGTCCCCGGATCAGCCGACCCGTGTCCGTCAGAAATTGGGCTTCAATACCCCCGATCCTGGTGGGGACCAGTCGGGGCAGGCAAAGGGTCAGCCCTGCTTCAATGAGTCGCTCGACAGACAGGTGCTCTATTTCAATCATGCCCGAAGAGGTGTTTTCATCGGCCAGTTTGAGCACAAATTGTGTGTTTCCAGGGGTCTGGAGCAGATAATTTTCATTTTCCCCGGCCAGCCGGGTAAGGGTTCCGGTTAATCCGTATTGGGTTTTGATAAGAACGGATATGGCGTCTGTCATATCCTTTTTGCTGATGTCCGGCATGGTCTGTTTCCTGTTCTCCGTTCATAAGGGCGGGTCGTCCGGGGTTTTGCCCATGCGATTGAGGGCGTTGTTCTTTGATCCTAGACGTGTATATATGTCATTTTGTTCCGGGTTTCAAGCAAAGGAAATTACCCGAAAAATCCTTTGGCTGATCGGTGAACATGGTCACCGATGCGGGTGATCCTCTCTGTTTCTTCCGGGGAAAGCACGCCTTTGTCCAGGGCGGATAATGCAGCCTGCATCTGGTCCATGTCCCTGGGGCCGCACAGGCAGATGTTGACCCGGGGGTCGGACAGGGAAAACCGGTAGCAGTCCCGGGCGTTCAGGGGGCTTTGTCCCTGCGGCATGTGCTTTGCCTGGAGAAGATGACCCCACCGGGTGGCGGTATAGGTGACAAGGCCCGGAGCGTCTTTGGTTTCAAAAAGGGAAAAACATTCTTTCTTGGCCCCCCTGTGGGCCGGGTTATACCGGATATGGAAGAGATCAAACCTGTTTTTCCGGGCCAGCTCCGGGAAAAGGGACCTGTTATGGCCGGACAGGCCGATAAACCGGCAAAGGCCCTTGTCTTTCATCCCAAGGGCAAAGTCCATAAGTCTGCTGGACGGGGGGCTGTTGTGCCATCCGAGCATGAGAATATCGGCATGGTCAATTTTCATGCTGGCAAGGCTTTGCTTAAACCAGATTTCCGTACAGAGCCCGAGCCTGGCATAGGTCTGGATGCTGACGACCATTTGGTCCCTGTGCCCCTTGGCGGCCAGGTGTTTAACGGCCTGTTTCATTCCGGACCGCTTTCTGCCGGATCCGGAATAAAAATAATTGCACCCTTTTTCAAAGGCGGCTTCAAAGGCGGCGGCAGGGGCGCCATAGCTGCCGGCAAGTCCCAGACGGCCGACTTTCAGTCCGGTTTTTCCCAGAATTGATTGTTTAAACCCGTCTTCCATGGAAAAGTCTCCTTAATTGATTGCGCTGGTGCTAGCATGTTTCATCATATCCCAGGGACAGTCCCACCCCCACTTCCCTGATATTGCATACCCGGGACAGGGCAATCTTTGACCCAAGGTCCGTGCAGTGGCAGGCATGAACCGCCCTGGGAGCAAGTTTTTTAAAATAGTCAAGGGTGCCGTCCAGCTGATCTTTTGACGGGTCCTGCAGATGGAATCCGCCGATAATATCGGCCACCCGGCTTTCGTTACAAACCGTTTGCGCATAGGCTATGGTATTGCAGATTCCGGCATGGGCGCATCCTGTGATAATGACCAGGCCTTTTTGGGATTTGTAGACCAGGGCTGAATCCTCCATGACCGTGTCCGGTTCGCTTTGCCCCTGTTTTACACCAAAGGTCATCCGGCCTTCAAAGGAATTTTTCCGGGGGATTTCTCCCAGGAAGGTCAGCCTTTCTCCAAGCTGTACCGGAGTTTTGCTCAATCTAAGGTCCAGGTGCCGGGCTATTTTTTCTTTGGACAAAAGGGCACCGAATTCAGGCAAAGGGTCCATTCCGGCACTGGTGAAAACATCCGGATGGGCCACCAGGGCAGGGCGTTTGTAAGGCCGGTTTTCAATTGAAAGCTCGGTCAGATACCGGACAAAGGGCTCAAGCCCCCAGGTATGGTCCAAATGGCTGTGGGACAGCACCAGGAAATCAAGCCTGGACAGGTCTTTGCCCATTTTTGCAGCGTTGGTTAAAAAAAGGTCCGAATACCCGGTATCAAAGACAAGTTTTGTATCATGATCTTCAATGAGCAGGGAAAGGCCGGGTTCTGCCCTGAAATACCGGTCAATCAGGGTATTGCTGTCCACTAGCATTGTCAGTTTCATTTTGGTCTTCCTTAAACGATCGGCCATAGGGGACCATCGGGCATCCCTGACCATAATGGTATAGGCTGCGCCCGTAACCGGTTCATGAACGGTTCTGGCCGCATAAAATCCCAGGCGGTATCTGATACCACATCTTTGGCTTTATCTGACATGAAGGCCACAATTTGGCAATAGGTGTCAAGGCTTTTTGGGCCCAGATGCGCTTTTAAAAACCGCTTTTTTTCTTTGGCGATTGTTTGACATGGGGTCAGGCTTTCTTTATTGCATTGTCCAAGACAGGCTTTCATATCATTCTTTGGCTGATGTTGCCAGGAACTTGTCTGCAAAAGGACTTGGGTTTCTGGCGTGCCTTTAAAACGTTGTCGTCAAAGCACAGTAAGAAAATTATTTTCGGCGGCAAATAAAATCAAGGTAAAGCCAGGCCCCGATAAAGCTGCCCAGAATATCTGCGGCAACGTCCTGAAGGGAAGCCTCCCTGGAAGGGACAAACGCCTGGTGGATCTCGTCGGAGAGTCCGTAGAGACTGGCAAATAAGATGGCCAGGATCTTGAGTTTTGCGGGGCTGAAAAAAGACCGTTCCTTTTTCAGATTCCGGGCGATCAGAAAGGCCAGAAAGGCGTACGCCATGAGGTGTTTAACCTTGTCGTCATGGGGAAACAATGGCGGGGAATCCATAAAATCAAAAGAGGACTGCCAGAAAATAAACAGGCAAAGGGCGAACCAGGGCAGCCGGTAATACAGCACAAGTTTTAAGGTGGAAGCGGGGGTGTTTGCACCCCCGCCGGAAGTCTGATGGTCGCCCGGTTTAGAAAATGGCTTCATCCAAAGTTCTTTGCTTGATGTGGTGAAGAACCTGTGTCACAAATCCATCCATGGAAATTCCCATTTTCACCTTTCCGTCCAGGGTTCTCACCGACAGGGTTTCTGTCTCTTTTTCCTTGTCCCCGATGGTGATGATCAAGGGGATGTAATTGACCTGGGCTTCCCGGATTTTCTTTTTCAGGGTTTCGTTTCGCCTGTCCACTTCACACCGGATTCTATGGGTTTCCAACTCTCTTTTGATCTGGCCCGCATATTCGGACAATTCCTGGTTAATGGGCAGCAAAATTACCTGGACCGGCGTCAGCCACAGGGGGAAGCGGCCGGCAAAATGTTCTACCAGAATGCCGAAGAACCGTTCCATGGATCCGTAAATAACCCTGTGAATCATGATGGGCCGGTGTTTTTCATTGTCCTGGCCCTTATAGCTTAGGTCAAAGCGTTCGGGCAGGGCCATGTCCAGCTGGACCGTCCCGCATTGCCAGGTTCTGCCCAGGGCATCCTTGATATGAATATCGATTTTCGGGCCGTAAAAGGCGCCGTCCCCTTCGTTGATGACGTAGTCCTGTCCATAGTCGGCCAGGGCGGCCTTCAGACCGTTGGTGGCCTCTTCCCACTGGCTGTCTGCGCCAATGGATTTTTTGGGCCTTGTGGACAATTCCAGATGAAAGGTGAGACCAAAGCGTTTGTAAATCCGTTCCGCAAGTTTCAGAACGCCCAGCACTTCTTCTCCGATCTGGTCCGGGGTCATGAAAATATGGGCATCATCCTGGTGGAATGCCCGGACCCGGAACAGCCCCGACAGGGCACCGGACAATTCATGCCGGTGGACCAGGCCCACTTCGCCGGCTCTCAGGGGAAGGTCCCTGTAGGAATAGGCCTTTGTTTTATAAAGAATCATGCCCCCGGGGCAGTTCATGGGCTTGATGGCATATTCTTCCTCATCAATGACCGAGGTGTACATGTTTTCCCGGTAATTTTCCCAGTGGCCGCTCTGTTCCCAGAGTTTGCGGTTGAGCATGACAGGCGTTTTGGTTTCCACATACCCGGCCGCCTTGTGTTCATCCCGCCAATAGTCCAGAAGGCTGTTCCACATGTCCATGCCCCTGGCGTGGAAAAAGGGCATGCCGGCCGCTTCGTCGTGGAAGGAGAAAAGATCCAGGCGGGTCCCCAGCTTCCGATGGTCTCTTTTTTTGGCTTCCTCGATCAGGTGAACATATTGGTTGAGTTGTTTTTTATCAAAAAAGGAGATGCCGTAGAGTCGCTGGAGCTGTTCCCTTGTCTGGTCCGCCCGCCAATAGGCGCCGGAAATTTTCAACAGCTTGAACCCCTTGATCATGCCGGTATGGGGAATATGGGGTCCCCGGCACAGGTCGATGAACTCCCCGTTCTGGTACAGGGATATCTCCTGGTCGCCAAGTTCATTGATCAGTTCCAGCTTAAAGGGGTTGTCCTTGAAAATGGTTAGGGCCTCCTCCTTGGACACCACCTTTCGCGTGAAGGTGTTTTTGGCAGTGACAATGTTTTTCATTTCCGTTTCAACGGCACCAAGGGCTTCTTCCGAAATGGGGGGCATGTCAATATCATAGTAGAATCCGTCTTCCACCACGGGACCGATGGTCAGGCGGGCATCGGGGTAGAGCTTGAGCACGGCTTCGGCCATGACGTGGGCGGACGAGTGGCGCAGGATTTCAAGCCCTTCTGCATCATTTACGGTAATAAAGCTGACCGATGCATCTTCTGGTACGGGAAGGCCCAGGTCCAGGAGGCGATCGTTTATTTTTACGGCCACACAATTTCGGGCAAATCCCTCGGAAATGCTCTGGGCTATCTGCATTCCCGTGGGTGTATCATCAAACTGCTTTATGGCATTATCTGGAAATGTTATGGTTATCATCTTATTTTCCATTGTATTTAATTGATTTTAAATATAAAAATAAGAATTTTAGAAGAAGTGATGCAAACAATCAAGGGAAAAGATGCTGAATTTTAAGTTTATTGAGTCAGATGGGGAATTGGAGACAGTCTGCAGGGGTCTTGCCAGGGAAAAAATAATCGGCGTGGACCTGGAGGCCGACTCCATGCATTGTTTTAAGGAAAAAGTCTGTCTGATACAGATTGCAGGTTCGGACCAGGCATTTTTGGTGGATCCTTTTTTGATCAACGATTTTTCCCCCTTTATCCGTTTGCTTGAAAATCAGGATATTATCAAGATCTTCCACGGGGCGGATTTTGATGTTCGAAGCCTGGATCGGGAAATGGGGGTTCGCATAGAGAACCTCTTTGACACGGAGATCGCCTGCCGGTTTTTAAATGTCCGGGAGCGGGGCTTGGGTGCCCTGTTAAAAGAGCATTTCGGTGTATATGTTGACAAAAAATTTCAAAAAGTCGACTGGTCCCGACGCCCCTTGAAAGAGGATATGGTGGCCTATTCCGTCGGGGACGTGGCCCATCTGATTGCCCTGCATGACCGCATAAGGGAGCGCCTGGAGAAGATGAACCGGTTAGCCTGGGCAAAGGAAGAATTTGAGGCCCAGGCCAGCGTAAAATATGAGTCCAACCACCAATTGCCCTTGTTTAAAAAATTCAAGGGCGCCGGAAAGATGGACAACCGGAGCCTGGCCGTGCTGGAAAATTTACTCCAGGTCCGCATGGACATGGCTGAAAAAAAAGATCTGCCCCTGTTTAAAGTCATGTCCAGCCAATCGCTCATGATTCTTGCCACCCACCGTCCCAAGGCAGTAGAGACAATGATTTCCATCAAGGCATTGAGCAAGAAACAGGCAGACATGTATGGTCACCTTTGCCAGGAAGCCATATCGTCTGCCCTGGCCCTTCCCCACAAGGACCTGCCTTCCTACCCCAAAACCCGGATGCCCAAAAAGAATCCCCAGGTGCTTGAGCGCATTGATCTTTTGAAAAAAATGCGGGACAGACTGAGCATCTCCATCGGGATGGAACCGGGTTTTCTGATCAATAACACCCTGATTTCGGCCATTGCATTTGAGAATCCAAGCACCCGGGCCGCCCTGGGGAACATGGAAAATATACGGAACTGGCAGATGGAAGCCCTGGGGGAAGATATTCTTAAAACCCTCGGACATTGAGGCAGAGCCGACGGCATCCTGCTTTAGAAAAAAGGAGTCACAATGGAACTAAAATTTTCCAAAATGGAAGGCCTTGGCAATGATTTTATCATTTTAGATGACCGGGACGGGCGGATTGACGCGGCCATGGCCTATCCGGATCTTGCCAGAAAATTGTGCGACCGTCATTTTGGAATCGGCGGGGACGGCATTATTCTGGTCCGAAAATCAAAAGACCATGATGTCCGGTTTGTGATCATCAATTCCGATGGCTCCGAGCCTGAGATGTGCGGAAACGGCATGCGGTGCTTTGCAAAATATCTTTATGAAAACAAGATATTGACCCAAAAGCGCATGCGGGTTGAGACCCTTGCCGGCACCGTTATCCCCGAAGTTTTTGTGGATGACCGGGATCGGGTAATCTTGGTGTGCGTGGACATGGGAATTCCTGTCCTGTCCTGCGGGGATATCCCCTTTGTCTGTGACCGCACAACAGCCGTTGAAGAGCCTGTTGAGACAAGTCAGGGCTGCTTTGCCGTCACCACTGTGTCCATGGGAAATCCCCATGCCGTGATTTTTGTCGATCACCTTGATGCCGTGGATGTGGCCGGCATTGGCCGGGCCGTTGAAACCCATGAGCGATTTTCCGAAAAAACCAATGTGGAGTTTGTTGAAAAAATCAGTGACACGGAACTTGGGATGAAGGTCTGGGAACGGGGGGCCGGCATCACCCTTGCCTGCGGCACCGGTGCCTGCGCGGCCCTTGTGGCGGCGAACCTTACACACAGAACCGGAAACAGGGCCCGTGTCCACCTTGAAGGCGGGGATCTTGAGATTTTCTGGGACAAGGAAACCCATCATATTTTTAAAACAGGTCCCGCCACCCGGGTTTTTGACGGCAGTATTCTTGTCTGATGGTTCATCTGCAGCAATTCTAAATGTGGCATTTTCTTTAATGGGTCAGGCTTGTTTTATTGTGCATTTTATCAGAATTGCGTACTTTCAGTTGACAAAAGTGCAATAATGCAAGCCTGACCCTTCGTGATGCCTTCATATTTAGAATTGCGGGTTCACCTGAAATAAATATTGCCCAATAATCGTCTTATGGTATACTTGTTGGCTTAATGTGAAATAAAAAAATTTACCTGCATAGGAAATTAGGATAAAAGTTATGTGTTTAGCAGTACCGTCGAAAATTATCGAAATTAACGATACCGTGGCAATCGTGGATGTGGACGGGGTGACCCGGGAAACCAGTATCCTTTTGTTGGAGGATCCCAAAATAGGGGATTACGTGATTGTCCATGCCGGGTTTGCCATCAGTAAGATGGATGAAGAATCCGCCCTCCAGACACTTACGGACATGCGCAATATCCTGGCAGCCGATTCCGGCACGGCCTAGTGTTCGGCATTCATCGGAATATGAAACAATGAGCGATACGGTCGTGGCCAAAAGGCTTGAAATCAGCGGTGTGGTGCAGGGCGTTGGTTTTCGGCCTTTTTTATTCGGATTGGCCCATGCCCATGGACTGACGGGTCAGGTATCCAATACCCCCAAAGGGGTGCTCGCCCTGGTGGAGGGGCCCTGTGATGCCGTGGACCATTTTGTCA